>Ga0172379_10007310_pt1 | contig 14373 bp, 10 predicted proteins | sample GrowelOW334metaG_FD_119756 | JGI IMG/M metagenome (GOLD analysis project Ga0172379, IMG submission 119756) | Groundwater microbial communities from an aquifer near a municipal landfill in Southern Ontario, Canada - Groundwater well OW334 metaG | ecosystem: Environmental > Aquatic > Deep... | reverse complement strand
TCTTTACAGTATAAAAATCGCATTCTCAGATTACATTTTGGACAATGCAGAAAGTAGCGAGATCCTCCGTAATTGCAAGATTGTTTTTCGATTGGAATTTCATACTTACCACCTGAATACTCAACGCTGTACTTGTCATACAAAAGCGTAGCTTTCAACTTGTACGGCGGCATCTCAAGAGAGACCTTGTTTATACAGGCTTCAAATGAACCTTTGATTTTGAATAGCGAGAATGAGTCCAGGCAAAAATAGCTTGGGCAGAGAGACTTGGGCTTATGCTTAATCTTAATCTTCCAATACCAACCCCAGTGAGTCATGGCAATACCTCGCATTTATCGAAATACACAGAGAAACTCAATACGCATTTTGAATTATATCAAAAGTTAAAAGTTATTTGAATTTCGATGAATACCTCTTCCAATACATGGATACAAAATATTTTTTGAATTTTTAAAATTTAAATCTCAAATTTTAACTTTACAAATAAAAACTATACTGCTAAATTTCGTTGCAGCAAAGACAAACCTTTTTTAGATAAAACTTATCTAGCTGAAAAGGCTAACTCCATTTTAAACGGGTTAGTATTATGAATGATTTTTTTGTTTTTGCAACTTTTTTTTACCATCACGAAGGAGCAGATAATGTGGACACATAAGCGTTTATTTATTGTAATTACTTTGGTAAGCATCACCAACATTTTTTATACCTCAGCAATCTATTCATCACAACGAGCAACGCAGCAGCCTGTGCAACAACCGCAAACCCAACAATTACTTGATGCAATTTTAAAAGAGGTGACTGCTGCTAAACAAAACTGCGCTAAATCCCTTGAGAAGTCAAATGCATCTGTAGTATTATCGCATAATGCACTTGAAGCATCACAAAAATCTTTCGAATTATCAAAAACGGCGGCAGCCCTTGCAACCGAAATAATAACAAAAATCAAAGACCTGCCTGCAACCCTAGATAAACAGACTCAGGCTGCAATTGAAAACTTAGTTGGAGTGGGCGCAAAACAGAAAGAAATTTTAGAAACTATAAAAAAAGAATCTAGGCGTCCACTAGTCGACGAAATTAAAATAAGACAAGAGGATTGGAAAGAGCTTCGGGAGACAATAGGCGATCCAAAACTTATGCTAAAAATTTCAGCTGCAATAGTTACAATTGCCTTATGTTTCTTCATTATCAAATATGGAACACCCGCACTTATAAATTATTTAACACAACCACGTGTTATAAGTGAAACGTCAAGACCGAAATTGTTTGAATGGTTTAAACCCAAACAAAATGTTGATATTGATGACTTAATTTTTGCGGCTCCCCTGCAAAAGCAACTTCTTGATCTTTTACTGCGAGTACAAACTGCAAAAAAATTTAACGAGGTTCTGCCCAATGTTCTTTTTTATGGAGCTCCAGGAACCGGAAAGACTGCTTTCGTTAAAGCATTGGCATACTCTTCAGGACTTGATTATGCACTAACATCTGGCTCAGAATTTGCAAAAATCACAGATTTAAATCATGCCAATAATGAGTTACGTAAGTTTTTGAATTGGGCAAAAAGAAGCAAGAATGGACTCATAGTTTTTATAGACGAAGCTGAATCTTTGTTTTCGAATAGAAAGTTGGCAACAACATCCAAAGCAACACAAGATTTTATAAATACATTTTTATCGCTTGTTTCAGATCAATCGCAGAAAAAAGTTATGTTTATTTTCGCAACTAATCATCCATTTAAACTGGATGATGCAATCACTAATCGTATTGGAATAAATATTGAGTTCACTCTACCAGAAGCACCTGAACGAGAAAAAATTCTTTCTATGTATCTTGTAAAAACTGCACAAGAAAACGAAGATGCAGTCGTTGGCCTACATCCAGACCTTATAAAATTGCTTCCAAAATATGCCGAAAGTCTCAAAGGCTTTTCACCACGAGCTATTAAATTTGTCGCTGAAGAGATGATTATTAATGCAAGGCGGCAAGAATCTATGCAATTGACTAACGATATTGCGATAGCTGTAATAGATCAGGCAAAGCGTAGCCTACAGCAAACAGCTCTATGGTCAAAGGACCTTGAAAAGTGGGCTGGAGGTCTAAATGTCATACATGCATAAAGATAATTTATTGCAAAATTTGATTTTCATAAACCTAAGATACCTACTCCTTTATGTAATTGGTTTTTGCTATTTTAGTAATTACAGCCCTTTATTAGCACATTGCGCTGATGCAGATATGGATTTTACTTCAGAGAAAAAAATTGATCCTGAATTTAAAGCACTTGTAGAAAATATTTGTGATCTTCTTCTACATGAACATTCAGCTGATGAAATTATAGAAATGCTCAATGATAACCAAGAAAATCCCTACGACATTCAAAAATTAGTCTCTCACATTCAACATCTTTTAAATAATCAAAATCCAAAAAGTAATATCATCAGTATTATTGTAACCAACAACGAATCTGAAGAGTATTATGCACGAAAAAACTTTTTAACAAAGATGAAGGCTTCTTATTTTGTCTTTAAAATGGCTGTAATTTTTGTAGCTGTTGTAGTTATCTATTATTTATTATGTTTATTATTTGGAAAATTCAATATCAAACTGCCTCTGTCTGGGCTTTTATCTTGGCTTTTCGGTTTAATTCCAGGTTTTCCAAAACCTATACCTCCGGTTGATGAAAAAAATAATGAAAAACCTAGCAATAGTGAATTGCAACACGATGACGAAACACCAAAATCATTTGATGAGCAAGAAGATCCAAGTAGTCATCTTTCTACGCTTGGCATACAAGGAGCCCCTCGACGAATTAGAGTTAGATTTCATCCTCCGAAAGCCAGATTTAATCAGAAATTATACGAAGAAACAGCAGAGCTTTCTACTAAGCTTATGAAAAGTATGGGACTTGATCCCGCAGCAATACAGTCGGATGTTGAAGCTGAAAAAATAATGCCAAGTATTCCTCAAAATAGAATACCTGAAGATAATCGTAGGGTAAGTGAACAAATAGATGAATTAATTGGTATCTGCAAGAAACTCAGTGCTGATGCCGGAATAAACGTTTGATAGAGAGTAAATTGAAAAAGATAGGGCTTGATGATGAAAAAAATTTTAAATTGGTGCGTATTAACAATAATAATTTGTTTTGTTTCTAATTTTTCTTCAAATGCTTACACAAAGGAAGATTTGGAACATGCTAAAACTATAGCAGGCATTGTAGAGTTGGCATCAGCTTTGCCCTTAGAGTTTATTGATAACCTACCGCCAGAATGTGCGGCAATGTTTGCTTCAACGAGTCTAATCGCATGCTCTTATTCACATGTGGCGGAGAATTTTTGCTGTCGGGCATTAGAATCTAATGAAGATGTTGTTAGTATGATAGCCAGATTTCTAAAGGTTGTTCGACTCAGAAATGCGCCGCTTCCAATTTTCTTATTTTTTCTAAAAACCATTTCACTAGTAATTGCAAATAAGGTTCTTAATAGCAATTTTAAGGGAAAAACGCATCGTATAAAAAGAAGGTATTTCAGGGTTTTTATTTTTGCCGCAATAGATAGCTTTATGCAAATGCTTAATCAGCGGGATTTTACATTTGATGATCCAAGATTAACTCGGCTGACAGAACAGTACAAATTGGGTGCCACACTGGGAGTTTTTATTGGAAACTTAGTTTCAAACGGAATGGCGGAATACATAGGTGAAAAACTAATTCAGGGCGTAGAAGAAGATGCATCCGATTATAAGCAATATTATAAGAAAAAATCGGCTAAGAGCGAGGAAGAAGAACCTTCTACAAATCAATGGCCCAAGTATAAAAAGTAGTAGATTTAATAGTTTTGACTGGAGATAATTATGACATTTAAACATATTCTGATTTATATTTTTGTTACTTGTCCATTTTGTTTTACGTGGGGTAAGAATAACGGACAAACATATCTTACAGCGTCTGATGGAACATATTATGTAACCCTTCGATCCACCATGGATCTAACTACATACAACAAAATACTCCCTATTAATAAGTCTGATAAACATAATAACTATGGCATAAGATTTGATATAAATGAGGTAAACAGCACTCCTACGCAATATTACAATTCTGGTAGTTTTACTGGAGAAGATACATCGCTTGATGATAAGTCAGCTAAGTATTTTCAAGATGCATATCAAAATCCATCAATTGAAAATAATATTTTAAATTGCCACAAGTATTATAAGATTCAAAATTTTCTATCATATGCTCGTACCCTACCACACTATAACGAACACATTCTTGACATTCATAAGAGAATTAAAAATGGCGAAAAATTTATAGTTAACGGCTTTAACGAAAGTTTTAAATTTGGAAAGAAAAAAAATAAATTTCATAATTTTATAAATGATGAAGCCAATAGAATTAAAGAGTTTCAGGATAAAGTTAACAAGGCAAGAGACGCAGAGCTAAAGAAACACAAAGAAAATCAGAATAAACAAAATCAGTTCCCACGGTTGCATTTTAGTTCAACCAAAGAGATTGATACATTTGCAGAATATTGCGAGGTACGATCCCGCTGGAGTTATGATTCTGAAGATGAGTTTGCAAATACAAGACTAGATGCACGCAAGAGAGCCCTTGAAGAAACAGAAGAACATGATGGCGCATGTTACGATTATTCGTCTGAGGTTCAACGTTATAAATTTGATGATCCATCGGCAAAAGTCTTTAACAACTGTTATGGAACAGCTCTTGATAGGCAACTTCATGAAGAGCTTTGCGAAACTAGAGCAGAAATGCAAGATTTGGAATTGGTTGATGTCAATAATATTCATGTTGTAGCGTTTGCACCAATTGTCTATCAAGCAACAGCGCAGGCAAAAACAGAGAAGAATGCGATCAAGGCTTTTACACTTTCTGATTTTGCTTGTGATCTGGTTCGAGTAGTTAAAGGTGGCATAAGAATTATGACATTAGTAAATGATCCGTCGATAGCTGCACGTGGAATTGCCAGCGGAGTAAAGACTTTTCTTACACCGCAACATTGGATTGATTTTGTCAGCGGAACGCTTAAATTAATTACTCTTTTTGTAGATGAAGATGGACGGCAAGATTCGCTTAATAATTCATGCATAACATCAGCTATTCTTGGAAAGCCCGATTTATTTCTAGAAGAATGTGATGTATATGTTCAACATTGCCAAGCGCAAAAAAAAGCACTGCGCTTAGAAATCAATAAAACCGCTGCAAAGCTTAAAAAAATGTCTGATGAAGAATTAATCGAAGGAGGCTTTAAACACGGCACCATATTTGTTCTTGATTTAATGGCATTTAATGCCGCCGCGTTGGCTACAACCTATGAAGGTAGGGTGCTTGTAAGTCAGTATGCCGAAGCATTGACTTCTCCTGTCGCAGAAGAGGTCGTATTTGAAGCTGCTGGTGTCGGCAAGCTTTCCTTGGAGGAAGGCATCGATGCGGTCAACATGGCGATTGAGGTTGTGGAAAAAAATCCAAAACTGCTCTCACAAGGTGAATCCATCACACAAGTTATGCAAGATGTGGCCAATGACCTCAAAGGCATTGAAGTTGTAAAAAAAATAAAGCAATGGGAGAAGTTGAGTGTGGAACAATTAAAAAAGATAGGGCCAAAATCAAAACAATATGATATTCGAGCTGTTCAAGGTGATGCATCAGATGCCTTGGATTTTTTTAAAGCGCAAGTTGAAAATTTTAGAGAAGTGCAACCGGGGGTATTTGTTGGTACAGATTCTAATGGGATCACTTTCAGCTATAGAGCCACTTCGTTAAGTGGTCCCCCAACTATAGATGTAAATGGCATAAGTGGACTGCGTAAAATAAAATTTTTGGAGCTAATCAATGAATAAAAATTTATCTAAAAAAAACATCAATGATTTTTTAAAGCAACGAGAAATTTATTCTAAAATATTCCGTAATAACAATCCATTTGGACCAATGTTTGAATCATCCATAGAACAAAAAATTATTTTATGTCCGACTGATGGTTATTGTCTTACGCAAGAGCAATTTTATGCCATTATGCAAGCCGCAAGATCATTAAACGAATCAGAATTTTATTTTTCAGAAGTAGAATGGGGTTGTTTTGAAAATAAAGAATCAGAAATATGTGATCATAAATCTTGTTATAAACGGATTAGCACTCTTATTAGTTATGAAGAATATTGTAAGACGCCAAAGGTTCTTGAAAATGCTATTTATAGTGTAAATGGAATTTGGGGTGTGATAATATCACATGAAGATCACGCTGTATTAGGAGGAAGAAGTAATTTTATTGATTTGTTCAAAAAAAACTATCCTGATTGGGTAAAAGGAATTGAACATTTTGTTATATTATGGGAAAAAAATAAAGAGTTATACCGATCTGATACATCGTGGATTACCGATTTTCTTAAGTATATAAATGAGTAGTATAGATATTGAAAAAAATAAAAATTAATTTTTATTGAAATTTTGATTTAGCACTATATTTGTTCTTGATTTAATGGCATTTAATGCTGCCGCGTTGACTACAAGCAGTGCCGGTCGTAACGTTATAAGCAAAATGGCTGAGGTGTTGAATTCTCATGCTGCAGAAGAATTTGCGCTAGAAGCTGCTGGGATGATGATATATATATTAAAAAAAATTAAAATGATTAGGATAATGGTTATGATTAAATATATCTTTAAAATGATTGTATTTTCAGGATTATTTTTTTTCGGATTAGCTAATGCAAGTAACTATTGCGCCGAAATTATTGAATTTTATGGACGCGAAGTATTTATTCCTGAAAGATTAGGGAATATTAAGCTTTATAAAGATTCTGATGGATTTCATATTTTCAAAGATGGTGAAATCTACGATGTTCAAAATTATTTTTGTGACCCATTGCTACGAAAAATGTCAAATGATCAGCTAATGAAATTCGTGGGAAGAGATAAACCAACAATAATCATAATGACTCCGGAAGAATTTAGCCAAATGAATTCAAATGACTTGGTTGAAATTTCTGGAGATGCAAAGGACGAACTTATAAGCCAATTATTTAGCGGAGGATACATTTCGGTTAATCAGATGGATGATGGCGAATATATTCTTCGCGCTAAAATGAGACTTCTGGGAGCCGGTAAAGATGATGATGATAAGGATTTTGCAATTAAAGCAAGTATTATGATTTCCTTAACATTCCCTCAAGTTGTTGTTGTGGTTGCCGTTGGGGCTGCTGCCGTCTATGGAATTTATAAGCTGGGCTCCTGGATGATGCAACCAAGTGCAGCTGAACCGCCACCCGCCAAGCAAGCCCGACATGCAGCCGCAGAACCATCTGTACCGGATGTTGCAAAAGATGAAGTTGTAATCGACATGGAACCGCCACCACAATCTGTTTGATTCAACTTATTTATAAAAGAACACAAAACATCGCGAAAGATATTTTTAAGCAATATCTTTCGCGATCGTTAATCTAAATATTTTATTATTTTGACTTTGCTTCAAGCTGGCAAAACTAGAAACTCTTTGTAACCAAAAATTATTCGTTGCATTAAAATCATTTATTCTAGCGCATCCTGGTTCGAGTTTTTAATCTAACGAAGAGCTAAACTTATACAGCCACCGCATTCGCTTTCAAAACTAAATTTGCAGGTAAAATTGATAGATCAGCCTTCAGACTTTTCCAATTTAAAATTCGAAGTGTGCCCAGTCTCTGACACTCTTTTAAAACATATTCCAATCATAATAATTTATTTTTTATAAAAAGTTTCCAGCTCATGTCCCCACCAAGATTCTATTCCAGCAACTCCAAGTTTGTCTAAAAACTGATAGTCACAACCATTTTGTCGCGCAACTTGTTGCTGCATAGATATTAGGGCCTGATCAAAGGAAATAACCCATCCATGCGAATCAAAGCTGACCCAATCTTGAATACCACTACAACGTTTTTGCAAGGCCCTTTTTATTTCGAACCATACAGATAAAAAAGATATCCCATCAACTTGTTTTTCAGCATTGTTTTTGATTTTAGAAAAATTTAGTCCCATTCTCCATGCATTAAGACGACTTAAAATTGGATGTTCTGGATCATACATGCCTAATGCATTATAAAGTGCTACAGCGTCTTTACTTGCTGCCCCATACCACAAAATTCTCAATGCCTCTGTAAAAAAATATGCAAGCGCTTGATGCTTGCCTGGAAGATATTTTTTTATCTCATCCAAACTATATTGTGTACCACGATTGTCCTTGTATAAAATCAACCGTCCAGATACTATATCATCATATATTTGCCAAAACCTTTTACCAGTAATATCAACAGTTTTTACAGCATCATCATATAAATTTTTATTGGCTTTAAATATTTCAGCCAATGCATACTGTATGAAATATTCTTTTTTAAAAAATTTGTCAGACCAAGGGTTGTTGTTTCTATCGGCTTGTATCAATTCTCTCATTTTTGCATGTACTTGATACTCATGCAAAAGGTCGTTATCGTGAATAGCTTGATTATTATTATCAATTCCGAGAACAAGAAACATTGTCTTAAGAAATCCTAAGCAATAAGGCATTTTACCCTGATTGTTAACACCTCCACCAAAACCTCTACTCCAGTTCCAATGAGGATATATAAATGACTTGAATCCAATTGTTGTCTTTGGCCAGTTAGGACCATATCCATAAGAAAAATTTATTGGTTCTTGAAACTGTGCACCCCGTGACATTACTGAGGATTTAATTGATGAAAATATAGGATCGTTTTTAAATTTTGAATAAGAAAAGTCCTCAAACCTTTTTGTTTCTTTGCTATAGATTAACCAACCAGATTCCTCCTCAGTTGTGTCCTTGATAGACAAACAAACTCTTTCTGGTGGAGCACTTCTGTCATGTAAAAACCGAAATGGGCTTACGATAGGAATAACAAATGATGCATCCATTTCCTCTACTATACTCTCGGATGATAAATCAGCAAAAAAGTATGGATATGTAATAAATGCAAGCCTGTCTTTATCAAAAATATTTATCCCATTATTGTCATAAAAATTTGGAGCCACAAGGCCATTTTGTTCAGCTTCAGAAAGATATTGTACTCCCTCTTGGGAATACATAAAGTCAGTGAGAAATTTTCTCCACGTAAAGAAGTATTGGTGGCCTTCCCCAAACCATTGCTGTCGAGTTAAAGCCAATTCTGGATTATCAAAGGCTTGCTCGATATAATTTTGTCCAATTTCTTTTAATTCTTGAAGTCTATACCTATTCAACATCGGCGCGATTGTACACATATCATTCAATTGCTGAAAAAACAAATATTTTACTGGGGCTCTATCAGCAACTACCATACTTGTTATTGGTTTCTGTTTGGAAACAACAGCAATAATGAAAATTACTATCGAAAAAATAAACAGCCTGGATATCTTGTTGTACATAAAATCCCCCCTTAAAAATCCCTTTTTTATTTAATCCTTGTATTTATTTTAAAACATTACAAAAACAAATATCAAGTTTTAGTTTTAACGTTAATTCGAAAAATTCTAATTTATAGTAGAGACCATATTCTTCAAATTTAGTAATCAGTCTGAATATTTTGCAACCCAAATCGTCCCCATCCAAGCCAGCCACCCAATTGACGAATAGTAATTTATAATATAAAATCAATTTTTAATAGTTAATACTTAACTTTACTAGATATTACAAAAAAACTAGTATTTTGCTCAAATAATAATACATGGAGGTTACAAATGAATAAAAAATGTGGGTTTTTCACCCAAAATATCTTCCGAAAAGTGCTTTTTTTGCTAATGGGAACCATGTTTGCAACAGAATTTGCACAATGTGCTATCAGAACTGCAGAAATTGAAGAAGAAATAGGCAGTCATACTCGTGGTAATATAACCGAGTTGGACACACCGGTTTTGTCAAGATATGAACATCTTGACTGGTGGCTTTCGGTTTTACCAGTCATCAAAACAAAAGCCGACATGGAAGAATTTGATACTTATGAAAAAATTGTTAGAGACAGCCTTAACCACATAGGTTTAGTTTACAAACGTACTGAGGATGAATATATAGGACAAATGTTTGCAGACGGTTTTGGCCTTGGTATTATTTCGGATGATTTTGAGGCCGCTTTTAATAAAAAATTGGAAGAATTCAAAAATTTTTCAACCAACTACTTGAAATCAAAAGCAATCCCACAACAAGAAGCTTATGTGACATTTTATAATTCCAATGAAGGTATTTTTAACGGCATACTACAAAAAAAAGAACTCCTCAAGATAGAAAGATATCAGGTAATTCACATTGGTGATTTGCACGGCGACCTGATTTCGATTTTAACCATTTTAAAAAATCATGAAAATTTATTTAATACAGATTTTTCAATAAAGAATAAAGATCTTTTCTTTGTTTTTACAGGAGACTATATTGATCGCGGACAATTCGGACTTGAAATTCTTTTTATTCTCATGTCACTAAAAATTAAAAATCCTGACAATGTATTCTTAATGCTGGGAAACCATGAGGCTGGTCATTTGTTTTTAAGCGATTACAACCAAGGATTTGCGCGTGAAGTTGCACAAAAATTTAATTTCGGGACAATAGAATTCGCGGACAATCACATTTTGGGAACCGGCGTACCACAGTTCACAGAATTTATGCAAAAAATTCAATCCAAACTTTTTAGATATCTTCCAACAGCATTATTTATGAAAACGGAATTTGGAAATATTCTTTTCTGCCACGGCCTTCCGGATCCAACAATCGAAAGAGTGCGATATTTTTTGGAAGCCCCAGCAGAAATTCAGATTGATTTTATCAACATACATCCTCAACTTATGCGATTCACAGATAGCGACCTAGAAATAAAAATTGCTGACCCTGGAGACACAAATGCTGAAGCTCGCCGTACATCAGCACAACCATTGGAAGTAATTGGTGATTACATGAACAAAACCGGCATATTCCTCTGTATGAGAGGTCACCAACACAACTCAACAATTGGTGCCAATTTTGATGTTTACTCCGGTGGAGTTATATTAAATCAAGTGTATACATCTAGCGTTGTTGTCACAACCTTAAGCTTAGATTTTGCATGTTATATGCCATCATTACAAAAAATTGGGAAAATTGGAAACTACGCTTACTGTTGCACACTGGAAAAAGAAGGTACTTCGCTCAAAATTAAAGGGATCTCTATTGATCGTTATACCGCAGAACGTGTTACTCAAACAGATCGAACAAATCCTGAATGCGAAATACATTCAATTGATCGCTCAGAGGTAACTCGTGAAAAAATTATCCCAACAGAAAGCCCTGAACATAGAAAAATTAGTCAATTATGTATGGAAATTCAAAAATTAAGCGCCAGCGGCCCTCAGTTATTTAGTTGTCCCAACATAACAACATTGCAAACAAAACCTTTATGGATTGTTGAAAATTTCCACTACTTCTTTAGTCAAATTCAAAACATGCATAAAATAGATATTAACATGATTTATGAACTCCTTTTTTTATTAGGCATCATATCTCAAGACGGTTCTTTATCTGTAAGTAAATCTACAACTCTTTCACCTGAAAACAAGCTCGCACTTATTCAAATTATGAGAGATGAGGCGCAAGGACCATTTAAACTCATATCAAACATCAAAGAACTCAGAAAAGAACTAGCAAGCTATGTATTTAAAATAAATGATCCCAAAAAATTCAAATCTCAAATTAGAGATTGTTTATATCGTATAAATCAAAACAGATTTTTATTGGGACAAAAATTGTGTGATATTGTTAGAATGTTTGAGTCCATTCAAGCATACTTGAATCAACCTGACGAACCCAAAAAATCAATAGCAAAAAAACTAAAAGATCTTGTACCTAATCCCGAAATATTGACATTTGAACACATACTCTTGGCAATATTGGGCAAACCCGAACAAAATGTAGTTTAAGACAAGAAGCAGTTTAAGAAAGGTGTTAAATCATGAGTTTTAATAAATTTCTGAATAAATTAAGAATAATTTTTTATTTACCATTAATTGCGTTCTTGTTTTGCGTAAAAAGTGCTATGCCAATGACAACTGCAAGCGCTATGAAAGCAGAACAAGTAAACCACATAAGACGGGCACTTTTAGCAAGTTTTGTGGCAAAACAAAAAAATACGATTGTTACACTTATTCCCATTTTTGACACAACCGGTGAGAGTCAACCCTTAGGCGATATCTATCTTGAACATAATCAGCACGAACTGATTGGAACAAACTCCGGACACTTAATAATTATTAAAAATTTACAAGGTTGCTCAGATAAAATCAAGGTTCACGATAGGGCAGTATCATGCATAGCTGCTAAAGATGAAATTGTAGCAACCGGAAGTTGTACTTGCAAAGAAATTCATCGATGGAATATTAACACATTTAAGATACATGATAAAATTTATTGCCAAGAACCAATCATTTCTATGCATATTATAGAAAACCATTTTTTTGCAATTGACATACAAGGCAATATTTCTTTACTAGACTGGAAAACTGGCATCCTTCTTTGCAAAATAGAAACAGAAATATTAAAGCCAATTTTAAATTCAAAACTGGATGAGAGAGATGGTCTCATAATTATTATGACACCAAAGGCAAAAGCTTTTGTAAAAATAGATTTATTAGTTAAACTCGATATGCTTATTTGTTCGTTAAAAGAAGAACAATTAGCAAAAATAGCCCAAATAATTACTTTAGATTTTCACAGTCAAGACTACTCAAAAATCATATATGATGCTAATTTACCTTATCCAATTAAAGAACTACTTATTACATAAAATAGGAATTTTTTATGAATATTAAATCAAAAATATATATTATCATAATCATACTTTTACTATGTACCATGAAACATAGCTTATTTCCCATGATACAAAGAGACACCCCTTCGCTACAACAACAAGCATACAATAGATTATGTGCCCTTCGTAATTTACAGGAATCAGTACACACCCTTTCAACGCTCCCTCAATGTTTTCAAGAGTTTTCAGAAGACATTAATGATTTTGTATTACTTAACAATCTGGAATTTTGTAGAGTAATCATGCTCAATTTTTTAGCATCAACCCAACGCCATACATCAATATTTTCGGATTTATCTGACAGAGAAACTCAAAATATTCAGCCTAGGCTCTCCGAAAAAACGCTTTGCAAAAAGCACAAGCTCTTTACCGCTCGCACAGATGGCGTTCTAAGTTCACTTGATTTGACCACAAAAGAGGTGCTCAGTGTAAAAAAACAAGATGGAGCCTTTTCTTGCATGAATGCAAAATCTAAAATTTTGGCAACTGCACAAGTAAACTCAAACATAATACGATTTTGGAATTTAAGAGATCTAAGCGAAATTGGATTTATAACAACTCAAATTCCAACAGCACACATGGAGATAATCAAGCATCTTTTAATAGTTTTAAATACGGCAGGAGACATTGATATTTACAGTTGGAACTCCGGTAAAAAACTATGTTGCCTAAAAACTGGAATGTCAGGACTAATTGCCACTGTATCGTGGAATAAAATATCCGGAGCAATGTTTGTAACAACTACAAAAGGGCGGTATATCATTTCTCTTGGTGATATGATTATAGCAGATAAATTACTACACGATTTAAGAATAAACCAGCTCATATTATTTGCGTATATTTTGCAAAATAGCAAAGAAATAGCACTCGAGAATCTGGAGTTGGATGAAACCTTCAATTCTCTTCCGCAAATGATTAAATCGATGATTCAGTATTTATTCAAATAAAATTATTTTAATATTGGAAGCGCTTGATGTAGTTCTTGCAAATCTTTCTTATGTTTAATTTCGTCATTCAAAATTTCTAAAATTATGCTGTATGTTTTTTCGTCCTTACCCTTAACCATTTCCAATAAATTTTGATAGAAATCTATTGCACACTGTTCACCTTTAATATTTTCGTTCAATACCGAAATAACACTGCTTTCTGTAATTGAGTCATAATGGCACCCCCCGATTTTATGCCAATCTTGTGGAAACATACGAAAATCACCATTCAACTCAATAAGGCGTTTTGCAATCATGTCTGCATGCCGCATTTCATCATTGTAATGTTCGATTAATTCTTTAACTACCTGCGAACGCAATTCACCTTGAACTAATTTTGCTGCCATCCAATACTGATAACTTGCCATCCATTCATCGGCAAATGCCGTAACTAATTTATTTATAAGTAAAGCAACATCACTTTTTACATTTTGGGACTGTTTATCTTTTAAAGCTGACGTTACATTAGTTGAGCTTTCTTTCTTGCCAGTGGAACAAGCAGATAAAATAGCCAATATAAAAATGCACGCACCATAAAAATTTATATTTCTCTCCATAAAAATCCTCATGTAACAATACCCCT
>Ga0172379_10007309_pt1 | contig 14377 bp, 15 predicted proteins | sample GrowelOW334metaG_FD_119756 | JGI IMG/M metagenome (GOLD analysis project Ga0172379, IMG submission 119756) | Groundwater microbial communities from an aquifer near a municipal landfill in Southern Ontario, Canada - Groundwater well OW334 metaG | ecosystem: Environmental > Aquatic > Deep... | reverse complement strand
CATTGAAGATTCAAATCAGCATCACTACTTGCTCTATCACTACTTCTCTGACTATATGTCAAAGCAATTGGTTTGTTCAGATTCTTTATAAAAAAACTTAATGCGGCAGAAGTATAATGCAAGGTATCTGTTCCATGTGTGATAACTATTCCTTGAATATTAGTATCATTCAAAAGACCCACAACTGTTTTAGCAATTTTCTGCCAGTCTTTAGAATCCATATCTTCAGATGCTTTCATAAAAGGAATTTCAACTTTTGAAACATTAACTTTGCTAAAAACCTCTGGATAAAATTTAAACAAATCTTCTGAATTTTGAAGAGGATGAACCCCTCCTGTTTTTGAATCAAGTCTTGAAGCAATTGTTCCTCCTGTGATTACAAATGCGATATTGGGTTTTGAAGAATCTTTTTTTATTTCAATCTCTTCTTTTTTTTCTTTTGCCTTTTTTACAAGAACAATCTTCAAAATGTCTTTTCTGTTAAATCCAATATTATACCCCGAATCTAATTTCAAAAGAACAATGCCTTTTTCTGTTTCAGGAACTTCCAACAAAATTCCCTCATAGATAAGTTTTGTTAAATGTATCTCAACATAATCTCCAGGAACTCCTTTTGTTTTCTCCATAGATAAAAGAAATAGGAAATCTATAAAAAACTATCCTTTAATTATTTAGAAGCCGCTTTTTCCAGGCTACCATAATGAATTAACGTTCTATCTCTAATCGCTTTTTGAATGTCTTCAGGATATATACAAGTTGCAATGAAGCCATGATTATTAGTTCTTCTAGAAGCTAATTCAAAACAATATTCTTCTCCCCTTTTATCACCACAATAAGCTTTCCCATCATTTCCAAGATAAATAATCTGACCAGTTAAATTAAAATTACATTCTTGGCAATAAACTTCTTGCAATGAGGGGAATAATTCATTACGAATTTCTTCAAATTCTTCCTCTCCAGGTTCTCCGTTTTTAAATTTGAAATATGCGTCAATTTCATCTTGTGTTATCATAAAAAACCAATACAAAAACTATTTTTAAGCATTTATATCATACAATAATTTAATAAATTAAGATAAGTTTGAATTAGCATGACAATCAATCTTGAATACAAATTTAGTGGGATGATTAAGCTAAAGAAACCGGAGGTGTCTTAGCATGGTTATGATAGGACTTGAAATTCATGGTTATATTAATACAAACGAAAAGCTTTTCTGCAGATGCAAAACAGTGCATGGATTAAAATTCAGCAAGCCAAATACAAACATCTGTCCGACGTGTTGTGGAATGCCCGGAGCAAAACCAATGCTTCCAAATAAAAATGCAGTAGACAAAGCAATTCAAATAGCATTAATCCTAAAATGCAAAGTAAATCAAAAATTAATCTGGCAAAGAAAGCATTATGACTGGCCAGATTTGCCAAAAGGATATCAAAATACTATTTCCGGAGCACATGCAACTCCTTTAGGAACAAATGGAAAATTTTTAGAGATTAGAATAAGAGAATGTCATTTAGAAGAAGACCCAGCAGCGTGGAATCCAAAAACAGGAGAGATAGATTACAATCGTTCTGGACTTCCTTTAATTGAAATAGTCACAGAGCCAGATTTCTCTTCTTCAGAACAGGTGATTGATTGGTTAAAGCAATTAGTAACAACTTTAGGTTACATTAAAGTTTTAGATAAAAGTGCAGGAATAAAAGCAGATGTTAATATTTCTCTTCCAGAATTAAAAGGAGCAAGAGTTGAAGTAAAAAATGTTAATTCATTAAAAAATATCAAAACAGCAATTGAATCTGAGATAATTAGGCAAAAGTCAGAAGTTCCTAAACTTCAAGAAACAAGAATGTTTGATGAAGCAAAAGGGATAACCATAAAAATGAGAAGCAAAGAACAAGCAGATGATTACAGATTTATTTCAGAACCAGACTTACCAACATTAATTATTGAAAAATCAAAAATAGAAAAAATAAGCTCTTCTATTCCAGAAACCCCAAGCGAAAAGTTGCAAAAATTAATAAAAAAACATAACATCGAAGAAAAATACGCAAAAATATTAATAAAAAAATTAGAGATTGCAGAATTTTTTGAAAAGGTTATAAATAAAATAAATCCAAAGCTAGCTTCTCCTTGGATAACAATTGAATTGCTTAATGTCTTAAATTACAATAAAAAAGAACTTGAAGAAGTTGAGATAAACCCAGAACATTTCATTGAACTATTAAAATTAGTGGAAGATAAAAAAATAACAGAACTAAAAGCTAAGGAAATTTTAAGAAGCTGGAAAGAAAAGTCCTCCTCTCCAGCAAAAGAAGCAGAGAACAATTCAAAAATTTCTTCTACTGGCGAATTGGAAACCGCTTGCAAAATAATAATAAAAGAAAACCCAAATGCAGTCAAAGATTATAAAAGCGGAAAACAAGAATCACTTAACTTCTTAATTGGAAAAGTAATGCAAAAGACAAATAAGCGTGCAGATTTCAAAACAACACGGGAAGTGTTGGAAAAGTTGTTGAAGTAAATTAACAATCTTTTCTTTCTTGAATGGTTATGGAAATAATCCAACGGGATAAAATAATTAAAAGAATTGTTAAACAAAGGATAATAAAAAAGTGTACTTTTATACTCCAAAATATTTCATAGAATGAATTAGCATATCTTCTTTCTGCAAGGATTACCATTATCATAGAAGCTGATGCTCCAATTATTGATGAGAAGACGATAGTAAGTATTTTATTTAAGCTAGACACATCAATCACAATAATCTTTACTTTTTATTAATTATTATAAAAAAGAGGGGATAAAAAATTCCTTTCCTTCAAGGCGAAAGTTAAATCTTACTAAAATAAGTTTATATTTCCAAAGCAGGACAAGATACATATTCATCACAAAAACAACAAGGCATTCCCCAACGAAAACACTTTACTTCCAATTCAGATTTATCCCTCTCTTTTTGAAGAGTATCTTCTTTTGGTCTAACATAATCAAATCTAGTATGAATAAAATAATTTTTATTATTCATTTAAATTAAATAAATTTTAACTTTTTATTAATTATTATAAAAAAGAAGCGATTGATTTAATCTTCTAAAGAGGCATACATTTCTCATAATCTTGGCAAGAAGGGCATTTTCTATCAGCATAAGGGCAAAGTTCCTCACTATCTAATACTTCTTCTTCAGCCAGCCTTCTGCTGAATTTGACAAAATTCCTTTGATAATCTTCTTCCATATTATTATCAAATTAAATTTTCGTTTTTAAACATTGCTATTTATAAAATGAGCCCGCGAGGATTCGGGCCTCACGTTCGCTCGACCTAATTCTTCTTTCCTAAATCAGAATTAAACCCAAGGGTTCGAATATAATAAATCAATCTTCTTGCTCCCCTTTTCTACCATTGTAGTTTCTTTTTTCTTCAAAGAAACCCATTTTCAACAAGATAATGAGCCCGCGAGGATTCGAACCCCGATTAACCGGTTTCTTCAATTTTACTTGCCGAAGCCGGTTGTGCTATCCATTGCACCACGGGCCCAAGATAGACGAAAAACAGAATAAAGTTAAGTTTTTATATGTTATTTACTCTATAAAAAAATGGCACTGCAAAAACACCACAAGATAATAATCGGAGGGGTGAGCACATTAGTAATTCTTTTCATGATAACCAGCAGTATATTTATGTATATGATTTTTATAAAACAAAGCACAGATTATAACATTCTTAACAAAAAAATAGATTCTGTTGAAACAGATGCTCAAACAAAGTTCAATGAACTATCAAATAATTTATTAGAAACAAAAAGCAGTGTACAAACCCTTGGGTCACAACTTGGTTCTCTTGATACGCAACTTGGTTCATTAGATAAAGAATTAACAAATTTGAAAGCTTCTGCAAGTTCTGATTTCTCTGGAATAATAGAAAACGTAATAAAATCAGTTGTAACAATAAAAACAAATATTGCACAAGGTTCTGGTTTTATAATTGCAAATGGGGGGTATGTAGTAACAAATGCCCATGTAATGCAAGGAGCAACTGCCGCACAGATAACAACTTATGATGGAAAGAATCATCAAGTTACAAAAATAGGAGAAGATACAACCATGGATATAATTTTATTGAAAATAAGTGATACAAGTTACAATCCCTTAGAACTCGGGAATTCAAATGATGTTCAGATAGGGGAAAAAGTAATTGCGATAGGAAATCCATTAGGATTGCAATTCTCTGTTTCAGAAGGAATAGTTTCTGCAGTTCATAGACCAGGAGAAAATCAATTAAGTGTGTATATTCAAACAGACGCTTCATTAAATTCAGGAAATTCTGGAGGCCCATTAATAGACACTAATGGAAGAGTAGTCGGAATAAACAATTTCAAAATAAGCGGAGGAGAAAACTTAGGATTTGCACTTGAATCAAATTCTATAAAAAGCACAATCAATAATATAGCAACATCCTCTTCAATTGGAGCAAATTTAATATAATCGTTTAAATAAAAACAAACTAAAAATAAAATGAAAGAAAAAGGTTCAAATTCACAAGAAGGTTTAACCGCAAAAAAAGAAGAAAATTTTAGCGAATGGTATACCCAATTAATTTTAAAGACGAATTTAGCAGATTATAGTTCAGTATCTGGTTGTGTCATTTTACGTCCAGAATCATATTTATTATGGGAAAAGATAGTAAGAGCATGTGATTTAGAATTCAAAAAAGCAGGAATAAAAAATTGTTATTTTCCATTGTTTATCCCAGAGAAATCATTTGAAAAAGAAGCAGAACATGTTAAAGGTTTTACTCCAGAAGTTGCATGGGTAACTCACGCAGGGAATACTAAACTTAATGAAAGATTGGCAATTCGTCCAACAAGCGAAGCAATAATGTATGAATCATATGCTAAATGGATTAGAAGTTGGAGAGACTTGCCATTGCGTTATAACCAATGGAATAATGCAGTTAGATGGGAATTTAATAATCCAGTTCCATTTTTTAGAACAAGAGAATTTTTATGGAATGAGGGACATAGTGTTTTTGCAACAGAAAAAGAAGCATTAGAAGAAGGAAAACAAATAAGAAAAATCTATGAAAAAGTTGTTGAAGAATTAATGGCTCTTCCGGGAATTTATGGAAGAAAAACAGAAAAGGAAAAATTTGCTGGTGCAATCTTCTCTGAAAAAATACATTATATGATTCCAAATGGAAGAGTAATAGAAGGTCCATGCTTTCATCATGATGGACAAAATTTTGCAAAAGCATATGGAATAAAATTTTTGGATAAAAATGGAAAAGAAGAATATGCTTGGCAGAATACCTATGCTATTTCAACAAGAATGCTTGGAACAATGTTTACAATACATAGCGATAATAAAGGATTAATTCTCCCACCAAAAATTGCTGAAAATAAAATAGTAATTGTTCCCATCCTTTTTGACAAAACAAAAAATAAAATATTAAAAGAAGCAGAAAGAATAAAAAAAGAACTTGAAGAATCTTCACCTATTTTGGACAGCAGAGAGGATTATTCTCCAGGAAGAAAATTTAGTGAATGGGAATTAAAGGGAATTCCTTTAAGAATTGAACTAGGGCCTAAAGATTTGGAAAAAAATCAGGTCGTGATAGTTAAAAGAAATGATTTCAAAAAATTAACAATAAAAATAAAATTATTAAAAAAAGAAATTCCAAAATTATTAGAACAAATACAAAAAGAAATCTATAACAATGCAAAGAAGCTTCTTACTTCAAATACAGAAAGAACAGAAAATAAAAAACAGATGATGCAATTTATTAAAGATAAAAAAGTAGTAATCGCCCCTTTTTGCAAGCTAGAAAAATGCGAAGACACTCTTAAAGAAGAAAGTGAGGGTGCAAAAACTTTGTTCATTGACCCAAAAAATACTTCAGTTAAAGGTAAGAAATGTATAATCTGCAATAAACCCGCAGAATATTGGGTGTATATAGGTCGAACTTATTGAAAGCAACAAAATTGATTAAATTAATCGGACTTTCAATGAGAGAGATAGAAAACTTATTAGAAAATGGACATTAACGAATACAAAAAATACTTCTGTTTCAAAACCAACTAATCAAGGCAATTCAATTCGTCTTCTAGCCTTAAGGTTAGTTCCATCAATTGGCTCAATTCCTGTTCTACTTTTTCTTTTTCCATTTTATTTATTCTCTTTTCCATTTTTTTGCATTTCCAACAACGTTAAAGATTTTATCGCCCCGAATTGATTAACCAGAAAAGCTCAATTCAATCCAGGACTAAAATCTCTGAATTAAATTGAAGGGAATTTAATTGAAGTGTCAACTATCATACAGAGCTTATAATTCCAAGCCATATTTGTAAGTTTACTCTTCATAAAAGGGATAATAATTTTGTGTTTTTATAGTTTTCTATAGGATAAATAGTGCAATAATGTTTATAAAGAAAAAGTAAGCAACGAAATATTTTTTAATCCAGATTTTTTTATTTTATTTTTGAATAATCTATGCTACTTTTTTCGACCAGAATTTATTCCAGACATTGATTGATTCAGCATAATCAGATAATTCATTTCTACTTTTGTAACTTTTAGTTTGTTCTTTAAGTTCTTGATAATTTTGTCTTTCTCTAAGAAAAACATTATTTATTATATTCCCTTCCGAGTTTAATTCTTTTTGGCTATCTGCCCCTTCTCCATCATATTTATATCCTTTTTTAACTCTTTTTCTCCAATCAGCCACATTTCTTTTGGCTATGTTAAACTCTCTTTTTTTAGAATTGAGTTCAGATTCTCCAAATTTAACTTCTTCATTTATAACTTCTTTTAAGTAATCGCTATATAAATCCCTCAATAGTTTAGAATTTCTTTTCTTTCCTTCAATAACAAAATCCCCTGTTTCGGTTTGTTTTTGTAGCCATTCTGTATAATTAATATAGTTTTGTATTTTATGTTTGTCTAATAATCTGTAAAAACGGTTCAAAGTTGGAAAATGAACTTTGCCAGTTTTTTTATCCACTTTCACCCCAAGATATTCAAGAGGAATCTTACTTTCTTGGGCAATTGTCGTCATATACATTTTTTCAATTGGTTTACCTTGAATGGGTTTGTCAAAAACTATCCCTTCAAGGAGTTCTTCCGCTTTTGAAAATACGCTTCCTGAATGAGCTCCAGAGAAATATCCTTTTTCTCTCATCAATTTTGTAAATTGATTTGTAGCTTCCCAATTTCCACCCCAAGACCAATTTCCACCAGGAAGAACTTTATAGCCCATCTTTTTAATTTCCTGATTTACTCTTTTTTTGAAATCATCATCTTTTTCATTAGTCTCTCTTTTTACAAAAATAGTTTCTTGAGGTAAATTTGCATAACCTACAAGGGCTACATCAACAGTACTGCCCCCATAAAAGTTTTGTTTGTTCTGCTCTAGTAAATCTTTGAATGGAATAAGAACAACTGTATCTGCACCATTCCAATTCCCATAAACGGGATTTATATCAGCAAGACTATTAAGTGAAAAATGAATTGTCGGTCTAAATGGTCCAGCATACATTTTATTTCCTTTTAGATTAGTATATCCCTTGAATATCGCCCTAACAGCAATTATTTTAGATACATCTAATTCTCCCTTAGATAACATCTCTTCCAAATTATTATACTTCTCTTCTCTTGATACTTCCATAGATAAATCCAATCCCAATATTAAAAATAAGCTCATTAAGACAATTATAATTGCTTTTAAAAATAAACTGGAAGCAGGAGAGTTTGTATTAAAAATTATATTCGCGGTAATTGATTTTCCTATAAAAATAATGCTTAATAAAAATAATACCCCAATCATTAGAATAATTTTAGCTTTTCTGTTCATATTATAAGAACTCTTAAATATTTTAAAAATCTATCTTTATAAAAATCGTATTCTCGAGGGGTTACAAGAGAGGTAATATTAACTTTATACAATGTTGCAGTTATTAGTGGAGCTGTTACGGGAGTTAGTAGGCTTGTTTCATTATTATCAAGATAGTCAAATTAAATTTTTCATATTCTCTTTAAATTTTTCCAAGTCTGCAATTTTTATTCTAGCGCCAACAGCATTTTCATGCCCTCCGCCTGTTGCTCCTTCCAATCCCTTTAGGGATTGTAAAACTAAATCTTTTATTTTTTCTCCTCTTACAGAAATGTTCGCTTTTATTCCTGTAGCATAAATAACAACGATTATTTTATCTGGGAATAGATATGTAAGTTCATTTGATAAATCTGCACTCATACTTAAATCTCCAGAATATTGAAAGAATAAGATTCTTCCTTTATCTGAAATCAGTTTTGCTTTTTCAATAAATTTTTCAGATTTCTTTGAGATTTGCCTAAATCGTATATGCATTTCACGATTTTTATTGCTTTCTTCTAACACTTCGTACGGAGTTTTAACTGCAATCAAAAACCGAATCATTTGCATAACATTGCTTGTTCTATCTTTAAGAGCAAATCCAAACATTCTGATAATTATTCCTAATTGAGATTTGTATAGCATTTCAAATGCATCTTTTGATTTTATCGATAAATCCGGATAAAGCTTATTGAATTTAGAATAAAAGTTTGGAACAAATCTATCAGAGATGCACCCCACAACAGCAAGCCATAAATCTTCTTTTCTATTTGTAATCTGATAACATAAAGCAGTAACTGGTTCGCATTTTTTTGCTCTTCCTAAAGCAGAATTATAGTAATAAACAAAATCTGGAACATCTAACTTTTCTATTTTATGATGGTCAATCCATACAATAGGCATATTGAATTTTCTTGCTTCTTCTAAAAATTCTTTTGAAACAACTGGTTTATCCAAAATAAAGATATAATCTGCATTTAATTCATTTACTTTCTTAAAATATTCCGCATTCATTTCTGGAAAAGACCTTATAGGAATTCCTTTTCCTCTTCCAAGATAACGTTGTAACAACAAAAAAGAACACAATCCATCTGGATCATTATCAAAGAAAAAAAGCGGATTTTGAGCCTTTTCAAGATGTTCCTTTATTTCATTTACTTGTTTTTTTGTTAGCATAATAAGAAAAATCCTCTTTTATTTAAAAATCCTCTTTAATAATCGTATCAAGTTTATTATAACCGAAAAAGTCAGTAGTATAATTATATGCTCCAGCATTCAAAAAAACGATTTTATTTCCAACTTTAATATTTTTATTCAGCTTTACCTTATATCTAAAAATATCATCTCTTGTAGGAGAATTTCCTTTAATCAAAAAATATTCTCCTTCTTCATTTTCAGAAAGTTCTCCTTCTACTAGCATTTTAGTTCCAGTTAAAAGATTATCCAATGCACAATTATAGAGAGTAGTGTTCACAATAAGGTTGTTATCATACTTTTGGATAACTTCTACAATTAATCTAACGCATGGAGCAGCCAAAAATCTTCCGGGTTCAATAATAGTCTCAATCCCCCTTTCTTCAAGCCATTCTTGTGCAGTTTTAAGTTTTGAAAAGATATAATCAAGAACATCAACATTTGAACTTCTGTAAATGCTTGGAAGTCCCCCGCCTAAATTTACAAAGTTAATTCTTTTCAAAGTTTCTTCTGTCAAAGAATCTTTCAACTCTTCAATAATTTCCCATTCAGAAGTGTTTTGTGATTTCCTATGCAAGTGAATTCCTAATTTTTCAATAAACTTGTTATTTTTTATCTTTAAAATTAATTCATTAATCTTTCTTGAAGGCATCCCATACACAAAATATTTTCCTGTTCCGATTCTGTGTTCTTGAAATTTCATTCTTAAGGATAAATTAATCTTAACTCCAAGTTTTTCGATTATCTTCAAAAGTCTTTCAAAATCAATTTCATTATCTACAACAAAATTCCTAACCTGTTTATTTAAAATCTCACAAAGCTCCTCTTCTGATTCTGCTTGAGTAAAAAACCATATTTTAGATTTATCATTTATTTCATCAATTTCTTCTTGAGCATGAATTGAAAAATAAACATTTTTGCCTTCTTTCAATTCCTGTAAAACTTTTCCGACAATCCTATTTGTTTTATAAGAATAAGAGATTTTCAACCCCAAGTCTTTTAATGTTTTAACTTGCTCTTTTAAAACTTTTTTGGATAAAACAAATTGTGCGGTAATCATTTTAGCAACCCTTCTTTTTTCATCTTTTCTAAAACCCCAGTCATCATCAATGGAAAAGTTATGCTAACATCCCCAATTACAGTTGCAGCTTCTCCATCATCTTTTATCTTTCCCCAAGACTTTGCCTCTTGAGTAGTTGCTCCTGACATTGAACCAGAACTTGTATGGGAAGTAGTCATGTAAACAACATAATCAAATCCTCCAGAAAGCAAAGCAGCAAAGACAGCATAATGTTTTGAAATGCTTCCTCCAAGAGAAATTAATCCTTTTTTTTCGTCAAAATTCAAATCAATAGTGATTCTTTCCATATCTTTAATTGTATCAACAATGAAGTCAGGATGTTTTTGCTGAAACATAAAAAGTTGAAACCCAAAAGAAGAGTCTGCTATTCCAGGACAATAAATTGGGATATTATTCCTTGAAGATTGATAGAGTATAGAATTTTCATCGTTTAACATTAATCCTATTTCATGGATAAGTTCAGAGGAAGAAATTCGATTTTTCTTTTCATAAATTTTAGTCAGAAATTCATTCATTTTATCTTCAAATTTCATATACCCAGCAGTATGAATTAAGATATTTCCCACCCGATTCTCTCCTCTTTCATGCAAAGCCGTATCATCTGCATTAAAATTGGTTATTTCAAATTCTTCTCCAATCGATTTCATAATATCTTCTTCAATTGCTCCAGAAGTAGTAACCAAAATATTAGGAATTTTTAATTTGCAGAGTTGGCTGAAAAATCCCCTTAGCCCAGAAGTGACCATATTAGAAGTAAAAGTAAGAAAAATCTTTGCTCCTGTCCTTTTCATTTTCAAGACTATCTTTCCAGCTTCAGAGAGTTCAACTGCCTGATAACCCAAACAGCTAAAGCTATCAAGGAGCTCTTCAACGCCCATATGCTCATGCCAGATAAAATCTTTAACTTTTTTCATTTTATAAAATAAGAAGCAAAGTGTCAACTATAACTATTGTTTTGGTATTGGTATTGCCAAGATAGTATAGTCGTTTTTCACGAGATTAGGTAAAAAAGCAGATTTTTAAAGCTTGTTATTTCAATTCAAAAAAAGTATATTGTATCACAAAAATCTTTTTAAAGGGAAAGTGGATAAGAATAAAATGAATAAATGGTTTGAAATCTTACTTGGATTGCTCTTCTTGAATGGAGCTATTTTTGTATGGTGGACTAATTTTTTAGGCTTTGGAGACGCAGCACTAAGCTTCTTCAAAGGTGGAGCAACTTGGCTTGTAATTTTAGTTGGTTTGATTCTGATTATGCTTGGAATCAGTGACCTTAAAGATTAATTAGATTGTTTTATTTAACTAAAAACATAAGTGTTCCCTCTATAATGCCCGCTAGAACTAGTAGTGGAACTATTATTAGTAAAAAGGCTTTCAAAGAGTTAATTAAGCAATTTCTAAAAAAATATAATTTTTTCTTTTTAAAGGCAAATGTCCCCATCTTTAAACCAAGCCCGAGAGAAATAAAAACAGCAGGCAATTCAAAAATCCCATGTGGAAAAATCTTCCACAAAGTCAATATTCCCCCATCATTTACGCTTAAAAGAGAAACAAAACCAAGTAAATATCCATTTACTATCGCCCCAACAAGAGGAAAAATCCCAAAAAAAGCTCCGAATATAACCCCAAAAAAGGTACTTTTTACATTATTAGAAATGATAAAATTAATTAGGTCAAATTGAGACATATCTTTAGTCTGCCCAATAAGCTCTTTTATAAAATCCATAATCCTTTCTTGAATAATTTGGGGAGCAGGAATAAAAAAGCCAATAAGAGCAAATAAAAAAAATGCGGTAATTATAACATAGATAAATTTCTTAGATTCTTTTACATATTCCCAACTTTGCTTATATTCTTTTGTTAAACTAAAAGATTTTTTTCTTACTTTTTTTATTTTTGTCATATAATCTTAACTAAAATGCTTGCTTATGAATTTAGTTTTGTTCTGATATTTCTTTTTTAGATAAAATCCATAACCGATTCCGATGATAAATCCTCCAAGATGAGCAGTATTTCCAATTGGAACATTCCCAAGCAAAGAAATAAGCCATAAAGCAATTAACATAGCTGGAGCTGCAAATTTCATCTTAACAGGTATTGGAATAAACATAAGATAAACTGGAAGATTCGGAGTTAATACCATCAACAAACCGATTAGTCCAAACAACGCTCCGGACGCCCCAACTGCATATTTATCAAAATCTGCAGGAAAGATTAGGCTAATTAATACAAAAAAAATTCCCGCAAATAATCCAGATGCAAGGTAAAACCATAGAAATCTCTTTCTTCCTAATATTTTTTCAGTTAAATTTCCAGTAAAAAGAAGAGAAAACATATTTGCAAGTAAATGAAAAAATCCCCCATGCATAAACATGCTAGTAAGAAAAGTCCAAAAATAAAAATTAGTAACAATGTTTGAAGGTTTTAATGCAATATAGCCCATAAAACGTGGAGAAATAGCAATCAAAATAGAAAACAAAACAAAACAAAAAATATTAATTACAATTAAAGATAAACTCGTGTTAAGATTGAATAATCTCCTCTTTTTTATATAAAATTCTGCCATATATCTTTATTTTCTTTTCTTGGTTATTTTTTTTGTTTTCTTTCTAACGGCATCTTTTTTCTTAGGAACATCCTTCTTTTTCTTTGCTTCCTTTTTAGGTTTTCTTTTTCTTTCTTCTTTTTTCAATTTTTCTTCTTTTTTTATTTCTCTTGCTTTAATCTTATCTACTTTTTCTCTTTCAATTTGGTATTCACTTTCAACTAATTCCAATTCTTTTTTTAATTTATCCAAATCCTTATTATATTCTTTTATCGCAGAATGATTATCTTTTCTAGAAACGATATTTCCGCATTCATTGCAAACAAAATTATGCACTAATGCATTTTCTTCACTAAATTCAATATTGCAAGTTTCACAAACATAAAATTCTTTAGTTTCCCTGCTTTTAATCTGATGATTCACTTGCTCTATTTTTTTAGTTATACTTCCTCTCAAAAATTCTAAACTTTTTAAAATTTCTATTCTCCAAAAATAAGTATACCATCCTTTCCTCTTATCTTTTTTTCTTATGAATGAAACAAGTCCTTGATCAGAAATTTTATATAAAATATTTCTAGTTTGATTGATAGTCAAATTTAATTTTTTGGCAATTATAAATTCATTAATGTATTTTTTTCCATCAAGTAAATCAACTATCTCTTCTGCGAATTTTCCAGCGATTGAGACAACAATCTCTTTTAGAAACTTTTTAAGCATTAAAGTAATAAAAAGACTCCTAATAAATACCTTTCGGTTTATAATAAAACGATTACAAAAATTTCTTATTTTTAGTTTCGGTTCAACTTGTTGAAGCGAATGTAAAATCTCTTATTTTACTTTCGGTTCGAAGAAACGATTACAAAAGTTTCCTGCTTTTAGTTTCGGTCTCACCTTTAATTTAGTTTAAAAATAAAGATTTTTAAACCTGAATTACATTTATATGATTAAGTCATATCGACACAAAAAGATGGGATTGTTTAATAAAAAAGATAAAAAAGAGGTAAAAGGGGGGGAAATTCCAAGATTACCAGATCTCCCTCAATTGCCAGAATTACCAAGACTTCCAGAATTCACAGATACAGATGAATATTCAAATGAAAAACTTGCAAAACTTCCTGGTTTATCAAATAATTTTTCACAATCTAATTTTAAGAATGCCGTAACTGGGAGAAAAGAGGTGGAGGAAGATGCAGATGATTTTGCAATTAGAAGCGAAATGCAAATGATGCAAAATCCTCTAATTAAAGAAGAAAGTTTCGGTTCAACACAAGAAAAGCCAAGAGTAAAAGAAGCAGAACCTTTGTTTATAAGAATAGACAAATTTGAAGAGGGCTCGCGAGCATTTGAAGCGGTTAAAAAACAGATTATGGGAGTAGAAAGATTATTTAATGATTTGAAAAGAGTTAAAGAAAATGAAGAAAAAGAAATAAGATTATTTGAAAGTGAGATTAAACAAATAAAAGACAAATTAGAGGGGATAGACAAAAATATTTTTTCTAAAGTTGGATAATATGAAAGAAGAAAACCAAGTTTATGTCCAGCTGGGTTATGATGAATCTCTTGAATCAAAAAAAGAAATCTTATCTTCAGAAATTTCTCTTTTGAATCTGATAAAAATAATAAAAAGATTTAATATTTTAAGATTAGAAGAATTGAAAATAAAGTCAAAGATTCGCAGAGAGATTAAATTATTGGGAAT
>Ga0172379_10007308_pt1 | contig 14378 bp, 14 predicted proteins | sample GrowelOW334metaG_FD_119756 | JGI IMG/M metagenome (GOLD analysis project Ga0172379, IMG submission 119756) | Groundwater microbial communities from an aquifer near a municipal landfill in Southern Ontario, Canada - Groundwater well OW334 metaG | ecosystem: Environmental > Aquatic > Deep... | reverse complement strand
TGCCTCTTGAGTGTTTTTTCTCGGCATATTGATGAAAATTATTAATTAAATAATTTTCCCACCATACCACATGAGAACGAAACCCCAAAGGTAACCCTAATTGCTGCAATTGTAACAATTATTAGTCAAGTTTGAGATTGACCTTAATGTGAGCAGTTTCTTGCTTAGTGCCTTGCCAATCATAACTTTCGGCCCAGAGGGTATAAGCGCCGTTAACTGATACCGAAGTCCTGAGCCAGAGCGCTTTCTCAATCGTGTTTCTGACTAGACGCTTCTTCTGAATCAGGCTGGTTTCGCCCTTGGGATTAGTGACGAAGAAACTGAGATCGGCCACCGCTTCGGGATTGGTGAGAGTGACATTTAATTCAATCGGGAAGCTGGATGAGCTGAGATTACTGTTAATGACCGGAGCGGTCCAGTTGATAGAATAATTTAAGTTTTGACTAGAGCCGGGAATGGCCAGCGTAACCGAGAAACTCTGCTCGCTACAATTATCGACATCGTCGCAGACTCTGACTTTCATCTGATAGTTACCAGAGGGGAGGACATTGAGGGGGCGGTTGATGCTAAAGGGATAATTGAAATTAGTGGCGAAAAGTCGATCATTGAAATAGTATTCACTACGATTAATGCCTCGAGGGGCGCTACCTTGAACGGACCACTCCGGCAGAGCTGTGGTGACGGTAGGATTCATTGATAGACCCCAGACGGTGAAGAGTGGTCTATTCTCAATGCGATGAACATTATCGGTTTCAACGGGCGGTTGGGCAGTATTGAAATTCGGATCCAACTTCTTCTTCTGTTCTATCCAATTAGCTACTCCCTGCTCCCATGCGTTGTATTGTGGGTCGCTTGATTGATTGCTGGGGTTGTCGCCATTTGGATTGTCTTTATTGATATAATATAAAATGTCGTGGCCAGCGATGAAAGTTTTTTCTTCAATCAATTCTGGTGGGGTTAGTTCAGAGGCTAAGAAGCCAGTAATCTTATCAATTTTGACCTTGCTCTCTGCGAAGCCTTCGCCTCTAATGATTGGCTTGGTGCCGTCGGGAATAGTGTAACTGCTAAAATTCTCCACCGGAGTATTGGCTAAGGCTTGAGCCATGTAGTCACGCCAAATCGGAGCAGCTACTTGAGAGCCGTCAGCTCCCATCTTCATCTTGCTATTATCATTATTACCAGCCCAAACACCAGTTACTAGGCTTGGTGTGAAACCGATGGTCCAAGCATCGTGATAATCGTTGGTGGTTCCGGTTTTGGCACCCACTGGTCGATTGGGTAGAGTGAGATAATTATTAGCTCCGAAGACGGCGCTCCTGGCGCCATTGTCGGATAGAATACTGGTAGTCATGCGAGCGATGTTGGCCGGAAATACTTCTTTGGTTTTGGCTTCGGTGAATTCCTCCAGGACGGCTCCTTTGGCGTCGGTTATTTTCAAGACAAAGACCAATTCGGCAATCTTGCCGTCTTGAGCGAAAGCGCTGAAGGCGTTGGTATGCTCCAGCAGTTTAACTTCACCACCACCCAGCACCAGCGACAGTCCGACACGATCTTTGGCTGCCATGCCCAGAGTGGAATAACCCAAGCCTTCGGATAATTTCAAGACGTTGTCAATGCCTGCTAGATACATTGCTTTGACCGCGGGAATATTAAGTGATCCGGCCAGAGCTTGGCGGAAACTGACTGGGCCTTGTTCGCCTCCGCTGTAATTGTGAGGTTCGTATTTATTGGACGGATCGGTGGAGAAATTGGTTAAGACGTCGAAGACTTTTGTTTCAGGCAGGTAGCCTCTTAGAAAGGCGGCGGTATATACTATTGGCTTAAATGATGAACCTGGTTGTCTGGCTTGGAGACTGACATTAACTTGACCGTCGATGCTTTCGTCAAAATAATCTCGTGATCCGACCATGGCCAAGACCTGGCCGGACTTAGTGTCCAGTGAAACGAGCGCAGCATTGGAGGCGCCGTACTTGGCTTGATTTTTGACCGCATAATCCTTAACCACTTTTTCGGCAATCAATTGTTTAGGCAGATCGATGGTGGTAATAATCTTTAGACCGCCTTGCTCCACCATTTTCTCGCCGTATTTCTCAGATAACAATTGTTTGAGATACATGACGAAGTGTGGGGCGGTAATATTATTGATGCGATTTTGAAATTTTAATGGCGTGATCTTGGCTTGTTCTGCTTCTGCTTGATCGGCGTAGCCCTGATCTACCATCAGATCGAGAATGTAATGTTGTCGTTTGATTAGAGCGTCTTTGTTCGGTCCATAGGGCGAATAACGACTGGGACCCTGAGGCAGAGCGGCCAGGATGGCCGCTTCGGCCAAGTTGACATCAGCGATAGTTTTGCCGAAGTAGAATTGGCTGGCAGCCTCAACACCATAGGCATTGGAACCGTAGGGTATTTCGTTGAGATACATTTGTAGGATTTGATCTTTGGTAAAAGTTTTCTCTAGTTTGTAAGCCAGAATCAACTCCTTAATTTTACGAGTATATTTCTTTTCATTAGTGAAGACGGCATTTTTGACAAATTGTTGAGTTAGGGTGGAGCCACCGGCCTTCTGCCCAAAGAGGACATTGGTAATAGCGGTACGGAAAATAGCCCAAACCGAGAAACCGCCGTGTTGGTAGAAATTTTTGTCTTCAATGGCGATGGTGGCCTGTTGCACATCCAGAGGAATCTTGGAAATGTCTACCAAAGTTCTTTTCTGATCTCCGCTGATTTCATAGAGCAAAGTTTCCCCACTACGGTCAAAGATTTTGGTACTCTCTGCCACTTCTCGGTCCATCAATTTGTCAGGTTGGGGCAGTCCCCAGGAAATGAAGATAAATAAACTGATAAGCAATAGGACGACTACCACTGAAGCGATTAAACCAAGTTTAATAAGGGCGCCCCAATTCCAGCCAGATCCCGATTTTGACTTCAAATTGTTACTAGCGGCTGTCTGCCAGGAACTGGCTCGTTTGAAAATATTGCTGGTCGGTTTCTGACGCCAAGTTTGTGGGGATTTGACCGAATTTTTGTTTAGTTGAGGTATGGGCATATGTTTATATGATAAATTTAACCAGCTTAAGTCTAACAGATATTTTGCTAAAAATCAATAAAAATTTTGTAACTCATAACTCATAACTCATAACTCATAACTCATAACTCATAACATTCCTCATTAGTAGTGTTTGTAGTATTACTTCGGCAAGCTCAGTACAGGTCGAATTTAATTCGCAGTATTCGTATCAGCTTTTACATCTTTCGTATTAATTAACACATAACACAGCTATTAATTATTTGTCTGACGCAGATAGATAACAGCGGTTGAGTCACTGTAAAGCTTCATCCAGTCCGGGCTTTGTTCCAGATAGAATTTGAGATAATTAGCTGGCCGGTTGATATCACCGTCCTGGAATCCTAGCCAACGATCAATGAAATTTAAATTATAAATTGGTTGTTTCAATGGCCACAGTACCAATTCAATACGGTGTTCTGCTAATTTCTCAGCGCAGTGATCCTGAGAACTGATTAGCGCGAATTCTTCGATAATAGTTTTTCCATTGAACATTTTCTGTGGCAGACGTCCGTCAATGAATAATCGCCATTCAGGCAAGGTACCGATTAGATAGCCACCCCAATTGTAGTGATTCAAGAGGCGCAACTGTTGATATTCCGGATGAGTTCTCAGCCAACTAACGGCCTGACAAGGAAACTTGTGACAGCTGGCATTAAGAGGGTCATTAGTAAATTTGGTCAGACTAAGGAAATAGAGACTGAGACAAAGCAAAGTAATCATCAAGAAGAATTGAATCCATTTCTGTAGCCTGGGGCGAAGCCAGCTGGTCGATTCATTTAATATCAATGGTAGCAATGTCACTTGACTGGCCACGACGAAGAGTTGGAAGTGTCGGCCTGATTTGAAACTGAAGCCAAGTAATAGGATTAATAATGACCCGGCGAACAGTTGCTCTCGAAACCGAAGTTTGGGTCGATTGATTAAGAAGATGATTAAGGTGGAAGTGAATAATACTAAGAATAATAATTTCCAATATTGTATCGGGAATCTGAGCATGGCTGACCATTCCCCAATCTGAGACATATAAGCGCTATGGCGGTATTCGGCCAAGAGACCGTATAATTTCCAGCCGTAAGGCGTGACCAGGGTGGCCAAGAGTGGTAAGACCGCCAGACTCCAATCGCCCAGAGCGGGCCAAGACCTGTGGATAATTAGGCGACAAAGCAAGAAGAGATAAATCACGATTAGTCCCATGACGAAACTGGCATGCAAGCAGGCCCAAATCCAGAAAAGTAAAGCCAGCCAGAAACTTAAGGTCAGCAGATTAACTCTAGACCAATGACGATGCAAGCTGATGATTAAAGTAGTGAAACAGAGTAAACCAAATTCTTGAATTCTGACTCCGGTATGCCCGATAATGGCGATAACAGCTAATAATTGCCAGAGCATAATCAGATAAAGTCCTTGGGGATTTTGTCGTTTAGTATCTAGTGTTAATAAGATTAGAATGGCTACAATTAATAAGGCGAAACAAATGCTAGTCCCGATATAGCCCAGGCTGGTGACCAGACCATACAATATCAGATTACCAAGCCACTCATGATCGACCCAGCTTTGACCGCTCAGCGTCCACATATGGATTTGGTCTCGTGGTAATTGTCCGCTGTGCCAGATGTCTTGTCCGAACTTGAAATGCCAAGCGTAGTCATGATCCAAAGATTGAAAAGATCCGTAGAGCAATAAGGAGAAGATGAAGAGATAGAAAAAGATCCACAGCCACATTTCGGGTGATTTTAGCTTTTTCAAAACTGTTTTGATTACTAATGACATAAGTTCTTGGTAATTCATTGATCCTAAATCTATTTAATCTTAATCATGGATAATATAAAATAAAGTGTGTCTAATATATTGACATCACCCCTCCGCCCTTCGCCCGCCTCGACTCGCCGTCTTTGGCGAGGCTGGGGCGCCTCCCCTTGGTAAGGGGAGGATTATCCCCTCCTTTGCAAGGAGGGGTGGCCGATAGGCCGGGGTGGTAATCAGGTTTCATACAGGAGGGAATTTCCGCCAGATACATTTTATTTTACACTATTAGTTAATCATACTTCATAAATCATAATTCAACAAATTAAAGGACCTGGTCTCGGATTTGTATCAATTTTTAAAATATGGTATGATAAGTTTAGAAAATATTATTAGTATTTTGTAATCCGTTATGGTATATTAACGGTGAGAAATATTAATATTTAATTTATTATTTTATTAACTTAACTAAGTAGCCTTTGACTACAAAGGTGAAAGGAGGTGGCTTATGAAAAAATTCTTTTACGCAAATTACAAAATGATTTTAGCCGTAGTATTGGGCCTCAACCTATTGGTGGTGCCTGTAACCATGGCTCAGAATCTTGACGTCTGGGGCGATTCAGTAACCGATACTAACGGTGTCGGATTATCCGCTTTTAACGATATCGGCCTCGGCAATCGCGATCCTAAGAGGATTGCATCAGCTGTTATTCAAGTCATGTTGGGATTCTTGGGCGTCATCGCTGTAATCTTGATTCTCTTCGGTGGATTCAAATGGATGACTGCGGCTGGCAACGAAGATAATATCGACCAAGCTAAAGATTTGATTACTGCCGGTGTTATCGGTCTGTTAATCGTCTTAGCGGCTTTCGCTGTCTCGGTCTTCGTCTTGAACGCTCTCTTGGGCGCAACGGGCGCGAACACGACTCCAACTCCGCAACGAATCGACTAAATTTTTCACCCCTCTTTTCATTAAAGAGGGGCGTCTTGAGAGCAGAATTAATTTATGCTCTGAAGACGCCTATGAAGAAATGTTTAAGTCTCATCGTAATCGCTTTGTCAGCTCCTTCATTGGTTCTGGCTCAGTTTGGGCTTAACGAAGCTAAGCCGAACGCTTTACCATCAGGAACCGGTGCTACTTTCTCTGATAAGCTGGCTTCAGCCTTGGGATCCATTGTCGGATCTTTTTTGGCATTCTTGGGCATCGTCTTCCTGATTCTGATGATAGTAGGCGGTGTCATGTGGATGAGCTCGGCCGGCGATGAGAAGAGATTAACTAAGGCTAAATTAATGTTAACTTCGGCAGTGATTGGTCTGGTTATCGTCTTGTCCGCTTATGCCATTACCGCTTATCTCGGTACCAACATCATTGAACAAATCGGTACTCCGCCAGCACCAGTGCCTGCTCAGGTTCAAGATTTACCTGAAACCAACCCTGACAATCTTCCTGAAGGAATATTCGATCAAGGTTAATACTTTTTATTATTTATATGAAAAAAATTTCACTAATGGCCGGTTTCGTGATTCTGAGTATTTGGGCTACAGCCGCCTCGGCGGTGCTGGGTGGTCTGGAAACAACCTCAACTCGAGCCGGATTTAAGAAGGATGACCTATTAACTTTGTTAGCTCGTTACCTTAATTGGTTAATGGGCTTCTTGGGTCTCATCTTTTTCCTAATGATGATTTACGGTGGCATCAGTTGGATGGTTAACAGTCGCACCGGTAAGGACAAGGAAATCGCCAAGGCCAAGAATGTCCTAACAGCTGCCATTGCCGGGTTGATGATTGTCATCGCCGCCTTTGCCGTCACCGCCTTCTTGGGTGACAGTTTCTTGACTGCGCAATAAATATGAAAAAAATATTAATCATCTTGCTTCTACTTGTTTCCTTTTGGCCTGCAGTAGCTAATCTGCAGACTAGGAAGAATTTGAATAACGCCTTTGCTCCTGGTGATCTTTTAGATGATGTGGCGGGACAGAGCGGAGCTGGGTACAATACTAGACAACGAAGCATCGATCCGATAATCGGTAATATTATTTTCATCATCATTAGTTTCTTGGGAGTTATCTTTCTATTGTTAATGATCTACGGCGGTTTCATGTGGATGACTGCAATGGGTGATGAGAAGAAAGTTACTAAGGCCAAGGATATGTTAACCGCCGCTGTCATCGGTCTGATAGTAGTGGTCGGAGCCTATGTTATCACTTACTTTATCTTTATTAATATTGCTCAACCTGTTCTCAGGGTCTAATTATGAAACGAATTTTGATAACAATTTCGCTGTTAGCTAGCGTCTCCCTATTGAGCGCCATGCCGGTCATGGCTCAGGTGAATACCAGCCAAGGCACGCCCAGTCCCAACGGCACTTTAAATCGCTTGTCTAATATCTTGAAAAACAAGCCAAGTTACAATACTGATGTCAGCCCGGATTCTCTAATGCAATATCTGGGTATCATCCTCAATGTTTTCCTGGGGCTCTTGGGAACTATTTTTATCTTCCTGATGGTTTACGGAGGTTACACTTGGATGACAGCCAGCGGTGACGAGAAGAAGGTAGAGAAAGCGCAGGACACTATCAGGGTGGCCATTATCGGCTTGCTGGTTATCGCCGGCTCCTATGCTATTTGGCAGTTCTTATTCTATGGTTTACTCAATCGTTAATATGAAACAGTTTTTTATCATTGCAATTTTGGCCACTTATCTGTTAGCTCCTATCGCCAGTCAGGCCTATAGTCCTTTTGATGGCGGTGTCATCACTGGTATGAAGGACAATACCGACACCTTGATTGATAATAATTACGATCCCAGCACTAATGGTAACACTCTGAATGTTATTGTGGCCATGATTATCCAGGTTTTCCTAGGATTCTTAGGTACTATTTTCGTAGTGCTGATGGTTTACGCTGGTTACACATGGATGACAGCCAGCGGTGATGAGAAGAAAGTTGAGAAAGCGCAAAACACTTTGCAATGGGCCATCGTCGGTCTGCTGATAGTCTTGGCTGCCTACATTCTGACTTACTTCGTCTTCTCAGCTGTTCCTGGTGGAGCGATTAGGACCACTCCAATACAATAAAAATAATAAAAAAGGCCGTCTCGATATTATTCGAGACGGCTTTATTGTGAGAAATTATTTCTCAAAAGTCAGGGGTTTAGTCTGACCTTTTTCAATTGGAAAGGTGTAATGCCTTTTCCAGGTAACTCTGCCGTTAGACAGGGTATAGTCAACGTTAAACGCTCCAATGGGGAGTAGAAATGGGTATTGACTTCTAGTGCCCGGTAATAGACTGATGTTCGCGAAAGGTTGGCTAGTCAGGGTGACAATGTAAGGACTATTATTTTCTACGTAGAGCCTGACTGACTGTCCTGAGGGGACAGCGTAATTGTAACCACAGCCGTTTAAGTATTTAAAGCGTTCAATCAGGCTGTGTAAAGTGTCAGCTTTGGCGAGATTGCCACTGGCGACCGCATTGCTAAATGCCTTTTGTAAGGTGTCGTAAGTGAAAGATGCAACTTGTTTATTTCTGAAGTCAACAAATTCATTTAAACCTACACTGCCACCGGCCGACTCCATAATCACTTCTTGGTCACCGTTGGAGCTGACGTTAACATAACCGGTACGGCAAGACGAAATAGTAAGTGCCAATAAAATGGCTCCGTATATATACCACTGTTTTTTCATGAAAAACCTCTTATTATTACTGTGAAATGTGCAATTAATCTTCTATTATATCATATAAATGAAAATAAGTCAAGGGGTATAGATGAAATAGCTCTAATATAAGCCAAATATAACAAAGTAATTAATGTTTGACAGCTGATTTTAAATGAGATATACTGTAATTATTAAGCTAGTATTCATACTAGCTTTTTTTAAAAAATAAAAACGTTGTTAATTGCTAAATAGCTAAATGGTTATATATTAATTCATTTTATGTAAAATAGAATAACTTTACAGCTATCTAGCCATTCAACCATCTAACCATTTAATTATAATAACTAAGCTTGCTACAGGACACATAATTCATGATTCTTAATTCAATATTCATGATAGCGATCCATGTCGCATGAAAAAAATATGAGTGAAATCGTTAGCGCAATCAAACAGATTTGCGAAGAGAAGGGTCTGTCTTACGACGCTGTCATTGCCACTATTGAGTCGGCCCTGGCTGCAGCTTACCGTAAGGATTATGGCGAGAAGAATCAGAATATCAAGGTGGAGTATAATCCGGAGGATAATACTACCAAGGTTTTTGATGCCAAAGAAGTGGTTGAAGATTTACCAGAGGGAACTGAAATCGGTGATGAGGTTATCACCTTGGAAGCGCCCGAAGGTGAAGAGCCACGCAAATTCAATCCCAAGACTGATATTCAGTTGAAGGATGCCAAGGAGATTCAGAAAAAAATCGCCCTCGGCGAGGAAATTCGTTTCGAATTACCAACCAAGGAGGAGTATGGTCGTATGGCCGCTCAAACCGCCAAGCAGGTTATCATTCAACGCTTGCGTGAAGCGGAGCGTGATATGGTTTACGGCGACTTCAAGGAAAAAGAAAAAGAAGTCATCAGCGGTGTGGTGCAGAGACGTGAAGGTCGCATCGTCTTGGTGGATATCGGCAAGGCCACTGGTGTTATTTTCCCCGATGATCAAATCAAGGGAGAGAATTATCGAGCCGGAGCCAGAATCAAGGTTTATGTCAAAGAGGTTCGCCTGACTCCTAAGGGTCCGGAGATCGCTTTGTCACGCACCTCCGATGAAATTTTGAAAAAGGTTTTCTATCTGGAAATTCCCGAAGTCTCCAACGGCTTGGTGGAGATTAAGGCTGTCGCTCGCGAAGCTGGAGCACGCTCTAAAGTAGCAGTCATAGCTTCATCTGAAAACATTGATCCAATTGGATCTTGTGTTGGTCAGCGTGGCGCTCGTATTCAAACAATCATCAGAGAATTAGGCGGAGAGAAGATTGATATCATTGAATACAATGAAGATGTTGAAACTTTCATTGCTAACGCCTTGTCCCCAGCTAAGGTAGAGTCGGTTACTCTGAATAATGATAATCATAGCGCTAGCGTCAAAGTGGCTGAGGATCAATTGTCATTGGCGATTGGTAAGAGCGGTCAGAATGTCCGTCTCGCTGCTCGTTTGACAGGTTGGAGATTGGACATTGCTGATTTGGCCGGTACCACTGAAATCTCTTCAGAGGACGCCGATTTGGAAGCTAAGGAATTGGCAGAAGCAAATAATGTTGAAGCAGTAGCTGAGGGCGAAGTAACCACGACTGAAGAAACTACGGTTGAGGCGCCGGTCGAAGCTAAGCCCAAGGCCAAGAGGAAGTCAAAGGCTAAGGCAGCCGCCGAAGAGCCTGCCGAGACAGTCGAAGAAAAATAAATAATAATACAAACACTGAACTCATAACTCATAACTCATAACTCATAACATTATCCATTAATAGTATTCGCATTTTTCGCTATGCTATTTGCGGGATTCGCGTTTACTTCGCGATTTTCGCGTTAATTAAAATCTATGGACAACACAACTATCATGTATTTGATTTTGGCCAGCGGTGTTATTGGTCTCCTCTATGGAGCCTATTACATCCGTTACATCTTAAGTCTGCCAACCGGCAATGACCGGATGCAAGCCATCGCCAAGGCAATTCAAGAAGGAGCCAGTGCTTATCTGGATCGTCAATATTTCACCATTGCTATGGTGGCTATTGTCGTCTTTTTATTAATCGCCTTCTCCAGTCTAGGTTGGACCGTGGCTGTGGGATTCTTGTTGGGCGCCTTATTGAGCGCCGTGGCTGGATTTATCGGTATGCATGTCAGCGTTCGCGCTAATGTCCGCACCACTGAAGCAGCCAAGAAAGGTATGTCTGAGGCGTTGAATGTGGCTGTTAAGGGTGGTAGTGTCACCGGTATCCTGGTGGTTTCTCTAGCACTACTCGGCACCGCTGGTTTCTACTACTGGACTCGCGATGTAGCAGCTCTAATCGGTCTCGGTTTCGGCGGTTCATTGATTAGCGTCTTCGCTCGCTTGGGTGGAGGTATCTTCACTAAGGCGGCTGATGTCGGCGCTGACCTAGTTGGCAAGGTGGAAGCCGGTATTCCTGAGGACGATCCACGCAATCCAGCGGTTATTGCTGACAACGTCGGTGACAACGTCGGTGATTGCGCTGGTATGGCTGCCGATCTCTTTGAAACTTATGTGGTAACGATTATCGCTGCCATGATGTTAGCTTCTCTGATTTTCACCGGCTCACTCATGGACCAAGCTATCATTTATCCCTTGGCTCTGGGCTCTGCTTCAATCATTTTATCTATTGTTGGTATCTACTTTATTAAGTTAGGCAAGAAACAGAATATTATGAACGCCTTGTATCGTGGTTTGATCGCCGCTGGTGTTCTGTCCGCCGTGGCCTTCTACTTCATTACAGAATTCTTTATGCCTAAGCTAGCCGAGCAAAGTGTCAATCCGCTCTACTTGGCTTCATTGATTGGTTTGGCTGTAACTGGTTTCATTGTGGTCATCACCGAATATTACACCTCAACCAAATATCAACCAGTTCAGGATATTGCTCAGAGCTCTACTACTGGTCACGGCACCAACATCATTACCGGTTTGGCTGTCTCTATGAAATCTACCGCTTTGCCGACCATTGTTATTGCTGCCGCTATTTTCGGCGCTTACAGTTTGGCTGAATTATACGGTATCGCTATCGCAGCTGTAGCCATGTTATCCATGGCTGGTATCATCGTGACTATCGATGCCTATGGTCCTATTACTGACAATGCCGGCGGTATCGCCGAGATGGCCGGTTTGGACGAGTCAGTTCGTAATGTCACTGATCCTTTGGACGCGGTTGGCAATACTACTAAAGCGGTGACTAAGGGTTATGCTATTGCTAGCGCCGCTCTGGCCGCTTTGGTGCTCTTCGCTGACTTCACTCACTTGGCTGGCTCTGGTCACGAATTTTTGTTGAATGATTATCGAGTCATGATCGGCCTCTTGATTGGCGGACTCTTGCCTTATTACTTCGGCGCCCTGTCAATGCAGGCAGTTAGTCGCACAGCCGGTGCAGTGGTCGAAAGCGTGCGCCAACAATTCCGCGACAAGCCAGGTATCATGGAGGGAACTGAATTACCGGACTATGGTCAGACTGTGGACATCGTCACAAGCGCTGCTATCAAGGAAATGATTATTCCTGCTTTAATTCCTGTCGTGGCTCCTCTGGTGATTGGTTTCACCTTGGGCGTGGAAGCTCTTGGCGGACTCTTGATTGGTACTATTATCACTGGTCTCTTCGTGGCCATCTCTATGACCTCGGGCGGTGGTGCTTGGGACAATGCTAAGAAATATATTGAGTTGGGTAATCACGGTGGTAAGGGTAGTGATGCTCACAAGGCCGCTGTTACCGGTGACACTGTTGGTGATCCTTACAAGGACACAGCAGGCCCTGCTATCAACCCGATGATTAAGATTGTTAATATCATCGCTCTCCTTATTATTGGCCTACTGGTGTAATACATATCTACAAATCGGCTACGTATCTACCAATACGTATCTCATGAAATCAGATTTTTACAAATGCATAGGTAATAAAATATTTGTGCATTTGTACTATCTGCCGTTATGAGAAATAATAAGTAATCTAAGGGATCCCTATGGGATACGGGGACTTAAAAACAAAGATCGTTTACCAAGAACTAAGTTACGAGATAGTTGGTTCTGTGTTTGAAGTCTACAATTCAATTGGTTACGGTTATCCAGAAAAATATTATCAAAAGGCAGTGGCTAGCGTTTTTAAAACAAAGAATATTAATTTTAAAGAGCAGGTAGCTTACAATCTAAAATTAAACGGCGAAATAATAGCCAGAAATTATTTAGATTTTCTAGTGGAGGATAAAGTGATTGTAGAATTAAAACAAGGAAATCATTTTTCAAAAAATTTCTTAGATCAAGTAAAAAAATATTTGAAAATCACGGATTTAAAATTAGCTATTTTAGTTAACTTTACTTCTAGTGGTGTTAAGTTTTTGAGAGTATTAAATATTAACTAAAGCAAGTCGAAGCTAGATATGTAGATACGTAGCCGATTTGTAGATATGTATTATGAGTGTCACAAAAAACAAATTATCAGATTGCCAAACAGAACTAACTATCACCGTTCCTTACGCTGATTTAACAGCTTACCTGGATAAGGCTTGCGCTAAGTTAAGTAAGGACATGAAGGTCGAGGGCTTTCGCCCCGGCAAGGTGCCATACCATATTATGAAGGCTCAGGTCGGTGAATTAATTATTCTGGAGGAAGCGGCTCGTGAATTGATTAATCGTACCGCGGGCAAGATTATTGAAGCCGAGGTCAGTCTCGACTATATTGGCACGCCTGATTTGAAGATTTCCAAATTAGCTCCTGACAACGATTTGGAATACAAGGTGACGGTGGAGACTTTGCCCAAGGTGGAATTGAAAACTTACCAAGGCTTCGCTATCAAGGCTGAATCAGCCAAACTGGATGAAGCGGAAATCACCAAGTCGCTGGAGCAATTGAAAGAGATGCAGGTTAAGGAGGAATTGGTGGATCGTGAAGCTATTGATGGTGATAAATTGACTGTTAATATTAAAATGTTCTTGGACAATGTGCCGGTTGACGGCGGACAAGGCACTGGCGTAGCAGTGATAATTGGCAAGAATTATGTCGTGCCTGGTTTCGACAAAGAGTTAATCGGATTGGTCAAGGGCGCTACCAAAGAATTCAAACTGCCTTACCCGGCTGATCACCATCAGAGAAATTTGGCAGGCAAGATGGTGGAATTTAGTGTCACTGTGCTGGACGTTTTCTCTCGCACTATGCCGGAGATTGACGACGACTTCGCTATCAAACTTGGCTTGAAGGATGCCGAGGATCTGAAGGCTAAAGTCAGCGAAGGCTTGCTAGCTGAGAAGACCAAGAAAGCCGATGAGAAGACTGAGATTGCCATTCTGGAACAATTAGTTAATGCCAATCCTATCGCCACTTTGCCAGAGAGCTTGGTGCACAGCGAAGCGCATCAGATGGTTCATGAGCTGGAGCACAATGTTGAACATATGGGTGGTAAATTTGCCGACTATCTAACCAGCATCAACAAGACTCATGATAGTTTGGTGACTGAATTTAAAGCCGAGGCTGAGAAGCGTATCAAAGTCGCCTTGCTGATGAAGGAGTTAGCGGTGTTCGAGAAGATGGAAGTGAGCGAAGAGGAGATTGATGCTGAGCTGGAAACTCTCAAAGGTCACTACCATGGTCAAGCTGACGCTCTAGCTCATATCACTAAACCAGAATTCCGTCGCGAGCTCCGTGGCAGAATCTTGAATCGACAGATTATTGAGAAATTGAAAGAATGGAATTTAATTAAATAGTTTAATGGTTGCTTGCCCGTCCGTATCCGCCAGCTGGCGGAGTAGGAGGGAAATGAACATACCCCCAGCTTTAACGCTGGGGGTATCTGTTTAGCCGGCAAAGCCGGCGAGCTCACTTGGTTGCCAAGTCAAGTTTTAGCTGCTCCAAATCAATCTGGTGATGTGACTGGT
>Ga0172379_10007307_pt1 | contig 14379 bp, 12 predicted proteins | sample GrowelOW334metaG_FD_119756 | JGI IMG/M metagenome (GOLD analysis project Ga0172379, IMG submission 119756) | Groundwater microbial communities from an aquifer near a municipal landfill in Southern Ontario, Canada - Groundwater well OW334 metaG | ecosystem: Environmental > Aquatic > Deep... | reverse complement strand
GTGCAGTGCTTGAATCCAATATTGTGGGCGGCCGCAAAACCAGCATTACGATCCAATTCAATAATATGTGCATCTGGCAGTATCCCCTTAACCGTTTCCACTGATCCGTCAGCCGAGTTATTATCAATATATCTTATAATTATTTCTTTCGGACATAATTTCAATCGGTTTAGTGCCGCGGGCAAAACAGCAGCACTATTCCAACCGACTATTTGAATTGTTAGTGATTGATCCATATTTGTTTCTTGAGCCGCTTCTTAATACTATATGACCTTGCTAAAATTACGTCACTTCATTACTCATAACTGATAACTTGCTTAATCCAACGTAACGTATATACCTCATCTATCTCTAAAACACAATTATGGATGTGCTAACTCTATTTAGTTTTTTGCTTGCCACCCCGACGACTATATTTTCTTTTTTGTCGCAACTCTATTTATGGCAAATTAAAGAATATCGATGGGATCGCATGCGTGCCTCATTAGTCGATCGTCCCCTTTCCCAAGTCTTACTTTTGTTGTATTTCGCGTATGCATTAACTCTAATAGCCTGGTTGTTAGCATTGCCTTTCTTGTCTTTGATTGCTATAGGACTATTTTGCTCTCTCTACGTCTGGCGCGCTTTCTCTCTGGGTATCTATCGACCGCAATGGACGACCAAGGCCCGTCTGATTGGGCTGATGGAGGCAGTCTATTTACTCCTTCTATACACGCTAGTCGTTTTGTCCAACCATGATCAGGCCATCAAATTATCTATTCTAATTGTTTCGATACTTCCGTTAACTGCTCTATGTGTTGGCCTAGTGAATCTGCTGACCCAACCTCTCAAACAAAGGACTATCGCGCGAAGTCGCGCCTTACGCCAGTCCCTGGACCAGCTTACTGTTGTCGGTGTCACAGGCAGTTATGGTAAAACTACCACTAAGCATATTCTGTCTCACTTAATCCCCTCCGCCATCGTTTCTCTTGAGCATCGCAATTCCGTTTACGTAATCGCGCTAGATATGCTTAAACAATTAACCACTACTACTAAACTATATATCGTAGAAATGAGCGCCTACCGACCCGGTGAAATTGCCGACTTGGCTGCCTTAACTAAGCCTGCTGTCGGTGTCATCACGCATTTGGGCAATCAGCATTTAGCCTTATTTAGATCAATGCCGCGCTTAGTACAAACTAAATGGGAGCTAATTTCTGCCCTGCCGAAAGATGGTATTGCAGTTCTTAATGCTGATGATCCTGAGCAAGTAGCTCAAGCTAAGTTCTTTAAAGGATTAACGCGCTGGTACTCGATCTCCCGGCCGGCCGATGTCTACGCTGATCAGATATCCATCCAGTCGGATGAAATCAACTTCCGTCTGCACTTGTCGTCTCATTCCTTCCCGGTTTCCCTGCCGTTGCTCAGTGAAGCTTATCTCTCCAGCGTTCTGGCCGCCGTTGCCACCGCCAGTGCGGTCGGCCTTTCAGCTGACGATATCGTTAGCCGCCTCTCTTCCATCACTCCCTACCCGCGTACTATGGAATTAGTCGCCGGCCGAAGCGGTGCCTCAATCGTTGATGACAGTTATTCGGCCAATGAGCAATCAGTGCTTAATGCCATCCGCCACTTGCAGCGATTTCCCCAGACTGACAGACGGATAATCATGGTTCCTTTAATTGAATTAGGTGGAAGCTCCCAGGCAGTCCATCGGCGTCTGGGTCAAGCCTTAAAAAAATCCGGGGCGCAGGTTTTTGTTTACGGAAAGGCTTGGCATCATGAATTAAACCAGCCTCACTTTACTAGTCCTGATTTAATTATTAAACTCGCATGCCAGAACATAACGGGTAATACCGTCATTTTACTGGAGGGACGTATTCCGGAAACTATTCGCCGTGCCCTAACCAACACAGATACAAATTCAAGTGAGTAATCCTATGCCTACTACCATTTCCCTTTCACCCAATATACAGCCGGACGATTTATTCGTTGTCTTTAAAACATTGCTTTCGCCGTGGTGCTGGTCCGATAAACGAATTAACCGTAAGATAGCCCGTCTCATTTCCGCACACTTAGCTAATCGCCCTACGGCGCTAGTAAGCTCTGGACGCTCCGCAATTTATCGGACGCTAGAGGCGCTGGACATTGGCCCGGGTGATGAGGTGATTGTCCAAGCGTTTACCTGCTTAGCCGTGCCAGCTCCAATTCTTTGGCGTAAAGCAAAACCTATTTATGCTGATATCGATCTTGCCACCTATAATTTTAATCTGACGGATGTGGCAAAAAAAATTAGTCCTCGCACCAAGGCCATTATTGTCCAGCATACATTCGGACTAGCTGGACCAGTCAAAGAATTACGCCAGCTGGCCGATCGGCATAACCTTACTTTAATCGAAGACCTCTCGCACAGTTTTGGCGCCAGCTTGCATGATCAAGCCTTGGGCACTTTCGGCCATGTAGCAATTCTAAGTTTCGGTCGGGATAAAACCGTCTCCTGCGTATTTGGCGGAGCCGTGACAAGTGTTGATGCTGCATTAATCCAACGAGTCGAGCAAAAGCAAGCGCAACTGCCCAATCCGCCCGCCTGGTGGGTTGTTCAGCAATTACTACACCCCCTGTTAATGGCCATTATTATCCCTCTCTATTTTGTCGGCAGCATTGGTAAGGTCTTATTGGTTGTCGCCCAAAAAATGAAATTATTAAGCATGGCGGTGACTAAAGCGGAAAAGCAGGGACACCAACCGCCTTTTATTGATTGGCAATTTTCTTCAGCCTTAGGCTTTTTGTTGCTCAATCAATTGCGTAAACTAAATCAATTCACCCTCCGGCGCCAAACCGTTGCCCGACGTTATTTCCATCGCTTGCCTATTGGTAAACAAATAACTCCTCCCAATATACCAAATTGGTTGCGTGTGCCAGTCCGCGTAAAAAATCGTTCTTCCTTATTGTCGCGGGCTAAAAAACAGCACATCTTATTAGGCAATTGGTATGACCATCCAATCACTCCAGTCACGAATAAGTCAGTCAATTTTACTGGCTACATTAATGGATCTTGTCCGCAGGCAGAGCTCGCTGCCGCTAGGACTATTAATTTGCCTACTCATCCCAACCTCACTGACGAACAAATAGATCAAATTGTGTCCGTTATGTCCCAGGCCCGCTGGGCACGCATCTAAATATTTCTTCTGATATCTATGGCTCTAACTATTAGGCCGATTACGGACCAAACCCAATGGAATAACTTCATCATCTCCTGCCCCGTGCAAACTTTCCTGCACTCCTGGCAATGGGGTCAGGTACAGCAGCAAATGGGTGAGCCCGTACAGTGCTTAGGAATATTTTCCCACGATCAATTAATTGGTGCCGCTTTAGTAATCACCGTTCAGGCGCGTCGCGGCTGGCACTATTTAATTCCTCACGGGCCAGTAGCCGCAGATGACGATACTGTTTATCGCATTATTCCTGCCCTCATTCAGCACCTACAAATTAAGGCTCCATCTCGTATCGCCGCCATTCGCATCGCGCCCTTATTAGTCTCCTCACCAATTACTGATGCATTCTTTACGCGTCACAACTTTGTCCCTGCTCCTCTGCATGTCCATGCCGAACTAACTTGGGTGCTAGATATTAATCATTCTGATGAAGAATTACTAGCCGGTATGCGTAAAACCACTCGCCAATCGATTCGCAAAGCCCTAGCGCAAGGAGTTACCACCACCATAGTTACTGACGATACTGCCCTGCCCAATTTCTGGCAGTTATATCAACAAACCAAACAGCGTCATCATTTTATTCCCTGGTCATACAACATGCTCGCTGCCCAACTCAAAACATTCTCCTCTACCAGCAATGTTTTCACCATCACGGCTCAGCACGAAAACCGCGCTGTGGCCGCGGCAATACTAATACACTTCGGCTCAACTGTTTATTATTATCATGGTGCCTCAGTCAAGTTACCTAGCTCCGTTCCAGCCAGTCAATTGATTCAGTGGCATGCCATACAGGCTGCGCGGGCACGGCAAGCCAATCTATACAACTTTTGGGGAATTGCCCCGGATAATCAGCCCCATCACCCCTTTACCGGAATCACGACTTTTAAAAAAGGCTTCGGTGGACACGCAATCAATTATGCGCACGCGCAAGACCTTCCCCTGAACTGGCGTTACTGGCCCCTTTGGAGCTTGGAAAAGTATCGGCAACTGAAAAAAGGATTTTAAAAAAAGGACTGAGTGCAGTCCTTACGCTTACATTAGTACCTCATCTTTTTGGAGCTCTATCGAAACATCCCCGCAGGTCAGAATTCCCGATACCACTAATCGTCGTGGCGTTCGTTCCTCGTCTATCAATCGTCCGCATATCCCGCACAATGGCCCTGACGACACTCTAACAAGCTGTCCACTATCACATTTACCTTCCAGCCTTATTACCCGCCTGCTTTGCATGAATTGCCAGGTCAAACAAAGCTGGTTTAGCAGTGTCCTTTTGTCCCTGACCTGGTTCATGCAGACTATATGTGAACTGGGAAATACATGTTGCGGGGTATCCTCCTCCCCAGCGATAAAAAGATAGCCCGGATAAAGCGGTGCGTTGCAAACTACTCTTCTTCCCCCGGCTGTCTTTTCAATAACGATAATTGGCAAAAAAAACTTTTCACCCATGATCTTTAACTTTTTCGCCACTGCTTTTTCTGCCTGGGATCTTGTTTTCGCCAGCCACCAGTTCAAAATTATTGCTGCTTCCTTATCCGCGAGTAAATTTTCGGGATTAATGACTGTATCTATAGCAACGTAAACCATTTCATAACCCCCCTTCCTGATTTGTTTGTTAAAAGAGCATCTCGCTAAAACTACTAATCCTCAATCTACTTATCCCGTCCCGTCTCATCTGTCAAAATCATTTGCGAGCTTGCTCCGACTAAACCGGCTACTATCCAAAACATTGCGTTGGTCGGCCAGATGTCCCAGATGTCGATAAAAAAGGCCTGAACTACAAAAGCTGCCAAAAACCCTAGACCCCACAAACTGATTATTTTTCCTTCGGGACCCATCTTTTTTAAGTTGTCTACACTTGACCGCAATACCCGCCAATATATCCAGCCATAAAGCAGCAGTCCAATTAAACCCATCTCCACGCCGGTCTTTAGGTACTGATTATCCACCAAAGTACGATTTTTCGTTAATTGTACATCGCGGCTATTGCCCACGGCTATATCGTATAATTCAATGTCATTTTGTCGGAAATTTTGTACCAGTACGTCTCCTAAACCCTGGCCAACCATTGCTTCCCAGTCAGTCATTGGTGCAATTAAACGAGCCATAAACTCTAGACGCTCCTGATTACTGGCGTATCGCGGATCAACAAATGAGCGTACGTACACACCGATCGGTGTAAACCGGCTTATGCCAATAATGCCTAATAGACCGATGACTCCTAAGCCGATGACGATTTTCAGCATAGTCCTTTTCGATATCTTTTTGGCGGCTTCTGCAGCCCCCCAGCCTGTAATCAATGCACCAACGCCAACAACGAATCCTATCCAAACTGCTCGAGAATAAGTTAACCAGATAAACGGCAGGATTATTAGCCAAAACAAAAACCAGCCCGCTCTCCTACTTGCCGCCTTATTAAATAAAACGAGCGCTCCCACCAACAAACTAACACTTACCGCATACTGTCCAAAAATACTGGGATGAGCCAGTGTGCTCGAAATCCTCGGGATCCATATCATTCGTACAGGATCAAATCTCAGTACCGCGCTATCCATTGCCCACCACCACTGATAAATTCCTTGCAATAAGACCACTGCTGCGCTCGCCAGCAGCCAGTGTAAACGTTGCTGCATTAGTCGTTTACTATGGGGCAGATACAGCACGCCAAAATACAATAACGCATATAAAATGATATCCCGCGCTCTCAGTATTCCTAGCAGCAGACCATTGTCCGCTCTCGCTGCCTCAATTATCGTCCATATTACTAACCAGATGATTGGCGCAGTGAGCGCAGCTCGCCGATAAGGCAAGGTTCGCCTAATCAACGGCCAGAGAAATTGCTTTGTAAACAAAGTTAAAATAATCACATCCTTAATTAATGTGGCCGTGCCGATGGTCTGTGTAATTTTCAGCATCGGCAATAAGGGAGCCAGCACAATTAAAAGCCAAAATCCTGGCTCGGGATTTTCCCACACCCACCATGCTGTCGCCATAAACAACAAGCAAAAAAATCCCAGCTGCCAGCTAAAAAACAACGCAATAAATGCTGCGACCAAACCGCCAATTATTATCCATGCAAAACTTGCTTGCGCCTCCCTTTGCCACCAAGACTTTATACTCATATCTGCTCTGTTTTCATTTTATGCTGCCATTGCCTAACCGAGGCCGGTATCCACAGTAGTACATTGATTATGCTCATTATGTATAAACCTATCACTACCGGTGCGCTCAGATGCTTGCGTGCGTAGCGCAGCATACTCTTCAGCCATGGCCAATTTTTTTGTATACCCACCACTTGCCTGAAACTTACCCCGCCCAAATGAATTCCGTACGCTCTTGGGGTATACCACACCTGCCAGCCGAGCTCGTAGGCACGTCGGCAATAATCTACTTCTTCAAACCAGACAAAATATCCTTCATCCAGTTGCCCAACTTGCTGCCAGCATTCCCGTCTGATGAGGAAAATCGCTCCCATTACTTGTGGTACAACTTGCTCTTGGCCGTAATCAATTTTTGCCTCCTTAACCTGCGATCCCAACTTGAGCATGTATAATGCCATTTCTTTCCCTCTGGGAAAATACCGTACTGATGGCTGCAACGTCTGGTCAGCGTTTAATAACTTTGGCCCAACAATACCTATTCGCTCCGATTTTTTAAATACTTCCAGCATCCCCGATAACAACCCCGGCAATGCTACTGTGTCAGGATTAAGCAGCAACACGTGTGCCTGCGAGCCTCGCTGCTCCAGACGCCGCAACCCAATATTATTCGCGGCAGCAAATCCTGCATTCCTTTTATTCATAATAAAGCGCACAGCTGGCCGATTGCCCGTATCTGATACTGCTTGTTTGGCTGCTGCGATCGAACGGTCTCTAGAGGCATTGTCAATTACTGTCACTTCTTCAATTAAATCTTTCTCCGGTAATTTAGCCAACGACCGCAAACAATCCGCCAAGCATTCGCCGGTATTCCAATTCACGATGATAATCGCTATTTTTTGCTCCTGCACAGTCAATGATTTAAACTAGTAAAAACTTAGTCTTTCTCCTACTTTATATCTAATGACCGATTTACAACAAATTAAAACTTATTTGGATGAATATCTAGCGCTCGCCGAGTTTGCGGATGACTCTTGGAATGGTTTGCAGTATGCCGGATCTCCTCAAGTAAGCAAAATTGCTTCCGCGGTTGACGCGAGCGCCAAATCGTTTGCTGCCGCGGCAAGTCATGGCGCGAACTTTCTGCTCGTCCATCATGGACACTTTTGGCAACAGGCCAATCCATCATTAGTAGATTGGCAAAGAGATCGTCTTGCCTTGCTCAGTAAGCATAATTTATCCCTTTATGCGGCTCATTTACCCCTCGATCAACATCCCGTTGTTGGTAACAATGCCCAGATTCTTAACTTGCTTAAAGCTAAACCGACTCGTGGGTTTTATCCTCATGCCAATATTAATATCGGATGGATTGGTCGCATTAAACCCACCCCATTATCATCTATCGCCGACCAATTAAGCCAGAGCCTTGCAACTTCCTGCCGGGTTTTGCCTTTTGGTAAAAAACTTGTGACCTCGATCGCCGTCTCTTCCGGTGGCGGATCCTACGCTGGTTTCTTTGCTGCATTAGCCGCTGGCGTGGACCTCTACATCAGCGGTGATCCAGTTTACGTCGACCCCACGGCGCAGGAAGCTAAGATAAATGTTATTTTTGCTGGACACTACGCCACCGAAACACTTGGCGTAAAAGCCTTAGCCGAGCACCTGTCACAGCAATATTCACTTGAGCACATTTTTATAGACTTGCCGCCTATTAATTAATTTCGTCGGATCATATCTGCCTAAATGGCAGGGCTAAAATATAAAAACAGAAGGCAAATTATAGACAATCTACCTTCCATTTGTACTTCCCATTAGACTTAGCGCTATATCAAATCGCCTGGATGACAACATTAGCTGATGGAGCGCCGAAACCAGGATAACGAGCAATCTTGCTACGACTGGCAATTATTATTGTGTCACTATTTCCTTGCAAAGAAATCATATTGCCGAGACGATCATATGACCTGACAATGTCCAGGCTGTGGTGCCGCAGAACAAATGGGAATACGCAGCAATGGACTATTGCTTCCCAACTGTTATAACCGATTCTTCCTTCCTTTCGTATCTGCTCATCTGCGGTAGCCGGGTCTAGTCCCAATCTCGCCCGTCCATCTTCTACGCCTAACAATAAGTGCGCGTTCCAAATGGGTATATCCATATTCGCTAGCAGCAGCTCCCCGCTAACGGTGCACACACTTCTGCCATGAAATATTTTCATCCGCGGCACGTTCGCCTTAATGTGAATTGTCGACAGTAGCCCCGGCACAATCAGGAAAAACCTTCCATACTCATTCGGAATCCATTGGCATAGGGTGTCGACCTCATTGGAATGTAACACAAATCCCATACTACGCAGCCTTTTAACTTGATAAGAGAATAGCTGCTCCGGCGCCATTGTAACTGCCGGTTCAAAATAAGCATGATACATTGCGGGCGAAACCGTTAGCATCGTCTCGTTCATAACAACCTCCAGTCTTGTTTATGCAAAGATCAAATGTACAATGGCCCTATGCTAAACCAAGGGGTTGTCACTTGTCAAAACAAGCATCCACCTCGTCTGTTCGTCCCCTAGGCATCGGTTTTCAACCCAAGATACTCCAAAAAAAAGCCGATCAGATAAGATCAGCTGGCGGCGATAGATGATAAAAGTGATTCCTTAACGCACCGTTCCTTCAACTCCTTTTCCCTCTGTAATATTTTCTTGACCCAACCTTCATCTAACCGATCCATCAATTCTCTTTGTGGAAGACTGTTTTCATCTCTTAGTGCTAACAACAGTCCACCGTATGTTTGGATACTCTTTGGCAGACTTACCCTAAATTTGCAGCATGCTTCATGTTGGTCATGGCATCTCAAAATTGTTCTCGCCTGTAAATGAAGTGTTCTATTTTCCGGCCAATGAAACACCATGATTCCTTTCCCGCAGCGGCAATAACCGGTATTGCGGAGATTATTTCTTGGCAATGCGACAAGAGGATCCCATCCAACCGTCTCCATTAGATCCGGAATGCCTTCCCTATTCCCCTTTGGCCACATTATCCCGTCATGTTCTCCGAACAAAACAAAGGGAATCAACACATTACTCATCACCATCCTCCATTTGATAAAAAGAACTTCTTTAACTGCGCTTCTCTAATCACATAATAAACTAAACTCCTCAATCCTCAATTATCGCTAGGGTTTGCGCAGCTGTGTTTTCCCAACTGATGTCCTTTATGCGCTCTAACCCCTTTTGCCTCAATACTTCGCGCCTTTCCATCGCTTCCAAAATACCTTGCTTAATATTCCTAACCTCTGTGGCCTTTACCAAGACTGCTGCCCCGCCCGCTACCTCAGGCAGTGACGAATTATCACTAGTCACTACCGCACATCCGCAGCTCATCGCTTCTAAAATCGGCATACCAAACCCTTCATACAAGCTAGGTAGGACAAATACAGATGCTCCCCAATATAAAGCCCGCAGCGTATGATCATCTACTCTGCCGAGTTGTTGAATCCGCTCTTTTACTGGCGATTCTTTGATCGCGTCATCAATTGATTCTCTCATCCACCCATGGCTGCCAGCTAGTATTAGCTGACATGCTTTATTTTCTTCCGCGATTAAATCAAAAGCCTTAATCAGCCTGACTAAGTTTTTGCGGGGTTGAATCTGACCGACATATAAAATATAAGGCCGGCTATTATCAAAACGTTGACGAACCACAACACGCCCATCTTCTGCCTCTTGCGTATTTCTCGGCAGCCGAAACTTATCTTTATCTAAGCCGTGTCCGACAACTACGACATCCTTTGTTCTTGCGTAGTACCTAGCTATGTCTGCAGCGGTAGCCTTCGATACGGCTATAATTTTATTTGCCTCGCGACTAACCTGTGCACTAAAAATATGCAGCAGCAGCCAATCCTTATATGTAAATTGCCTAGGAAATTTATGCACCGCTAGATCGTGCATGACAGCGATCGTTTGCATTGTTTTCGGTCGCAAAATAGGCAATTGCTGAATAGGCATGAATAAACGGTCTGGCCGATATCGATATATTTCCCACGGCAAACGGCACTGCGTCCAGTACTTTGGCCACGGCGACCGTAAAATCCTAACATTGCTCGCCATTATCTCCCGCTCAATTTCTTTTGATAATGACGGACAAAAATATAGCCATTCATGCTGCCTGCCTAGCCTGGGCAATCGCTTTGCTAATTCCATTGTATACCTTGTAGTACCATCCGCTCGATTACTAGCTAAATCAGATATATCAAAACCAATTTTCATACTATTAGTGTAGCAAAACTTTGCTCTAACATCTGGTTAAACTTTGCCTTTCTTCACGAACACCCCTCTTGCTCCTCGCCCCACGGTTCGATCTCCTTTCATATCTATAGCTCATTGATCAATTTCATCAGTTTGGCCACTCGATTATCCCAATCGTGATAGCTGGCTTCCTTGATTCTTTCTGCACGGCCTTTATCTGGTGCTCGTAAATCATTCTCAATTTGGCTAATAAAATCCCGCTCGTTTTTAGCGTAACCGATTAATTTATTATATTCCCTCAGCTCCGGCACTCCCGTCACTACAATCGGCTTCCCCGTAGCCATGAATTCCCAAAATTTTAAAGGAAAACTAGCTGCATTATATTTATTGGAGCGATAAGGTATCAGGCACACATCAAAACAATACACATACTGCGGCACCTGAGCCTTTGCGATCGTGCCTAGCAAATGTACATTTTTTAATCGAGCGAATTTATTCAACAGTTTCTTCTTTCGATCTACCACCGGTGCACCAATAAACACAAAATTCCAGCCCTGTTTTTTTTGCGCAACTTTGTACAACAATTCAAAATCAACTTTATATTCATCCAGTGCACCAACCGATCCGATGATTGGTTTGGGTATACTCCTTAATTCCTTTGGACAAATCGTTGTCGAATTGCTAAATAATTTCGTGTTTCCGGCATTGAGCACTAGTTTTATGTTGCGACCTGGCTTTCTTTTACTATTTAATAGGCGTTTTGATGTCACTGTAATTAAATCAGCTCTTGCCATGATCTGCTCCTCTTCGTCTTGTACTCGCTGTGCATTTCTGTCTACGCCCGCTTGGGCTGAATGGTCATCCACGCAGTCATAAACCACACTGTCACTCTTAAACGCCGATAAAAATTCCGCTGCTTCGGTATCGTAAATCCACATAATTCTCTTGCCTCGACGCCAACCCAATACTTCCGCCCAGCCTAAAACATTATATCTGTTCAACAGATGGTTGATCTTCGCAATCACTCTTATTTCCCTTGATCCAGGAATTAAATTAAATTGTGCTTTAACCCATAAATTATCATTGATTTTTTCGTACCAGAATAGACGCTGGGCATAAGACAAGAGTTTAATTGGCCTGGTAATGTTTCTGCCGATATATTTTACAATCCACACTCTCGGCTCAACATATAACACAGGCATCCGCTGGCTAATTCTTGACATTACATTTTGGCGATTTGTCCATGTATTTGATTTATATTCTGCCCCCGCAAAACATATAATCTTAACCGGTCCATCAGACGCTCGCCCTATCTCCTTGCCTCGACTCACTAGACCGAACTCCTTTACACTGGGGATTAGCTGGCTCCTCCTTGCTCCCCACCAGACAAAGCCGCCAAGCAAGACAAATATTATTAATCGCCAAATCAAAGACGGATCAAATAGCAGCCAGACAAAACTGCCCCCAAGAAGCACCAAAAACATCAGCAGTTGCAAAGTTAACACGCTCACACCAAACTTAATCTTGGCAATTGTCACCATTATTAAGTAGGCTATTACAGCTCCGGCTAACACCGCCCACGCGGATAACAAGGGATTTGGATTCCAGAATAAAAGTCCCAGCATGATCATACCGGTCACGCCAGTCATCGACAGATAAGTATAAGCTCGCAGTCTTGGCGCATCAGCTGGTACAAACACGCTGCTCGTCCCGATATCGATTAAGGTGTACAAAAAGAATCCCAGGGTCATCACCAGGATTATTTTTTGGGCTGCCAAGTACTCCGCTCCAATCACATAGAGCAAAATTTCTGGTGTAAAGAATAGAAGCATCAGGGCAATACCCATCATTAATACCAGTACTCGTTGCATATTCCGTGTTACTACTCTAGCGAACTCGTCTCTTCGCTTGGTATACAGTGAACTCATCCAGGACAGATTCACTTCCGAGAGCGCCATGGCGAGGATCGTTAATTTTGAGCCGAAGGTTTGCGATACATTAAGGTAACCCAGCTGATCAGCCGACAGGACACCGCCTAGCATCAATATTGGCAAACGTTGCCAAAGAATAAAAAATATTCTTGCCGCGTACATATAAGCTCCGATTCGCATCACTCGCCAGCCGTATTTTTTTATATCCGCCCAATTTGGCAATTCTAGATTTTCTTTCAGCATTCGCACAATTAGGAAGAACAATAAAGCCACCATCAAGGTGGTAGTTAAAACAATCGCCCAGAAAAATCCAGCTACGCCAAAACGCCAAACCATCCAGCTAAATACGGCCACATTAATCGCTGCTGTAATTATTTGCACGACATATAACTCAGCAAACTTTTTCATACCTGTCAGGGTCGCGCCCATCACATCTTGCAATCCTTGTAACACCAGTACTCCCGTGAACACCTGCAGGAAAGTCTCTATTTCCGGCCGGCCATAGACTCTGCCGGCTATTAATCCCGCGGTCAGCAATAATCCGACCGATAATGGTATCGTCACTAATTGCCTCACCATATGAGATACCCAGAAGACCTTGCCGATTTCTCGTTTATTATCAAGTACCGCTATTTCTCTGATTGCTCCATCCACAATTCCCAGATGCTGCGAAACCCCAATTACTCCCCCAATAGACATGACTAATCCTACCAAACCGTACTCAGCCGGTGAAAAAAGCCTGATAATAATAATGCTCTGCACAATACCTAGCACTGTGGTGACTGCCTTTGCCCCAATCGAAATTATTTGAATTCTGCCTAATTTTGTTGGCATTCTGCTTATTTTATTAAATAGTACATCATAATCCGCGCTTTCTCTTCACTCGTCAATCGTTTTAGTCCCGTTTTATAACTGAACTTGACGGCACTAACTTTTGATAGTATTACACAAACAGTTCTCTTCACTTGGGTTTATGTGTCCTGCGTTTGTCACGTGTCCCACATATTCCCGCCAATAACGAAAGGACTTGTTATGACCAAGCCCACCCTGCATCAAGGTGCTCGAATCTTGGAACTCTTCACTAGGTTGAAGATATCTTCCCAACAGTTGGACTTGTTACTAGAAAGTGGCGTTCTAGCTACCTTTCTTGAGGTCGCAGGTGCACCAGAATTTGCCCGGCTTGATCGAGAAAGTTTGCGCGCAAAACTTGGTCTTCCCAGCCAGACATACGATTACAAGATCACTTTTCTGGGCGAGGTTACTATCGCTGACCACGACACACTAGAAACAATGGCAATCGCAGCTGAATACGGTGGATTTCAGTCGCACATTGATGCCATCATCCAGCACAAAGTCACTGTACGTGGTTCGCGCCGGCTGCACTTGGTTCATCCCATAACCCACATGGATACAAACGAGGTGTTGCGGGCCCTTTCCAAAGAGGGAAGCATAGAGCCCGCACAGGTGGAAGATCTTATGGCAGTAGGACTTCACCCTGAGTTAAGGAAAGTTATCTATCAAACGCCTATTATCAGCGTGGGATCCCCGATCATGCATGATGGAGGAGAACGTGTGCAGCGTCTTATTGTTAGGATGGATCAACTATGGCTCGACTTTGCCTCTTACAATCGAACTTGGTCGGGACCAACTCGACTCCTGGTCGTTGAGAAAAAGCCTTCAATTCGGGACACTACACCTATACCAACCTTAAGCACATAAGATCCTCATAACAATCTCTTCGCTCTTTATTATCCCTCAAAGATATTTCATTTTTCTGCGAGGGATTTTTTATTTTCCTCAAAACTAAGCGAGCTTAATAAAATCATGCCGCGCATTTTTGAAGCTCATTCCTTGCGTTGTTTTTTTGTTCTTTTCTCATTACACATTTCGTTATACCTATTTACCCGTGTGTACAG
>Ga0172379_10007306_pt1 | contig 14379 bp, 14 predicted proteins | sample GrowelOW334metaG_FD_119756 | JGI IMG/M metagenome (GOLD analysis project Ga0172379, IMG submission 119756) | Groundwater microbial communities from an aquifer near a municipal landfill in Southern Ontario, Canada - Groundwater well OW334 metaG | ecosystem: Environmental > Aquatic > Deep... | reverse complement strand
TTGATCGGAAGCGGCTGCGTGAGCTTTGAGATAGCGGAAATTCTGCGTTCGCTCAATATCGCGACGACGCTCGTCATGCGTGAAAAATATTTCTCCGAACCGCTCCTTTCGGAACCGGAAGGAAAGATAGTAGAGCAGACTCTTGAAAAAAACGATGTCAAAATTATCCGAGAAATGGAGGTTACTCAGGTCTATGGCGGTGAAGAGGTTTCCGGAGTCGTTTTAAAAAACGCGGAAACGATCGACTGCGACATGGTGCTTTGTATGATCGGAGTGGTATTTCCGACGGAATGGCTCAAGTCTTCGGGTATTTCTTTGCACCGCGGGATCGTTTCCAATGAATTTTTAGAAACCAGCATTCCCGACGTGTGGACCGCGGGCGATATCGCCGAGTACAACGATAAAGCGCTGCAGGAAACGATGCTGTGCGGAAACTGGATGAACTCGCGCGCCCATGGAGAGATCGCCGGACTCGCTATGTCAGGACAAAGAAAAGAGTACAAAATGGTCACCTTCCAAACCAGCCACGGATTCGGCGATACGATCGGTTTTATCGGCGACACTCGTGCGCTTCCGGAAAGAACCGTTATCTATCGGCGCAACCCCGAAAAGAACTCTTTGGTGAGGATCATTCTCCGAGGCGCCACCGTTATCGGGGCAACACTGCTCAACAACATGGCGGAGATGGGGATCATCACCAAGCTCATCAAAGAACAAGTGAACGTCGCCGGCAAAGCGGAAGAAATGTCGAACCCGGAATTTGATCTGAAAACGTTAATTCCATCATAAAAATAAAAAAGCCTTCCTTCGAAGAGGAAGGCTTTTTGTTTGACAAAAATCTAAAATACTATAGTATTTTTCTGGGACAGTACTGTGTTCTTTAGAGGAGGAACTCATGAGCATTGTTCACGAGCTGAACGAAAAACCGGAGCTGTATTTATCATCACGAGCAGTCTATATATATTGGCGATATCAAAAATATCTGCGCGATCCGAGATTGTTTACGGTGTATGGGGATGGCAGCGTCTTAATGAGCGCAAAGCTGCCGGCATCGGCGAGTCCGGGACATCTCGCGCAGCTTCACAATAAATTCATCAATAAAGGAGAAATTTGTCAGAAGCTGGTTATTTCTTCCGTTGATTGGAAAAATGGAACGAGCGTTCACGACAAACGACTTGTTTTCTATTGCGAATCCGGAGAAGTATTTACGAGCGGACCGTTACCGCCATCAGAGAATGTTCCGCTGCTTGCACAACGGTTTTTTAAAAAAAATTGGATAGAAGAGGTATAGAATGAGCGACGACAAAATACTTGATTTGAAACCCTATGGAATACATCGCAAACCCGATGTTCGAGTTATTAGAGAAATATACGCCGACCATACGCGAAATGGGGAATTGAGTCATCTCGTTGTTATCTTGAAGAATGCGGAAGAATTGAAAGGAACCGTCATCGTCGGAAGCGGCGCAGAAAAGATCGCCGAAGATGTGCGCAGCTTATATCAGCAAAAAATGGACGGCAGATAAAAGCCGCATAAAAAAATCCCAGCACCCTTCGATGAAGGGTGCTGTTTTTTAAAATTTACACCCACCCAAGTTTTTTTTGACGGAGAAGTTAAAGAATGATAGGCTGAAAAAGCTTTGTTCTTTGTAAATTATGGATCGTCCGGCGGATACTGCGGCTTTTTGTTGAACTTTTTGCTTTGAGTGAAAGGGGAGAAAAGACGCGGTACAACGCACGGGCGATTCGCCTTTGCATTTTTCCTTTTCCTCCAGCGGGAGGACCCTCCCGCTGGGCAGGAAACACACGATCGAGAGCTTTGAGTTCTCGGGAGGAAACAATGAGTAAGTATAAAGAATTAAACAGGCTCGAAGCAATACTGAATACGCTTGGCGGAGACGAAAACATTTCCGGAATACTTCGCAATGAAATTAAAGTTGATCTGAACACTGTTCATCGAGAATTGAAAGAAGTAAAAGATCGTTACTGGAGAGAGTTGCCGGCTGCGGGCGCGATAGTTCTCGGCGATATGAAACAGGGGGTGCGGGATATTATTTTCCCCGTTCGCTGTGTCGGAAGCGAGCAAGAAGCATACGAAAAAATGAGAAAAGTTATGAATGAAAGGGTGAGAACTCCCGACGTACAACATTCACTCGACTCGAAAGTCCTTATAGAAAAGAATGTCTATGTTTCCTTGAGAAACACCATGGAATTCGAGAGGGGGGTGATCGGTGCCAACAGCTATTTGACCGGAAGAGATTTGTTCTGCTTTATCACCCGCTACTCTGAGATATTTCTTAAAGACTGGTTTGATGATAAGCCGTCAATTCTCCCCGAGGCATGCGGTGCGCGCAACGGATGGCTGGGCAGATGTATCCTTTGGCCGAATCCCGACGAGGCAAAACCGACCATTCAATATGTTACGAGCGGCGATTTGATTACGGAAAGCCGTCCATGGATGACCGTGGTGGCTGATCAATCGTAGAAAATAATAATCCGTGGCGTATGTTCGCCACGGATTCTTTTTTATTTCTTACATCCTTTCTTCAAAGGTTGGTTTTTGTATTTGATAGAAAATTCCGACGGGGGTTTTTTCGCTTACCTCTCGAACTTTGTTCATCGCGGCGGTGAGGTCTTGTCTTGGGAAATCTACCGGGAGCCATTCAACGCTGTCTTTAAAATGCTCGCGAGTATCAAAGAAAGTGATGCACGGCTGGATTATTTCCACGAATGCGAAGCCTTTATGATTCATGGCGTCTTTCATGATGCGCTTCGTTCCCTCGATATCGAGCGCATATGTTCTGGCGACAAAAGTGGCGCCCATGGCAAGAAGGATGAGCAGGGGATTCATCGGTTCGTCAGTGTCTCCTCCGGGTGTTGAGGGGCCTTTAAAACCTTTTGGAGAAAGGAAGGTGGCTTGTCCGGTCGTGAGCGCGAAGGTTTCGTTATTATGCAAAAAAACGGAAATGCCGACATTTCTTTCGGCTGCGTGGAGAAGGTGGGAAAATCCTTCAGAAAAAGAATCGCCGTCGCCGGTGAAGGCCACGACCTCAAGATCGCGGTTTCCAACTTTTATGCCTGTCGCCGAGGATACAACGCGTCCATGAAGCGCCTCAAACGTATTGGTGTTTAAGTAATCAGTGATCTTTCCGTGACAGCCGATCCCGGCAGCAGAAACGAGATTCTCGATCTTCAGCTTTCCTTCGGCGCAGAGCTCGGTGATCGCTTTCCGATACGCCACGAGGATGGTCGCGTTCGGACATCCGGGACACCAGGATATTTTAGACTTAGTAGCTAATTCCATAATTTTTTTTGTGATTAGATTTATGTGGATTTTTTGAGATTTGTTGTTTAAAAAATTTTCAATTTGCGAATTTTCAATTTTCAAACACGAACGATACCGGAGGGTTTGAAAATTTTTTATAACAGAGCGTTAATTTTACTGGCAAGTTCCGAGGGGTCGAACGGCTTGGAATCGTAACGAAGTATTTTGTGATGAGTATCAATGCCTGTTTTTTCACGAAGGAGCGCGGAAAGCTGGCCGTTGTGATTGCCTTCGATGCTGATGATCTTTGACATTCCGGCGAGCGCTTCCGATGCGTGGGCGGAATCGAACGGTTCCATCCAGAGTATTTGCACGAGCTTCACCGGTTTTTTTAATTGTTTTGCCGCCTCAAGAACTGCGCCTTTGGAGGAACCCCAGAAAAGTAACGCCGTATCGCTTGATAGATCGCCGGAAACTTTGATCATATCGTATTGTGAAAGTTCCAGTGCGAGCGTTTCGGATTTTTTGAATCGCTTATCCATCATTTTTTTCACCATTTCGGGATCATCGGTGGCGATACCGAATTCGTCGTGTTCATAGCTTGTCAATTTGACGACGGCGTTTTCAGTTCCGGGTGAGGCGAGCGGGGAAATACCATCTTCGGCTAGCTGGTAGCGTTCATATTTTCCTTCGTGCGTCCACGGCTTGGCGCTTCCGGAAACGATCTTCGCGGCATCCAAAATAGCGGTTTGTGAACTCTCAGAGATCTGTTTGTCGACAAGAATGATGGCAGGTATTTGATATTTCCACGCGAGATTGAGTGCATTTCCCGCCGCAAGATACGCTTCTTCCGCATCTCCCGGGGCGATAACGATGCGAGGAAATTCTCCGTGTCCGCTGTGGAGCACGAACTGCAGATCTCCTTGGCTGGTATTGGTCGGCACTCCGGTAGCGGGACCTTGTCGCTGCGAAACGACGACGACCAGCGGCGATTCTGAAACTCCGGCAAAACTGAATGCTTCCTGCATGAGTGCGAATCCTCCGGTTGCCGTTCCTGTTGCGACTTTCTTTCCTGAGTACGCAACTCCGATCGCCATGTTTATCGCGGAGATCTCATCTTCCGGCTGTATCGTTTTTAGCTTTCGTTCGGGGTTCAATGCTTCTTTGGCGAGGAAATGTAAGATGGAAGTGGAGGGTGTCATCGGGTAGGCTATGTAAAATTGAAGTCCTGCGGCGAGGAATCCTTTTGCGATAGCGCGGTTTGAGTCGATGATCTCCATTCGCTCATCGCGCGGAACCTCTCGGGTACCTTCTTCCCATTTCGGGAGGTTTTGTCCCTCGACGTGCTTAAAGCCTTTGTCGGCAAGTGCGCCGTTCAAATCCCCTCCATAATCTTGGAAGGCTGCTGAAACAAGTTCATGATTTTTTTCAGGCGTAAGACCTGCGACGAAACTGAGAGCTCCCAAACCGACCGTCGTTCTCGCGACCGGGCGAGCGCTCTGTTCCTTGGTAAAATCTGCCATCGGAAGCGCTATTATATGCTTGCCCATGTCTTTGACTTCGTCGAAATAGGCTTGTTCCACAAAAACGACCGCGTCCTCTTTGAGTTCATCGAGATGCAGTCTTACCGATTCGGCATTGACCGCGATCAAGACGTCGATCTCGGAATGGTCGCCCGATATTTTTTCAGAGGAAACGGATAGCCGGGAAAAATTGTGGCCGCCCCTGATAACGGAAGGATAGTCGAAAGAGAGAAAGCTGTGATAACCGAGTTTGTTAAAGATCTCGGCAAGATGAAGGCCCGCTTCACGGATGCCATCGCCCGCCGCGCCGCCGATCCCGATCGTGCGGATGATTTGAGAATTTTTTTGATTTTCCATAACTTTATTATATCAGATAAAATACAGATACCAATATACGAATGGGTACAAATATACGAATGGATACGAATCCGGAACCGGCGTATTCGTTGCCATTCGTATATTTGTATAGATTTGTATATTGGTATTTTTATTCGTATATAAAAAACGACCGCGGATTTCTCCGCGGTCGTGATGCTTAATCAATTAAAGCTGACCTTTATACCCACAACATTTGCAACGGTATTCAATGTAAGAAAATTCTTTCACTAAACGCCCGCATTTTTTGCATTTTATTATTCTATAATGTTCAAATGCTTCTGTCTGACCACCACAATGGTGCTTTGCTTTATAATAACGTTTAGTTACTATAAACAGACTTTTTATAAGACCGCTTGGACCTTCTAACCAAGCCCTTTTGAAACCACGCCAAACACCTTGTTTTGTGGCTGGAATTATTTCAGCCGAATAATCCCACTCGGGACCATGTTGATAGCAATATCCGTGTTCGCATTGTTTATACTCGTAACCTTCGAGTTGGATCGTTTTTTCACTTTTTTCGCACATTTCAATGTACTCCTCTTTTTTCACCATGGGGCTAAACGACCGGCTCTTTACTCGAGCCGTCTCCCCGCATTGGTTATACTACATTCAAATACACGGGTCAATTTTTCTTGACGAGAGCAGTATTTTCATGTTAACGTAATCTTTCGAACACAAAATTTGATGTGTTGATTTGTTCTTTAACTTTTACCAAACTGGGGGTAATATCGTGTATACTCATACCATCGTGTCTTTGGACAATATATCTCAAAAAGGTTTGTCTTTGTTTCCGGGCGATAAGTATCAGGTGATCATACCCGACCTGAAGAAGGTGTTTCCTTTTGGAAATGCAGTAGTTCTTCGATCTTCCGATCTGCATACCACTGCCGTGTGGTTAAAATCAGACAAAATGCTGGCCGTAGCTCGCGCCGGTGCCGGAACTAACAATATTCCCGTCGCTGAACTGAGTGAGAATGGCATCGTCGTATTCAATACGCCGGGTGCCAATGCGAACAGCGTGAAGGAATTGGTGATCGCGAGCATGATCATGGCGCTCCGCAAACTTATGCCGGCGCTCGATAAAGCGCGAGAGATCGTTGCCGCTGGCGGGGAAGTTCTTAAGACCGCGGAAAAAGCAAAAAAAGCGTTTTCCGGAAATGAGATCGCGGGGAAAACCTTGGGCGTCATCGGCCTCGGTCAGATCGGCGTTCTCGTCGCCAACGCGGCCACCGCTCTCGACATGAACGTCATCGGGTATGATCCGAACATCACCGTTCATAGTGCGTGGAGAATACATGATGCGGTCGTTCGCGCAAAAACGATCGAAGAACTTCTGGAGAAGGCTGATGTGGTGAGTATTCATGTACCGTTCTTAAACGAAACAAAGAATTTGCTCGGTCCGAAAAACCTCAAACGGCTCAAACACGGAAGCGTCGTCCTAAATTTCGCGAGAAACGGGATCGTGGATGTTAAAACCATGAAAGAAGTTCTCGAAAGCGGGCAATGTCGATCCTACATTACGGATTTCTTGAATTCCGCATTTGTCGGAATGGAAAACGTGATCCAGCTCCCGCATCTTGGCGCTTCAACGGAAGAGGCGGAAGAACGCTGTGCGGTGATGGCGGTCAATGAGTTGCGCGACTATTTGGAAGACGGAAATATAAAAAACTCCGTTAATTTCCCCGATGTGGAATTGGGGAAAAGTACCGATACGAGGATCGTGGTTCTGCATAAGAACAAGCCGGGAATGCTTGGCGATCTCGCTCAAGTCCTCGGAAGGAAAAACATCAACATCATCCGCATGACGAACGACAGCAAAGGCGAATTTGCCGCAAGTCTCTTGGATGTTGAAAACAAGAACGTTTCTTTCGAGACGGAAGCTCGTCTGAAAGAACAAGAAGGAGTCCTGCGTGTTCGCATACTTCTTCCCGAATAAGAGAGAGATAAAGGAGCGGGGGCGGCTTATAATGGCTGCCCCCTTTTTTTTATTGTAAAATTCACTCAGAAAGTTTACTATAGGGCTATGAAAATCAATCTCTCAAAACAGCAATATAAAGACCTGCTCGAATCGGTGGCGATCGCGCATACCATTAATGAGCTTTTGAGCGATGCTGTGGAAAGCTCGGAGATCGACTATGATGAACGCTCGGATCGGACGCGGGAACTGCAGAGTTATTTGCTCGAATTTGCCGGGACATTTCAACTGGATGATGCGTTTATGGTGATGGAAGGCGAAACATTTTTGGACGAAGAATATTTTGACGAACAGATCCAGCCTATCATGGAAGATTACGAAGAATTCGTGCTTCACGATGCTCTGCCCAACCTTCTCGCATGGAGGGATTTTAATCATGACTACACGGCGGAAGAACAAGAAAAAATGGCGGAAGAGAACGGCGATTTTTTCGGCGCGGAACTGTATCCGTACGAAGAACGCTACTGGCACGAATTCGCCGAACACGGTTTTGACCGTCTTTTCATCCGCGATGACGGAAAAGGAAAGGGGACGCCGTCGCCGTATCTGTGAGTTAAAAGTTCATCAAGTTCGGATGACGCCGATTGCTTTATGACTTGATAAACTTTACAAACTTTTAACTATCGTTATGCTTTCGTTTTCGCAAAAGGTTCTGAAGATCGTTTCAAAAATTCCGAAAGGAGAAGTTTTAACGTACCAAGAAGTTGCCAAAGCCGCGGGAAGACCGCGCGCGTTCCGCGCGGTGGGAAATATTTTAAACAAAAATTATGATCCCGCGATCCCATGCCATCGCGTTATTCGTTCGGACGGAACGACTGGCGGCTATAACCGCGGCGCGGAAAAAAAGAAAAAACTGCTGGCGGAGGAAGGAAAACCTGCCTGATATTTATTGTGAGTTCACATTTTTTGTAAAATGCGATAAGATTTCAATATGGAAAAAAGAGAAATTGAATCAATTGCCGTTCTGGGAGACAAAGAAAGAAAAACGTGCGAAGAGGAAGCTTCGGATATTATACGAAAAACAATGGAGAACGCTGATGGCGCGCTTGGCCGTGGACGCGTGGCGACAGTTTGGAAAAGTGAAAGATATGAAAATGTCTGCTATAAAGTGGTCTCTGACTACACCGCGTATTTTGAAAGCAACAATATTTATGAAGAAGGCGCTTTTTTGGAAGAACTCGGAGATCTTTCGGTGAAGGGAGTCAGGACGCCTGAGCTTTATTTTTATCTTGAGCAAGACGGGCTTGTCGTTTTGGTGATGGAGAATCTTCCTGCTGTGAGCATCAAAGATGTTGTTTTTGGCGCCGGTCTGCCGAATCAGTATGATGAAAAAACTTTTTGGAATGATCTTTGCGAATATGTGCAGAAAATGCATGAAAAAGGAATTTTTCATCGCGATCTTCATTTCGAAAATATTATGATAGATGCCATAACGGGAAAGCCGTTTATTATTGATTTTGGAGATTCGATAAAAATGCCTGAGAATTCGCAGGATGATCCATATGAAGTGCGCGACCGCTACAGTAAAAGCGTGACAGGGCGGAAACAGGACGATTTTGAATGTATCGAAGAAGTGCGAAAAGATTTTTCTTCTTCATTGAAAAGAAAGAAGCAAAAATAATGCTAACTATGGGAAGGTTCAAATAGAGAAAACACATGATCAAAACAACAAAAAAACTTGAAACATTCGCAGTCGAGATCATCAGGCAAATGCCAAAAGATCGATCTTTTGATGAAAAGATCGAAGGTACGAAGGCTCTTTTTTATGTGACCGATCAAATGCCCGAGCGAACAATTTTTTCCACCTTTCTTTTTGAAGGAAAAGAATATTATATTTATGCCAAATAGTGAAAAAATCGCCCCAGTTCATTGGGACGATTTTTCATAAAAGGGTTCCGTTTTCAAGCCAGGTTTGAAATGTCGCTTCGCCGTTCGCTTTTGCCGGTATTTTTGCGATGAGAACCCCTTGATCTTTTGCACCGGAGAGACGATTATGAAATTCCGGATAGGGGATCACCTCGATCTCTCCGTCTGGGATCTCTGAACGGACAACAGCAGCAAGCATTTCGGCGAGCTCCGGCTTTTCGATCTGAAGCGCGTTTTCATCGCCGTTCTTTTTACCGAGGGAAAGGATGATCGTCTTTGTTTTTTTAATATTATTCTTGTCTATTTTTGAAAGAAGCTCGCTCAATTCGCCCGCGTGCTCTTGAATTTTGTCCGGAAAAAAATGAGTGAGAACTCCCTCGCGCGAGCCATCGTCCATTTCGGAGAGCGTCAAAGTGGCGTTGCATTTACCGAGTCCGTAAGTCCATACCGTTTGCTCATCTCCGTCTTCCGGAATGCGTACGCGAGTGCCATGATTGACCTCGACCAGAGAAACCTGCGGATCGTGTTCTTTTGCGCGACTAAAAAGCTCGTTTACCTCCGGGCTATATTGCTTTTCTTGTATGAGCCGCATGAGGTTTTCCTCCTCATCTTCCGTGAGCTGTCCTAAAATATTTTTTGATACCAATTCCGCACCGATGGGGTCATCCGGAAAGATTCGCACACCTTCCTGTCGAGCCTGTTCCATATCGAGTCCTTGTGAGTTTAGTTGTTCCATGGGTTTAGAATAACATACGGTACAAATTTTAGAAAATAGTTCGCAATTGCTCGCTTTTGTGTTATATTTCCATTATTAGTGGTAAAAATTTTTTACTTTTTACTTTTTACTTTTTACTTTTTACTTTTTACTTTTTACTTTTTTATCATGCCCGCATACATCACCGCCAACTCGCTTCTTATCTTCTTCTCCATTATTCTCCTCGGTTCATATCTTGGAAAAATATCCATAAAGAAGATCTCGCTCGGTTCAAGCGCGGTCTTTCTCACCGCCCTGGTTTTTGGACATTTCGGTTTTACGATGCCGATCCAAGTGCGCGATATCGGGCTCATTCTCTTTGTTTATGCGATAAGTATTCAGGTCGGGCCGTATTTTTTCAAAGTCTTTCGAAAGGATGGATGGAAATTCGCCCTTGCGGCTTTTTTCTCCATCATTTCCGGGATCATTGCAACGGTCCTCTTGGCGATCTTGTTTCATATTCCCGATAATTTGGCGGTCGGAATGTTTTCCGGAGCGATAACGAATACTCCCTCTCTCGCGGTCGCGGTAGACATGGTGGAGAAAAATCACGCGGGCGACGGTGCTATTGCAACGGCCGGTTACGGTATCGCGTATCCTTTTTCCGTACTGGCCACCGTTCTCTTCGTTCAATTCCTTCCGCAGTTATTGAGGAGAAAGCCGCGAGAAGAGGAAGAAGAATGGAGCAGAAAAGAGAACGCATCCCGCCATAATCTTGTTCGGAAGCAATTTTGTTTGGAAAATAAAACACTTTTCGGAAAAACCATCGGAGACATTCATGCGCATCATATCGCATCGATCAATTTTTCACGCGTCAGGAGAGGTGATAAAGAAAGCGTGGCGATACCGGGATTTGTACTCGAAGAGGGAGACATCGTCACGGTGATCGGAGAACAGGCGGAACTTGGAAAAATGCCCGTGTTCATCGGACACGAAACGGACGTGCCTATTTTAAACCATGGCGTGGTTGCGGAAGATGTCGAAGTAACATCGCCGGAATTCGTGAATAAAAAGATCGGAGAACTCCATGTGTTTTACGAACAGCATATCGTCGTTACGCGGATCACTCGGCAGGATTTTGAAATAGTTCCGACCGGAAGCACTGTGGTTGAAGCCGGCGACATTCTGCGGCTGGTGGGCAACCATGATGAGATGGAAAAGATGATCAAACGCATCGGCGTAAAAAATGAAAAACTGAACGAAACCAACATGCTGCCGTTCTTTTTAGGCATCGTTCTCGGAATTTTTATCGGAGCTATTCCCATCCCCACATTCGTCGGAGCGCCGATAACGCTCGGTTCGCCCGGAGGCGCACTGATAGCAGGGCTTATTATTTCACACCGCAAAAAGATCGGAAAAATGGAAATGCACGTACCGGTTGCGGCGCTCAATTTGATCCGCGAAATAGGAATTACGTTCTTTTTTGCCGGAGCGGGGCTGGTAGCCGGATCAAGATTCGTCGAGGTGTTCAAGGATTATGGTTTTTCCATCGTTATCGGAGGAGCGTTCATTACCTTTTCGTCGCTCATTGCCGGTACGGTATTTCTTGTTCTTATGAAGGAAAACATTCTTTCTGTCATGGGCGGAATAAGTGCGGCGATGACGCAGCCTGCCGGACTCTCCGTCGCGAAAGAACGAGCCAAAACGGAATTGCCAACGCTCGTCTACGCCAGCGTCTATCCGTTCGCCACGATAGGGAAGGTGGTGTTTATACAGATACTGGTTTACATCCTCTGGAGATTTTAGGGGTTGTTTGCTAACCGAGCAGAGCCGTCTTTTTCGCGATCTTCGTTTTATTTTTTAAAAATTGCGGCGGGGCAGTACTCTTGTACAGCCCCGCCGCAATTTTTAAAAAATAAAACGAATCTCATCGAAAAATCCCGTCTCCAAGAGGTAATACTGACAGAAAACGCCGTAAAAAATTGACAGAATTGTTATAAAATGTTAATCTAAATTCAGATATTTTTACTGATTTTTGGGGAGGTTTAACATGAATGGTCAGTATAAAAGTTTTTCGGATACACTATTCCTTATGGGGGTGTATTTGCTGGCGGCATGCGCGACCTATAGCGGATTTTTTATTTTTACGGGTCGAACGATAATTGAACCGATGTGGTCTATTGGACTTATCTTTTTCTTCGCCGTCGCAACTTACCGTCGATTTGATCATAGCTCCAAGGCGATTGCGAAAGAGCGAACATTCAAAGAAAAAATGATCATTTACGCGACATATATTCACACGGGATTTGTTATCGGGGCGCTGCTTTTCCTTTTTGATCACTCGTTCCACCTTTGACCGTGAACCGCCATCTATTAAGGGTGGCGGTTTTCTGTTTACGGTCTTGTGGATAACTTTTAAAAAATCGTTCATTGTCTTGACCAAATCGGCGGCTTGGTTTTCGAATAATTTTCTTTGCCGCATGATATAATTAGTTTCCAAACTTCCAAATAAACCATTAGAATTAATTTCTATCGCTAAGCGAGCCATATAGGCATATATATAAGCATATTTTCATTTTTTTTAACCCGGTAAAGAATTTATTTTCTTTATCCGGTTTTATTCGTCACCATTAAAAATCAAAAATCATACTCCCATGATCACGCACATAAAAAAACGCAACGGCATGCTCGCATTATTCGAGGTCGAAAAAATAACATCGGCCATGGAAAAGGCTTTTCTCGAAACAGGAACGGAAATTTCAAAGATCGACCTAGGAGCCCTTACCTTGTCCGTCGTCCGATCGGTGGAACTCGAATTTGAAGAAACGAAGAACCCGGGAGTGGAAGACATCCAAAATATTGTTGAAAAGGTCCTTATGGAAGCAGGCTATTTTGAAACGGCGAAGGCATATATTCTCTATCGTCATGAACGGGAACAAAAACGCTCTCTAAAAAATGAAACGCCGGATATTCTTGTCTTGAAACGCTCTGGTAAAAAAGAGCCATTTTCCGAAGAAAAAATAAGAGCCTTCCTCGCTCATCAGATCGATGAGATAAGAGATGTCGTCGACGAGGATGCGATATTGAAACAGTTCCGGAGCGAAATATATGACGGAATAAGTACCGTGGAACTCACCAAAGCTCTCATTATGACCGTGCGATCTTTTATCGAAATGGACCCCGCATATTCCTCGCTTGCCGCAAAACTCGTTCTTGCCGACCTTTACAAAGAAGTGCTCGGCGAGAAGATCGATCATAAACATTTGAACAAGATCCACACTAAAGCATTTCGAGAAAGCATAGAAAAAGGGGTGCACATGGGACGTTTGGATAAAAAAATGCTCGATTTTGATCTCGGAGAGCTGGGCACATATATTTCGCTGGAACGTGACTCGCTTTTTGCTTATCTTGGTATCCAAACGCTCTACGATCGATATTTTGTCCGCGACCCCAAAAATAATCGCATTATCGAAACCCCGCAAATGTTTTGGATGCGTATCGCCATGGGTTCGGCGTTAAATGAGAAGGGGGAGTATAAAATGAAATACGCGAAAGCATTTTATGACATTATGTCGCAGTTTCTCTATACGCCTTCGACACCGACGCTCTTTCATGCGGGAACAACAAAACCGCAGCTCTCCTCGTGTTATTTGAATACCGTGCCGGACGATCTTTCGGGTATCTTTAAAAACTTTGCCGACAATTCTCAGCTTTCCAAATGGTCGGGAGGCATTGGAACGGATTGGACGAATATCCGGGGAACCGGAGCATATATACGAGGCACCGGGGTGGAAAGCCAGGGCGTCATTCCTTTTATTAAAATTGCCAATGACGTGACCGTCGCGATCAACCGGAGCGGGAGGCGGCGCGGAGCGGCGGTCGTGTATTTGGAAACATGGCATTATGATATTCTGGATTTTTTGGAACTGCGCAAAAATACCGGCGATGACCGCAGGAGAACGCATGATATGGACACTGCGAACTGGGTTCCCGACCTGTTTATGAAACGAGTGAGGGATGGAGCCGTGTGGACGCTTTTTTCTCCCGATGAAACCCCGGAGCTGCACCATATCTACGGCAAAGCCTTCGATGAAAAATATCGGGAATACGAAGCGAAAGCTCTCTGCGGAGAAATAAAACTCTGGAAGCAAATTCCTGCGGCAGATCTTTGGAAAAAAATGGTGATGATGCTTTTTGAAACGGGACATCCGTGGATCACGTGGAAAGACCCGTCGAACATTCGGTCTCCGCAAGATCATGTCGGAGTCGTGCATAATTCCAATTTGTGTACGGAGATCACTCTCAATACGTCTTTTGAAGAAACGGCAGTGTGTAATTTGGGATCATTGAATTTTGCCAAATTCGTGAAAGATAAAAAGTTTGATGATAAAAAAGCCGCGGAAGTCACCAAAATAGCCGTTCGAATGCTGGATAATATCATCGATATCAATTTTTACCCCACGGAAGATGCAGAGCGTTCCAATATGAAACATCGCCCCATTGGGCTTGGGATCCGCGGACTGCACGATGCGCTCTTTTTGCTGGGACTCGATTATGATTCGGAGGAAGCCGTCGATTTTTCTGATCAAAGCATGGAAACGGTGGCGTACCATGCGATCCTTTCTTCCTCGGAGCTTGCGGCGGAACGCGGATCATACGAAACCTATAAAGGCTCGAA
>Ga0172379_10007305_pt1 | contig 14380 bp, 13 predicted proteins | sample GrowelOW334metaG_FD_119756 | JGI IMG/M metagenome (GOLD analysis project Ga0172379, IMG submission 119756) | Groundwater microbial communities from an aquifer near a municipal landfill in Southern Ontario, Canada - Groundwater well OW334 metaG | ecosystem: Environmental > Aquatic > Deep... | reverse complement strand
CTTCTTTGCTTATGGTTAAATTTACGCCAAATTTAGATCCATCTCCAAAAAAATTTTCAATATAATCAGACTTATAATTAGTAGCTAAATAAATGTCATCAAAACCATATTTTTTAAGCCGTTCCATTTGGATCTCCAATATTGCTTTTTCACCAATGGGTAAAAGGGGTTTTGGTATAATTTCTGTAAACGGCTTTAATCTAGTGCCTAAGCCTCCGGCAAGAATAACTGCTTTCATATTATAATCGGTTAATTTTTATAAATAATCTTTAAAAACATTTTCAACTATTTTGCCCCACTCAAATTCGTTATGAGCTTTGTTAAAGGATGCTATTGATAATTCTTCAAGTAAAATATCATTATTCATTAATTCACTTAAAATTTCACTTAATTTTTCACTGTTGCCAATTTCATGTAGTCTTCCAATTTCACCATCTTCTGTAGCAACTCGTACTCCATGATGCGAACTTCCAACAACGACATTCCCTAAAGCCATTGCTTCTGGTATTACATGAGGCATACCGTCAATCCTTGACGGAAGAACGTATATTTTTGATTGATTTAAAAGTGAAAAATATTTATCCCTGTCATTTAGAAATCCTATATTGATTATTTGATCTTTTAATTCTGGTTTTGAATTTATAAAATCATTATGAAGTTTTTTAAGATAATCACCATCTGATCCGATTAAATATACTTTCCAGTTTTTCAAATTTATTTTATTTAAAGCTTCAAATAAAATATCCATTCCTTTCAAAGGATCATTTAATCTGCCAGAAGCGACAATTATATTTTCTTTATTCTTAAAAGTCTTAATCTGAGTTACAGCGTTTAATATATGATTAACATTAAACCCATTGTATTGAATTTTAACTTTATTTATATCAATGTATTTTATTAAATTCTTAAATTCTTTTAATTTTCTCAAATCACCAAAATCACAAACACCAATAATATCAATTCTTTTAAAATACAATCTATAAAGATAGGCGAGAATTTTTCTTGTAATAATATTACCTTCAATAATAAAATAGTCTTTCTCTAAAAGAGATAAATCAGCTTCAAACCTAATAAAAACAAGGCCTTTACGGTTTAATAATTTATATAGAATACAATTTAGTGTTAGATTATAAAAGGGGGTAATGCCAAATTGATATTGATATAAAACATCTATTTTTTTTGAATTCTTTAATAGAAAATATAGTTCCGTTAAATTTTTTCCAAATAACCTCTTTTCTTGAAGAACTTCAATATTAAAATTTGGAATATCTATAGGAAGCTCTTTGTAATTATCATCAAAAGCAGATAATATTTTTGCTGTATAATTTTCTGATTTAGCAACGTAATAAGGGATTTGTCCATCACATTTATAAAAGCAATAATCTCTAAATCCAGAGAAAAGTTCTACAAATGTTTTTGAATGAACAATCTTATTTTTTTTTGAATGAACAGATGAAGCTTCGATAGTAGATAGCTTTTAGATTGATAAACGCTTAATGTAATACTCGAATATTATTTTTTATAAAATTACTTCCTTCATTATTATCACCTTTACAAATAAATACCATGCTATGATAAAAATGAATGGATATAATATTTTGGTCATAATAAGTAGGTTGATATTCAGGATTTATAAATTCTTCATAATTTATACAATCTGCTAATTTTTTGAAAAAATTCATTGATGTTGCCGGATTAGAAAGATTCATGCTGTCTCCACCATAACCAAAGTCTGGCCAATATGATGTTTGAATATCTTCAATAATATAAATTCCATTTTGCTTAAGTAATGGGAAAAGAATTTTAAAAGTTTCTATTATGTGTTCGTTTATATGACTTCCGTCATCTATAATTATATCAAGGCTTCCGATTTCATTGTATATGCGTTCTAAAAATTCCTTATCAACCTGACTTCCTTTAAAAGTTTTTATTCTATTTTCATCTATTCCATTTTTATCAAAAATATCTATTCCATAAATATTGCTATTAGGAAAATAGTATTTCCACATTCTTAATGATTCTCCACCTAAGTTTGGATTTTGATAACCACCAATACCTATCTCTAATATATTTAATCGTTGCTTTCGCTTTTTGCTTAAATGAAACTCATAATGCTTTGTGTATTGATGCGTAGTTCCTTTATCTGTTTTATTAATTATGGCAAGTTTTGTAAGATTATTCTGGTTTAATGTTGAAAATATTTTTCGATACATTTTTTTAATGTAGATATATTGTGCTTCAGGTAATTTTTTTAATAATTTTTTCATAATTTAAAGAACTGGTTTAATTATATAACTTATATATTTTATACTCTTGCACTTTTAGAGGTAGGTTTATATGCTGAAATAGTCATAAGTTTTCCAAAATTAGCTCTTTTTTTAAGAGACGGAGAATTTAAAATAACATCAAGAATCTTATGTGCAATTAGTCGCCATAGAATATTAAAATTAATTTTATCTTTATTTATCTTGATGTTTTTATATCCAATTGTTTGCAGAAGGAATCTGATGCTTTGGGGATTATAAAAAAATAAATGTCCCGGTACGTCGTACCACATTGAATAACCGGTTACTGCCCATCTAAATATTTTAGAATCATTACCTGTATTAAATACAAATAAACCACCGGGCTTTAGTAACTTAAAAACTTTAGTCAAGGTATTTTTAGGAAATCTAAGATGCTCAATGGTTGCCCACATTACAATAACATCAAATTGGTTTTCTTCCAACACAATATTGTTTAGATCTCCACTAATTACATTTAAGTGAAAATTCTCTCTCGCATAGTTTGAGGACCATTCTGAATATTCAATACCCGTTAAATTATTCCAACCTCTTTCTTTACAATATTGAAGAAATAAGCCACATGCAGAACCTATTTCTAATAAATGTGCGGTGCTATTATTTATATATTTTTCAATGAAATTTAATCCATTAGACCAATCTGGTCTTTTTGCAATTTCTTCAGATAAATATCCTTCTTTTGTATAATTATCATAATAATTTTTGGAGTAAAAGTTTTTTAAATATTCATCTCATGGTTGCGGGTTCAGATATCTTAGTTGGCAGCTATTACATTCAAAGATGGCAAACTCATCAATTTTTTTGTATTTGATGGCCACTGCTACCACATATATCACAAGCTATTTCTGTAAACTGAGATTTCATTATATTATCCATAGAGCAATAAGTTATTTTAATTACATCAATTAATAGTCAATTTGCAAAAGAGGAATTCGTTCAATAAAATTTAAACCCCTATTTTTATAATCGGAATTTAATTTGCTTATTAATTAGCAAAAGTGTTTTTACAAAAAACGAACTGTCTTATTGACAAATAATATTTAATGTTTTTTATTTTCTTAAATTAAAATCTTTAAAGACATAAGACGCAATAAAATTTTCAATTATTATTTTTTCTTTAAATCTAAGCACATAAATAAACAGCAATTCTAATGTTATAGAAAAAACCCCAACTACAACCATAGTTGTCAGGCTTTTCAGCATTAAGTTTTCAATGGTAAAAAACGTCAAAAGCACATTGTATATTACCAAACTTATAATTAGCACTATAAAGATTAGTGCCATTTTTCTGAAAAATTCTTTGAACAACAGTTTATACTCCTTAAAACTTATTATAAAATACATAAATACACCTCCTATAAAATGAGCAATACTCCATGAAAAGGCTAATACTTGTATGCCATATTTTTTGTAAAATAATAAATTAATTATCAAGATCACAAAACCTATTATTCCTGAAATAATAACTAAATTTTTATTTTTTACCTGGGCCATTAATGCATATGAGTTAGCCGTAAAAAAAATAATTGAAACAACCCCAAATCCAAACCAGAATAAACTATTTGCAGTTGGTAAAACAAATTTCGGATCGAAAGCCCCATGCAAAAGAAATAAATTTACTATTTCAACAGGACAAATAACAAATATGGTGACAATGGGTAAAAGTATAATTAGCATTAAATTCATAAATTTATTGACCTCAAGGATGAAACTTATTTCGCCTTCCGTAATATATTTTTCAGTAAGTGTAGTTGCTAATATTGCATTTCCAGATCCTTGAATAACATCAATTGGAATTGAAGAAAATTTACGAGCATAATCCAGTACTGAAACGCTTCCAACTCCAATAAGTACTGATAGTATTCTTTCTACCACTAATAATACCTGAGCAATAAAATAATTTAAATAAAATGGCAAAGCAAATTTTATGAATGGCATGATATAACTAAAATTCAGATTTAAATTTTTTATCAGATCTATTTTATTCTTTTTTAATGCCAACAATAAAACAATAATAAAAATAACATTTGATAAATAGCTGGATATTATCAGAGAGTATATTCCATACCCAGGGGCAAATAGAAGAATTATTACAACATTAATGATTATAGATAAAACAGACATCACCTCGGGTATATAGAAAGTTTTGTACACATTTAAAACACCAGATAACATTATAGTAAAAACTGAAAATAGCAAAGTGGGGGCTATCAGTCTAACCATTATTTTAAAAAAATGCTGTTGTTCATCCGTGTAGTTTACATCAAATATTTTACTTACTAATGAAGGAAATATTTCAGCTAGGAGAATTATTAACATTGAAAGTAACATCATATATACTAATAAAGAGCCTATCGATTTCAATGCTTTTTCTTCTCCCTCTTCTTCTTTAATCATTATAAGTTTCACTCTAAATATTTGGTAAACGGGGCCAAATATGAGTGCACCAATGATTGCCATAATTGACAATGACAAAAGCCAAACATCTCTATCTAATGACGTTCCAAAATATATCGACGATAATATAACTGTAAATATTGAAAAACATGCTTTAAATAATTGAATTAGAGATAATCCTACTGTAACCCAACTTGTGCTACTAGAAAACTTATGTAGTAAACTCACTGCCCTCTTTTAAATTTTTGTAGTAATTGGGAGTTTCCATTCCGTTTTTCAATTTCCAATAACTACCCATACTTCTATAAATAAAAGTAGCACCTTCAAATTTTTTATTTCTAACATCCCATTTCTTTAATAGAAATGCGGTATTAGAATTTGAATATCCGCCTATTTGCGCATTCACCATATTGCCATAAGAATTAACTTTTAATTTTGGTTTAAAATTTGAAAGGCCTTTAAATAAATAGTTTTTGAGCTCAATATTATTAATTGTTAAACGTACATGGTAATCATCGTCTTCCCCACCTATTTCTAAAAGTCTTTCATCAAACCAACCGACTTCTTTTATGATAGACTTATTTATGAAAAAATGGCTAAAGCTTTGATTAATAAGAGAAATATTTTCCTTTAAGATTCCGGAGGAATCTATTTTCTTATGAATTGATGGATAGAATAAAATGTCATCGTTTAGCAAAAATATTTTGTTATTAGTAGAACTAATCAAAATTCGATTCCACAGTTTACTTAATCCCTGTGGTTTCTCATATATGATAAGTTTAACAGAAGAGAAATTCTTACAGTATTGCTCTATCTGTAATAAATATTCTTTTTGTTTTTCCTGATTATAATGACCGTTAACAGCAACAATAATTTCTGTGCCAGGGAAAGAAAAATTTAAACGTTTGATCAGGTCTTTAAACAAGATCTCATAACGTTCCAAAAAAGTTGTCACCCCTATAGAATATATTTCATTGAATGGTTTCTTTTCTCTGTTTTTTTTTAGAAAAATGAAAACCCATTTCAGCTTATATGTATAAAAGTTTATTCGACTTTTAATGTAGTTTAATTTCATAAGAATTATCTGTTGAACAATCGTGGATAATAATGATTTCATTAACGGTTCTAGTTTGGGCCAAAATACTTTCAACAGTTTTGATTAAAAACGGCACAGAATTATAGGATGGAATGGCAACTGTTACATTTAAACTAATCATTTAATTAACGTTTATCGCTTTCTTATTTAATTCTTCTTACGGGCACTCCACCATAAAATCCAAAATCTTCTGTACTCTTATTAACCAAAGAATTTGCTCCAATTTTTGAGAACTTACCAATAATAGAGCCATGGGTAATCACAACATTGGAATAAATCATAGCAGCCTCCATAATATGAACCTCACCAAAGTTTTCGCTATATTTATAATTGACAAGCGTATCTCCTTCAAAAGTACTGGCATGTGTCCATATCTGGCATCTGGAGGCAATAATTACATTGTCGTTGATAAGTATTTTTCTGCTCAAATCAATCAAGGTATTATGTCCTAAATAAACATTATTTCCAATATTAAGATTTTCAAAAGGTTGTTTACCCAATGGTCTGTGTATATTTAGTCCTCTTTCAAATCTGCAATTTTCACCTATTGTAGCACCATATTTTCTTAGATATTTAACTAAATATCTGAAAGGTATTCTTTCAATAACTTTTGACAAACCGTAAGGACCATGTAACCATAAATTGAAGCTACACTTGGTGCCCCACATTAAATCTTCAATATACCAAAATATCTTTTTCATATTATACTAAAAATATCTTTTTTACAACTTTAACCACATTATCACTTTCTTCTTAGGAAAGTGAAGAATAAATAAGTAGCCTAAAGAATCTTGAGAAGAATGCTTTGGATCTATACATTTCCTCATCAGTTGCTAAGTCTTGATAGAATTTATTCTAATGAAGGTGAGAATTTTAACCATCTACCACAATGCATTCCGCTCTTTAAAAATATACTATTCCCGTTCTGTAAATACTATATTTTCTTTATCCAGAATGAAGCAACCTCTCTTTCTGGATTTTCAACTAAATCTAGTTCTAGAATTGGGCAATTTGCAATAAATTCTAATTTATGATGGTGAAATAAATAATTTGATGCTAAGATTATTTTAAACTCTTTGTTAAATGATAAAAATGCTTCAAGTAAATATTGTTCATTCCAAAAGGGATGAGTAGATTTAAGAATATATTCATCAAAATAATCTTTTGGAGTGTTAATGTCATGGAAATGAACTATAACCCCTGAGTTCAGTATTGGCAAAATTACAAGTATTTCGAATAAAACATCTCCTTGAGATCTTATTATATGCGAGGAATCAATAAAAAGTATATCGTTTTCCGAAAGGGTTTTAAACATTTCTAAAGAGATTTCCTCAACTTTGCTGCGAATAACTTTTAAACCGGTCTTTTCAAGCCAAGGTTGTTCGAATGGTTCAATACAAGTATAATCACATTTGTAAGTTACCTCATCTTTTCTGTTCATTTGAATAGCATTCAGGGCCATTAATGTGGAAGAACCACATCCTATTTCTATTATCTTTTTAGGCTTAAATTTGCGTATAACATTATACCAATTTTCTGAGTCACCAGAGGCAAGGGATCCATAATCATAACTAAATTCAATTTCATTACCCGTACGTTTTCTAGGAAATGACAGAAGTTCATCATTATAACAAAACGTAGCTAGTAGTTTACGTTGTTCATCCACATTAAAATCAATTGCTGGCAGGATTCTATCTTCCCTAAGTGATTTTCGTAAATATTTGGGGTTAAACATGGGTTCATAATAATGGTCGAGAATTGGGAAAACACCAAGTCGATTAAATATTTTTTTTGAAATTGGTGAAAATTGAAGGTTTTTTCGACGAAATCTTAGCCAAAAAGCTGCTAAAAATGTAATAGGAGCAAAAACAAAATCATATAAAGCATATGTAAAATTACGTATGCGTTTAAGATATCTATATGTTTTTACTGATAATAATTGTTTAATTACTTTTTTCATAAGAACGACTATTTAATAAAATTAAATTATTATTCTTCACAAATTAGAAAAAATGATATAAAGAATATATGAATTGAGGCATAAAGTATTGTTCTAACTAAATATTTTTTTAACTGATTTTATTACATCGAAAACCTCCTTCTCTGTCATAGAAGGATATATTGGTAATCTTAATAATTGCGAGAAGAACTCCATCGATCCTGGCATTTCCTCGTCGTTTGCTAAGGCCTGATAGAACTTATTCCTATGTAATGGTGTATAATGAACATTGGACATTACGCCTTCTGCTCTTAAAGCATCCAAAATCCAATATCTGTGTTCTGCTTGAACAAGGATTCCAAATAAATGCCAATTGTGCTCTGAACCATTTGTGATACGCATAAATTTGAGATTCGGGATATTCGCAAGTTCTCTTTTATAGGTCTCAGCTATTTCTTTCCTTCTTTTGTTCATCCAGTCAAGCTTAGCAAGTTGTGTAATACCTAATGCACCTAAAATATTGCTTTGAATATAGGAGTTTCCAATATCAACATATTCGTAATAACCTCTGGTAATATTGTCGGTTAAGAAAGAATATTTATCCGTTCCTTTTTCCCTTAAAATTTTCACCCTGTCCGCAATCAAATCATCATTGGTCGTAAGAGCGCCTCCCTCGCCGGTTGTCAGGTTTTTGGTTCCATGAAAACTAAAAGTAGAAACATGGGCAATGGAGCCCACTTTTTTTCCCTTGTAAATGGAACCAATGGATTGTGCGGTGTCGTGCACAACATATAACCCGTATTTATCGGCAATGGCCATGATTTCATCCATCTCAGCAGGGATACCTCCATAATCTACAGCCGCTAGAGCCACTGTTTTGTCAGTTATATAGCTTTCCAGTTTTGAAACATCCAAACTTCCATTATCAGGATACACATCGGCCAAAACAATCTTTAAATTATTATACATAGCTGCAATTGCCGTAGAAGTATAGGTAAAATTGGGACAAATCACTTCTGAGCCTGCCGGAAAATCTTTCACCCGGAACGCTAATTCAAGAGCGCTAGTGGCAGAATTAACATAGAGAACATGTTTTACTCCCAGATAATCAGCCAACTTTTGTTCAAATTCCCTGCAGGCAGGGCCATCGCCCGAGACAAAGGTAGATCGGGTTGCATTTTCAACAGCTTTAAAGTCGTCGTCATCCAAATAGGGTTTATGAATCAAAATTGGTGAAGTAGATATTGGAATGCCTCCATTAATAGCTAAAGATTTTCTTGTTTTATCCATACTTATTGAATTTAATACTTCTAAAAAATTGTTTTTAAATAGTTTTATAATGTGAAAAACATTCATAGAAACTATATATTTTAATTAACTCGACTATTCCATCTTCAACACCCACTTTTGGTATGAACCCAAGTTTTTCGATTTTATCGAAATTAACAACAAAATGACGAAGGTCTTTATCACTTAATTCAGAATTGATAATACTATATTCTACCCGATTTTTGATTAGATCTGCGATTTCCGCTTTAGAATAATTTAAGTGATTTCCTCCAGCATTATACACATTCCCTTTCATCTTATCAAAGTTTTCCATTGTAAAAATATAACAGTCCGCAGCATCATCAATATGAATGAAAGTCCGTTTAGCAAAACTATCAAAAAGCACCAAAACTCTTTCTTTTACTGCTTTGTATACAAAATCATTTATCATTAAATCCATACGCATTCGTGGGCTAAACCCAAATACAGTAGCAAATCTTAAATTAACTACATTCTCATGCGTTCTTAATATTTTTTCAGCTTCCAATTTTGTACGAGCATAAGTACTAACGGGGTCCACAGTTGTATTTTCATCGCAAGGTTCTCCAGATTTGCCATACATGGAAGTCGTTGAAGCATTAATAAGCATCTGGTTTTTAGAAATAGAATTACTTAATAAACGAGTTGCTTCTACATTAATTAATTGGGCAGAGTGTGGATTTGAAGCACACGCTGGGAATCCACTTATTCCTGCTAAATGAAATATCACATCATAATGTTCAATTTTTTCTACGCCATTTCTGATATCTTTTTTAATGATATTTAGATTCGGATGTTTGACCAAGTGAAGGATTGGTTCATAGCCATACATAAAATTATCCAAAACTGTAACTTTATGTCCTTTATTTAATAATTTTTGAGTAAGCACGATACCTTTGTAGCCTGCTCCTCCCGTTATAAGTATTTTCATAGAAACCTCTGAAAAATTAATTGACATTAATTAAAGATTTAAATACTGTTTGCTTCAATAAAGAGATAATAAAAATGAGAAAGAATAAAATCAACAATGCCGATTTATTTACTTCAGCAGGAAATGATAATTTCAGTAAACATATAAAAACTTAAAGCAAACAAGCATTAGAAACAATAAACAGAAATATAAACTGGAAAAAACTTGAAGCAAATGGTATCTTTGATGACATTCTGGCTAAAGGTTATAGGAATAAGCCTTTGAGTAAATCAGAGAAGAAATTCAACAAATTACTTTCTACTGTCAAGAACAAAGTGGAAAGACCATTTGCTTTTATGAAACGAGTGCTGCAATATAGCAGATGCAGCTACTATGACTTAAAGCGAAACAGATTTCAGTTTATTATGGGTGCTTTAGTTTACAACAGTAGGAAGTTAATAACTGCAATGACTTAAAATGCTAAAACAGCAGTTTAAGCTTGAATGCTTTGGTTTTCAATATGTCAAAGAGCAAATAAAACGATCAATTAACTAAGATAAATCACAAATAAAATTTTGAAACCCATTTTTTGAGTTATGTATATAAGTAACCATTATCGACCGACTAAAATTATAAATTGATACAAATATTTCATTTTCATTTGGATTGTTTATTTATGATTGATGATCCCATGAAATGCGAAGCTATTTAACGGGATCATCAATCCTTCAACCCCTGCTCGCTGTTATTCTTGAAGAAATGAATATTGAAGCCAATTCATAAGCTTCTTTTTTTAGTGATTCAACGTCATCAATTGGGAGCAATCTTTCATCAATAATAAACTCCAACCAAAACTCTGACTCGTCTGCTTCTTTAATGACAATACTTATTTTTGAGATAAATGAAGGTTTACTTTGAGCTAAGCAAGCAGCGCGATAATTTGCAGCAACCGAAGTACTGCATCTTATTAATTGACCTTTTATATGATTTCCAAGAAAAGTACTCGGAAGTGTAACGGCTAATTTGACACAATTATGGGCAAATTGTTTAGTCCGTACTTGTAATTCATTCTTAATCATTTTTATTCATTCATTCTTCAATCCTTCAATCCCAAAGCAATCCTTACATATTTTTTTATACTGCTACTGAATACAAAATATCCCACCGAGAATATGGCTGATAAGAACATATTTATAAGAAGTGTATTTATTCTTTTCGGTCCTGCTTTTAGAATCGGTTCTTTTGCTTCTTCTTTAATATTAATCACCGGTGTGTCCTTTACCTCTTGAAGTTTAACAAGCTCAAGCTGTCTAACGAGTTCGATGTAAATTGCCTGTTGAATTTCAGCATTTCGCATGAAACGGGCTTGCTCCAGTTGTAACTCTGGTGATTGAATGATCACCCTATTTTGTGAACGGAAATCTTTCAATCTCTCTTCAAAATAAGTCAACGTATCTTTTATCTGAGCTACTCTTCTTTCAAGATATTTTCTCTGTTCCGTTGCAAAAGATTTGCGTTTCGTGAGAATATAATTATTCAATGATTCGGTAATTTTATTTGCAACATCCGCCGATAGTTTTGATTCCGACATTTGAACTGTAATAGATAAAATTTTTGTTATCCGGTCAAGTTCTGATGATATTATTCCATTTGCTAATGATGGATATAAGCTCAAAAACATTTTTCTTCCCTGGAGATATTTTGGTAAGGATTTGTCCGGTTTAATTTCAAAATAATCAATCAAGTTCACAGGTTTTGCAAATTTTTCAGTTTGATATTTACTATAAATAACATCGGACATAACAGATTCGCTGGTGATCAAATTCTGGTAAATTTGTGTAGGAGGAGTATCCCCTATGTTCACTCCAGTTAAAGATGAAAGTCCGGAAATAATTTCGGAACTCCTATTCCCGTAATCAGGAAGTATAGTGACGGTGCTTTTGTAGTATGGTTTAGTGAGAAACAGCAAATAAGCTAAAGTTAAGGCTAAGACAACCGTATTAAAAATTATCAGCTTTTTCCTGGAGTCCCACAACTGCTTAACGTAGGGACGGAGTTTATCTACAACTTGCTTAAAGCGTTCTTCGAAGCTGAGTTCTTCTTCGTTCTTAACAAAATTGTTTGGAATATTTTCTTGATCAGACATAGTTTATAAGGTTAAATGTTAAAGGATAAATTAGAAATTAGAAAAAATCGTTTTTAGTTATTACGTTTTGTTGATTTAGAACTGATAGCGCCGAGTATATTTTTTAATTCTAAAGATTCTTTAAGTAAAAATTCAAGTTCATTATCAGTTTCTTTTATTTCTTTAACTATTCTTATCCAGTAGTTTGATTCACGTATTTCTTTCAGCGCAATATTTATTTTATTGAAAAAATCTGCTTTTGATCCAGCTCCTTGTGCCTCTTCATAATTTGCTCCACTTGAAGTTGAAGATTTTATTAGTTGATTTTTAATAATGTCATACTCTTTTGATTTCGGTAACTTTCTGCAATATTTTATTACATCCACTGCAAAATCAAATAGTCTCTTCCCCAATCCCATATCCATAATTCAAAACCCAACATTAATTTATAAGTTATAATTTCCTATTTATAATTCATCCACTTTTCCATCCCAACTCTTATACACTCTACCTTAGCCTCTACGAGACACTGGTCACTGATATTACTGCCCTATTTAATTTGTCCCACTAAAACAAGAATTGTAACAGCGCTAGCAACAATAGCAAAAACATCCTTTATCGTTCCACCTATATCAACTTTTTCTGAAGGTTCCGGTGGAGGAAGCTTTGTAACTTCAATAAAAGAGCCATCATACACTCTTGGATTTCCTGAGAATAAACCGAAATTGACTTTTTTTGAGTTGCCGTTTGCCATTTTATAAATAACATAGTTGGCGTCGTCTGTCACTCCCCCCGCATTATCAATATAGTCTTTTACATCATATCCGGGTATGTGCTTAAAAAGTCCCGGATTATTTATTTCACCGGTTATAAATACAGTATTTGGTTCCTTAGGAACGAATATATTATCGCCATCCACGAGAAGGATGTTTTCATCCTCGTCATTATCTTTATATAATTTTTCAACATTGACGATCAATCTTTTCCCGCCTCTCGTAAATATTGTTCCAAACAGGAATGCTTCTGAAGTCGGACCACCAGCTTCATTTAAAAGATCAAGGAGCGATTCTCTTTTATTTTTTAGGACATAATTACCCGGGTATTTCACTTCACCACTGAGAGTAACTATGCGCTGGAGCTTATAGTTTGGATTTACTCTGAGGACGATAATATCTCTGTGTTCTAACTGAAAGTTGGTAGTTAACGAATCATCAGTATTCTTAATTTCCGAAAGATTTTTAATAAAATCGGCATTTAAGGGAACCGTGTATATTTGGCTAAGCTTTTCACCAGAATAACCTCCTGGTTTTAACCTACTAACATATGCAGTCGTCCTTAATGATGCTTCCGTAAAGCCGCCGGCCTGCAGAATTATATCCATAATAGTCATGTTTGTATTCAAAGGATATTGCCCCGGATTTTTTACTTCCCCTTCAACAGTAACATATTTATCAAGAACTTTATCTACATCCCCATGATAAATATATATTTTATCGCCGGGTTTAAGATCCATATTGATTGTTTTTTCGCGCAGAAGTTTTTCAAGGTCGAATGGGATAATCCTTGTAGTCAAGCCGTCGGGATTAACCCTGATAAGATCAGCTCTTAGCATGAAGGCTTTTCCTCTAAAGAAAGGATCTTGCAGTCCGCCTGCTCTAAATACCATATCATATAAGGTTAAGCTGTCGGCAAAAGGAAGTGTAACCGCCTGTTTTACATACCCTGATATTGAAACATTCTTTCTATCAACCAATTCATATATCGAGTAAATCTTGATTTGATCGAGTGGTTTTAATGCAACATTATTCAAACTATCACCGTCTAGCGCCTTAGCTAAATTAATAGTTATAAATTCATAACTAAGATCGGGTTTAATCCTTATAATGTCAGCCTTTCCAAAATATACATCGGGTAATAACCCGTCAGCTTCGTTAATAAGATTAGTTAATCGAGGTACTTTACTGATTTCAAAATTACCGGGGCGCGTTACAGACCCGCTAATTGTGACATAATTTTTTATTGCATCCGATATAGGGAAAATTGTAATAAAATCGCCATCAGACAGATTATAGTCTGCCGATACATCTTTAATAATTCTATTTAGATCGACATCGATCAACTCCCTTTCTAGTTGAAATTTCTGCCGTTCGCTGAAAGGTTTTATTCTAGCGATTTGAATTCTTCCGGAATAAGCAGTAGTATTTAAACCGCCGGCGAGTTCAATTATTTTCTGAAGATTTTCTCCTGGTTTCAATTCATAAATTGCGGGACGCAGCACTTCGCCCGATATTGAAATTGTCTT
>Ga0172379_10007304_pt1 | contig 14381 bp, 14 predicted proteins | sample GrowelOW334metaG_FD_119756 | JGI IMG/M metagenome (GOLD analysis project Ga0172379, IMG submission 119756) | Groundwater microbial communities from an aquifer near a municipal landfill in Southern Ontario, Canada - Groundwater well OW334 metaG | ecosystem: Environmental > Aquatic > Deep... | reverse complement strand
TGTAGAAATCATAGGGCGTGGCTAGTGTGATGAGATTACCTTCGGTGGTCTTGATCTGACAATTAGTGAGAAGAGCGCAGAGCGAGTGGTTGTAGGGACGGATTTCAATGAGTAGGCGGTTCCAACGACTCCTGAGCATATCCCGGTCGATTACCGCGTCGGGGTCTAGGGCAGTACTTTTGGCTGGTTGTTGTGTGGGCGCTGGATCAGGTTCTATTTTATGAGCGGAAAGGGAAGTGGTTTCTGCTAAATTTTGCGTCGGAGTAGAGACGCATTGCAATGCGTCTCTACGGGTGAGGCTATTTTGTTCCACTGTCATTTCTGGCGCAGGGACTTTTTCTGGTGCCGGAAATTTTTGCGTGGCCTTGATGATGGCAATCTCCAGTGCCAGTTGCGGAAGGAGATATGAGAATAGTTTATTTTGTGCCACCAAAAGCAAGTCGATTGTCGTGACAATTTGTGCGAGTTCGCTTTTTTTAGCTAGGGCTGATAATTTTTCAATCCGATCTTCTGTCAATTCTTGTGTGAAATAGGTTTTGAAATTTTCATCAACTTTAATAAGCATCAGCTGGCGGAAATGATTAATAAGCGCTTTGGAAAAAATTTGCAAATCATAGCCACCAGCGATTAACTCATTGACTTTCTCAAGAGCTTTGCCGGTATTTCTGGAAACAATTTCTTCGGCGACGTCGCCAATAAAACTTTTGTCGACAGTGCCCAAAATTTCTTCCACCTCTTTGGCGGAAATAGTTTGATCTTCAAGCGCAATGATTTGACCGAGGAGTGATTCGGCGTCGCGCATTCCGCCTTCGGCGCTGAGCGCGATCATTTCCAGGGCTTCTTTTTCGACCGTGATTTTTTCTTCTTTGGCGATGAGTGAAAGTTTTTCAATAATGTCTGCCATTGGCCAGCGAGGAAAATCGAATTTTTGACAGCGCGAAACAATCGTAGCCGGCACTTTGTGAATCTCTGTTGTGGCGAGAATGAAAACGACATGAGCGGGTGGTTCCTCGAGGGTTTTCAAGAGGGCGTTCCATGCCCCGGTGGAAAGCATATGCGCCTCGTCGATAATATACACCTTATATTTCAGAAGGGTTGGTGGAAGGGCGATCGTTTCTTTTAGTTCGCGGATATTATCCACGCCAGTGTTGGACGCCGCGTCAATTTCAATGATATCGAGTGATTGGCCGGATTGAATAGTGAGGCACGCTGGGCATTTTTCGCAAGCGTTGATCTCGTTTTTATCCTGGCAATTGATAGTCTTTGCGAAAATTCTAGCAAAAGTAGTCTTGCCAGTGCCGCGTGGTCCAGTGAAAAGATAGGCGTGGGAGACGCGGTTGTTTTTGATCGCATTGGAAAGCGTGCGCACAATGTGCGCTTGCCCGATGATTTCGGAAAAGTTTTTGGGGCGGTATTTTCTATAGAGAGTTTGGGACATGAGGGTAAATTTAAAATTCTAAATTTGAAATTTGAAATCAAGCCTAAATGATAAAATGATCAAATCAAATCAAATCAAACAAGTACTTTTAGGAAGCGGGGAAGGCGATGCTTCCCCTGGAAGCTCAGGTTTTTAGTCCTTTATGGATTCTACTTTCCATCCTTTTGCTAGAAGGTCAGAAATCTCTTTCTTTCCTTCTGGCGTGGCGTCATCTATCGTGACTCTCGAAAGAGGGGCGACTTGTTTTAGGGATAGACCAACAAGCCTATAAGCAATCTCTTTTTCCTTGGGATTATTTAGATCGAGCAATTCTATCCTTTGGATATATTCAGTCATTGTCATTCTCCTTTATAGAGCTTCCTAAAAATATTTGTTTTAAGGATCAATATTCTCAATAACTCTAGCTTACCATTATCCGGGTAAAAAGAAAAATCCTGCCAAACCAGCAGGATTTAGAGCGAAAAAAGCCTATTTTTTAAAAACAAAAAACTTATAACCAATGAAATTCCAAATCAGTGATATTCCGGTGGCGAGGAGTTTGGCAACATTGGCCCAAAGTTGCGGGCTTAGTCCAAAGAGGGGAGTTGTGAAAGAAGTGATGAGATAAACAATCCCGCCATTGATGATGATGCCAACGATGCTCACTGCGAGGAATTGAGAAAATTTGACGCCGGATTTTTCCGCGCCCTTGTCTTCAAAAGTCCAGCGTTTATTCATGAAATAACTGTTGGTGGTGGCGACGGAAAAAGAAATTGAATTGAGCACAAGCATTCCCGGTCCGGAAGCGATGCCGGTGAGGATCATTTCAATATTGAGAACCGCGAAATCAATGCCGGTGTTGATACCGCCGACAATGACGAATTTAATTAGTTGTTTCAAGATGGGGAATTTGAGAAATAGTTTTTGAAGCATAAGTTTAGACTTTAGATTTGCTTTCCAGCTCTTTGCGCAGTTCGTCCAAGTTTGGCATCCATTCATCAATAGCGGAGAGATCCTCGCTTTTTAGAGCGGATGTTTTTTCCGGTTCTGGCACTACTTGAGGCGTGTCTTCAACGCGCGTCGGTTTTTCATGAAAAATATCATCAATTTTTCTAAATCCGCCGATATCTTCACCGGTCGCTTTTTTGGGCAACTCTTTCTTCTCGCGTGATTTTTGCAAGAGATTTTCAATCGCGCCCCATTCGGAATCAATGTCACGTGGGGTGACTAGGGTTACTTCGTCGCCTGGCTCAACTTTGAAATAGGTGATGGAGGCCAGAAGGACGCGATAGGCTTTGCCATCGGCTACGACAAAATAGTTTCCATCGATATCTTGGTTGACGGTACCGATGGCCATTTTTCTTGTAACCGGACCGATTTGTTTGTAGATGAAAGAACCATCGCTGGTAATTGATAGTTTGAGCATGTCTCCACTGACTAGTTTTGATTTGGAGGCATAGTTGGCCGGAACAGGATATTGCTTTCCGTCAGTGCCAAGCATAATCTGTCCATCGAAAGTGCCTTCAATCACGCGGTCGCCATTTGAATCTTCCGTCTTTCTTCTGCGCCCGGCTTTCTTTTTGCCTTCCAGTTGCAAGAGCATCGACTTGGCTCCTTGTAAGGTTGATTCAGCCGCGGAAATCATATCGCGAAGCGCCTGAATTTTTTCCGCGTTTTTAGCATCGTCATTAATATTTTTTTCTTCCATGTTTGCTTTAGTTTAGTATTTTTATTTTCTAAATCAATTATACAGTTTTTAGAAATTTAGCGCAAGTGAATTTTTTGATGGTGTGTGTCGGGGTTCTAATTATTTGTCGGTAGGACAAATAATATAAGCTAATTGTGATTAGGGGCGTGAAAAATAATAAAAATTTGACGGGAAAATAATGCAGTGGTATAATTACACTAAAGGTATCACTTGAATTGAGGTTAGATAAAAAAATCGGTCATTCTAAATGGTGTAGAAAAAATAGTAAAATTATCAATAGCGCGTTTGCGTCTTGAACAAATTTTTGCTTGGTGGTACTATTAAGGTATAAGAAAAGCCTTCAAATTAAATCAAAAATCATTATGGAACGAAAAGAAATTATTAAAAAAATTGAGCAATTGCGTGGTTCGAAAGTCATTACTTACGCGACCAGTGATCGACAAGGTCCGATCAACGCTCGCGTGGCGATGGATATCATCCCAATTATTAGTGCGCAACTAAGGCGCATCGGAAAGCAAGAAAAAATTGATTTGGTGCTTTATAGCGCCGGTGGCGACACAATGGTGCCTTGGCGTTTAGTTTCAATGATTCGCGAATATTGCAACCAGTTTTCAGTGATTATTCCCTATAAAGCTCATAGCGCGGCCACAATGATTTCCTTGGGGGCGGATGAAATCGTGATGAGTGATATGAGTGAACTGTCACCAATTGATCCATCTACTGCCAATGTGTTCAATCCAGTGGATCCGCAAAATCCGCAAAACCGAATTCCGATTTCAGTGGAAGAGGTGATGAGCTATTTTGATTTGGCGAAAAATAAATTCGGCATTAAAAGTGACGAGGAACTGACCAAAATTTTCAATAAGTTTGTGGAAGCCACGCCTTCCATTCATCCGTTGGCCTTAGGAAATGTAAACCGCACGCACAATCTGATTAAAATTCTGGCCAAGCGACTCTTAAAAAGCCACAAAGAAGCGATGAAAGAGGATGAAATTGAAAAAATCATCGAATTTTTGACGGAAAAACTTTATTCGCATCAATACTTTATCGGGCGAAAAGAAGCCAAGGAGGACTTGGGCATAAAGCCTGTGGTTTTTGCTGACAAAGAACTTTCTGATTTGATGACGGAAATTTATGGCGAATACAACAAAGAAATGCGAATGACGGAAATTTGGAATCCGGAAATTGAAATGGCGGGAAATGATCCGGTTAGTCGAAAAGCCTACAAAATTGCTTTTGTGGAAAATGATTTGGACAGTGAATTTTTTGAAATTACCCTAGAATTTAAAAAAGTCCAACAAGCCATCCAGCAACAAACTCCGCAAGGAATGATTAGCATTCCGCAGGAGCAAATTGTGTGGAGGGCGATTGGACAGGGGTGGAAATAAAAATATGGAAAAAGAAATAATCGTAAATTCAATCAATAAGGATTTCGAATCGATCAAAAAGGTTGACGGAGAGGGTATTGAATATTGGGAAGCAAGAGAACTGATGCCGCTTTTGGGTTACAAAAAGTGGGAGAGGGCAGAGGAGGTGATTGCGCGAGCGGCTAGAGCTTGTATTAATAGCGGCCAGGCTGTGGATAACCATTTTCACCGACTGGGGAAAATGGTCGATATCGGCTCAAATACCGTAAGACAGGTGCGAGATTGGAAATTAGATCGCTTCGCTTGTTATCTAATAGCTCAAAATGGCGATCCAAAAAAACAAGAAATCGCTATGGCGCAAACTTATTTTGCCATCCAAACCCGAAAGCACGAAATTTTCGAGCAACTATCCGAATCTGATAAAAGACTTTTTATCCGCGGGCAAGTCACGGAACATAACAAAAAACTTTTCAAAACTGCCAAAAAAGTCGGAGTGACCAGTTTTGGATCTTTTAATGACGCCGGGTACAAAGGATTATATGGAATGTCGCTTGGGGAGATAGAAAAGAAAAAAGAAATAAAAAAAGGCGAGCTGTTGGACAGAGCCGGAGCGCCGGAATTGGCGGCCAATCTTTTCCGCATCACGCAAACCGACGAGAAAATAAAAAACGATAACATCAAGGGAAATTACAATGCGACACAGACGCATTTTATGGTGGGTGGAAAAGTGCGACAGACAATCAAAGACATCGGCGGAACATTGCCGGAAAATTTTCAGCCCGAAAAGCATATCAAGGAGCTGAAAAGCGAAAAGAGAAAACTTTTGAAAAATAAGAAGTGATATATGCCGAAAATTATTAAAAAGAAAAAAATTAATAGCGAAAAATCAGAACAGAAGTGCGGATTGTGCGGGAAGAAAAAAATCTGATTAAGACCGATTGTTGTGGCAATTGGATTTGCAATGACGAAGATAAATACGTGACGTTTTCTTATGCGCGAAACAGCTGTTTCAGAAATCACCGGCGGTTTACCTTATGCGGATATCATGAAGCTGAGGAGCATGAAGGTGACTGGAAAAATTGCAAAAAATGTTTAGAGAGTTTTGAGCATGAATTGGAAATGTACGTTTGGTACGGAGCCAATGAATATAATTTTGAGAAACTAGAAAACCCGCCAGAATTCAAGCCGACTTACTGTTCTAAATGCGGAGAAAGAATCATTCTGCCCGATGGCGGTTTTTCGAATCTTTGCGGAGCCTATCGCTGTGAAAATTGTGAGATAACGGAGGAAGAAAGGGAGAAAATTATTGAGGAGTATAAGAAAAGAAATAAAGAAAAATAATATGGGGCAAGATTTTTCTCAAAACGATGGAGGAACTACTTTTGGCGGAAGCATAAACGAACCTAGTAACCAAAATGTTCAGAAAGTTTTTGATATTGTTAAAAAAGATGAAAAAAATAAAAATAATCCTGCCCTCAATTTACTTCTTGATCATGAAAATGCAATAATCTTAATTAAGGAAGAGGCGAATCGTAAGATTTCGGAACTACAAAAGACTGCGCATGACGAATCCAAGGAATTACAAAAACAGGTTGAAGATTTTGAAAATAAGCTAACTTTTTATAAAGAAGATTTAGCGAAAGTTAATAATTGGATGGTTGGTGTTGTTGTCGGTGTCTCTATTGCTTTCGTTTTGGCGATGTTTGCGGCATATTGGGGCGTAATAACAGATAAAGGTATTTATTTAAAATATGCTGATATCTATGAAAATTATTCAGATAAAAACAATGCATTAAAAGATATTATTAGTGAACAAAAATTGGAGATTAATAATTTGAAAAATGGATTGGATATTTTAAAAGCTAAAAATCCATCTCTAAAATAATTTTTATATATGAAAAATGCACTTATCAATTTTGAAGATCAAAATAGAAATGGTCAAGCGCTTGTCAGCAGTTGAAAGCGCGAAGAGTAATATCGCTAAATTTGCGAATAGTTTAGCTAGATAATTAAATTAATCAAAAACCTATGCCAAAAAAAACTCAAAAAAAGACGGTGCGAAAAAGTGTGGAGGCGATAAAAGTGATCACGGAGGGTGAGTTGCAGGGGCTGGCGCATGCTGGAACGAAAGAGGCTATTTCTAAAATTGAAAAATATCTGCAGACGGAAGAAGACGTCGAAAAGCGCGCCTATGCGGAGCTGGCGCTGGAAGAGTGTGAGCTTTTCTATTATCAACCGATGAGCGAAAAAGAAGAGGAAGAATTTACGCTCTGTGAATTAATCAGGCGGAAAGAAGATGAGATTATGAATTTGATGCTGGAAAAGGAAAGGGTTAACAGCCGTTTTGAAAAATTGGCGCTGGAGGAAAAAGTGCATAAAAAAGTTCTAGCCGTGCATAAAAATAAAAAGAACGACTGGAAAGATAATAATCTTGCGGATTTTTTAGCAAGAGATGAGGATGAATTAAAACAAGTTCAGTCCGATCTTGCCTATGTGGAAGCTTGGGTGGCGGAAGCGAGAAAAATGATTACGACGGAGCGTTACAAAAAAATGCCTGCTCGCCATTTGGAACATTTCGATTTTAATTTTGGAGAAAAATTCAGTAAAGATGAAAAAGATCTTTATGACGACAATTGTGATTGTTGTGACGAGCCGCCATTCTAAATCGGGATACTAAAAAACATTAGAAAACAAAAACCACCCACCGGTGGTTTTTAAATTGTTGATTTCTGTCAACAACCTGTGGATAACTTTTTTTGAAAAGGCTTATAATAGGCAATGTTTGGTCTTGACCAAAAGTGTTGACGAGTGCGAGCAAGTGGGGTAAAATAGATTTGTAGTCTATCTAAGTGGAGAGAAGTGGGGAAAAGCGTTACCCCGCATCGATTCCAGTAAAGATTTAATTTTATTTTTGGCCTGATATGCGAATTCGCCTAACGGCTTACGCTTGAAATAAAAGTTATTTAATTTTGCGAATCGGTGCGGGGTGCTCAATTTTTTAGCTACTCGCTCTGCTCGCAGAAAAAATTGGCATGTTTATCGGCGAATACCAACATTTGATTGATCCTAAAAAAAGATTGGCGGTGCCAAGTAAGTTTCGTGCTGAGTTAAAAAACAAGGTTGTTGTGACGCGTGGATTGGATAAATGTTTATTTGTCTATCCGATGAAAGTCTGGCAGGCGTTGGCGGAGAAATTGGGAGCGATTCCCGTGGGAGAATCTGCGACGCGTAGCTTTGTGCGTCTGATGCTCGCTGGGGCGACGGACGTGGAAACCGACAAGCAAGGCCGAATTCTTATCCCGGATTATTTGAAGGAATATGCGGGACTTGATAAAAATGTGATTATCGCTGGAATCTATAACCGCTTGGAAATCTGGGATGAAACAAAATGGAATGAATACAAAAAAAGCGCTGAAAAAAATACTGACGAGATTGCCGAACAACTGGGCAAGCTGGGAGTATACTAGGAAATTATAAATTTTAAATTTAAAATTTTAAATCAATTTAAAATTACTAAATGTCTAAATAATAATTTAAGAATTTACTCATTTGGATTTTATTTTAAATTTCAAATTTAGAATTGAAAATTAAACGGATGACCATCCATAAATCAGTCCTACTGGAAGAAAGTATCGAAGCATTGAATTTGAAAGAAGGCTCGGTTGTTGTTGACGCAACACTTGGCGGAGGCGGACATGCCCGCGAAATACTAAAGATTATAGGTGCTAAGGGTATATTAGTTGCTTTGGATGCTGATATTAAAGCAATAGAGCGATTCGCGGAATTTCCAATTTCCTCCGCCAGCTGGCGGATCCAAAACAATTTCCAATTTCCAATTTTCAAATTTAAAAACATATATTTGGTTAATAGAAACTTTTCAGAGCTGACAGATATTTTACAAGCAATAGGGATTGAAAAAGTTGATGCGATTCTGGCGGACATTGGTTATTCCTCTGATCAGTTGGAAGATCCGGAGCGGGGAATTAGTTTTCAACTGGATTCACCGCTGGATATGCGTTTTGATCAGGCTCAAGGATTGACAGCGGGAGAAATTATCAACGAATACAGTCAAACTGAATTGGAAAAAATAATCCGAGATTTTGGAGAAGAAAAATATTATAAAAACATAGTAAGAGGAATTTTAGAATATCGGTCAAAGAAAAGGATAGAAAAAACAGGAGAGTTCGTTTCGATAATCGCGAGTCATGTGCCAGATCGTTATCGGCAGGGAAAAATCAGTCCGGCCACAAAAACATTTCAAGCGATTCGGATTGCGGTTAACGCGGAATTGGATAGTCTCACTCAGTTTATTTCAGTGGCAATTGGCGCGCTCGCGCCTCACGGAAGGCTGGCAGTGATTTCCTTCCATTCGCTAGAAGACAGAATAGTGAAAGAAATTTTTCGGGAAAATGCTAGGGGATGCATTTGCCCAGAAGTTTTTCCGGTCTGTCTTTGCGGAAATTCGGCAAAATTAAAGATAATAACCAAAAGACCGGTTATCGCCGGTCCGGAGGAGGTGGATCATAATCCGCGCGCGCGGAGCGCTAAGTTAAGGGTTTGTGAAAAAGTTTAAAAATAAAAATAAAAATGACAAAAATTCTTATCATCAACAAGCACAAATCGGTGAGTTATGGCAAAAGAGCGTCCGAAAAATCATCAGCGGAAAAAACTTCGCAGGTGGCGTTTAGCGTGAGCAAAAAGGGCTCGATTAGAATTGGCCTGGCCGGTGCGGGATTTTTGATAATTTTTTTCATAATTCTTTCCAGTGCTTTTTATCTCTTTCAAGTCAACGACTTGGCGGTTAAGGGCTATGATATTCGTGAGCTGGAAAATAGGATTGGTGAATTGGAAAAAGAAAATAAGCAGATGCAAATTCGGGAGATGGAACTGCGATCGATGTATGTGATTGAAAAATCAGCCGGAGATTTCAATTTGGTCAGCCCGGTTAACGTGAGTTATCTAGAGATTAATAATACAGTCGCTATAAGATAGTTATTCGCTTCGCGAACCCCCCCCCGCTATCTGCCCGAAATACAAATCGTTGCAGGCGGGCGAAAGGGGGACACTCGCCAGGCCGACTTGTCTGCCGAAGCATCGGCGTAGGTAGAAGCCTTGGCGTAGCGCTGGTACGAATAATTTTCATACGATAAAATATCAATGGCCAATGCGCAAAGGAATAAAAAATATGAAGTTGGCGCCAAATGCCGTCTCGTCGGGGAGCGGGTAAAAAATCCAAGAATAGCGGTTCTGGTTTTTTTAATATTGAGCATTGTCTTTGTGATTATTGGCAGAATATATTTTTTACAAGTTGGTAGTTTTGGCTATTATCGGGCTTTGGCGGAAAATCAACATTCTCTTTTTCAAAAACTTATTCCGGAGCGAGGAGAAATATATCTCAAGGATCGAGAAGCGCTTTATCCGGTGGCAGTCAACAAAGAAACAAAAATGGCCTATGCTGTGCCGAAGGAGATTGAAAATGTCGCCGTGGTCGTTGATAATTTAGCGACAATTTTGGATCTGGATCGGAATGAATTGGCTGAAAAACTGAAAAACAAAGAGGATATGTATGAAGTTTTGAAACATCGATTAAGCGAAGAAGAACTTGCGAAAATAAAAGAACTGAAATTGAAGGGTGTGCGCTTGACGAATGAAAGTTTTCGTTATTATCCGGCGGGCGAATTGGCTTCGCACGTTTTAGGTTTTGTGGGTTGGAAGGATGAGGAATTTGGGGGAAGATATGGTAGTGAATTATTTTTTGAAAAAGAATTGCGGGGAGAAGGAGGCAATCTTTTCCAAAACAAAGATGCTTCCGGGAGATGGATTACAACCGGTGAGCGAGACATTGCTTATGCCCGGAATGGAGACAGTCTTGTTTTATCGCTTGATCATATTGTGCAGTATGAGACGGAAAAAATGCTTGCGGCGGCGGTGGAGAAGTATCAGGCAGACAGAGGGACGATTATTGTGATGGAATCGGCAACGGGGAAAATCATTTCTATGGCGAGCTACCCCACTTTTAATCCAAATGAATATGCTAAAGTGGAGAATATGGAAGCTTTTCGTAATCTGGCGGTGAGCGATCCTTATGAATGTGGAAGTGTATTTAAGGCAATCACATTGGCGGCGGCTATTGATGCGGGGAAAATTATGCCTGATACAACCTATGTCGATGGTGGGGCAGTGACTGAAGCGGGTTATACGATTCGGAATTCCGATCTCAAGGCAAATGGAAAGCAAACTATGACGCAAGTTTTGGAGAAATCTTTGAATACGGGAGTAATTTTTGCGGAAAAATTGATGGGTAATCAGACTTTCGGGGGGTATATTAAAAAATTTGGTTTTGGTGAGTTGACCGGGGTGGATATTTTCGCGGAAGTGCCGGGCAATCTTTCTAACCTGGCTAGTTATAAAAGGAATATTGAATTTTTGACGGCTTCTTTCGGACAAGGAATCACAGTGACTCCCTTGCAATTGATTTCTGCCTATAATGCCATCGCTAATAAAGGAGTTCTTTTGAAACCGCAAATCGTGGACAAAGTGATTCATGACGATGGAAGTATTTCGGAAATTTCTGTCGAGGAAGTGCGAAGAGTTATTTCGGAAAAGTCCGCTTTTGATACTGCTCGAATGTTACGGAGCGTGGTGACGGACGGACATGGTAAACAAGCTAATGTCCCCGGGTATTTAGTAGGAGGAAAGACCGGAACAGCACAGGTTGTTGGACCAAGTGGAGGCTACGAAGATGGAAAAAATATTGGTTCTTTTGCTGGCTTTGCGCCAGTGGACAATCCGAAATTTACGGTGCTTGTGCGTTTGGATGATCCCAAAACTGTGGAATGGGCGGAATCGAGCGCCGCGCCGACTTTTGGGGAGCTGATGAAATTTTTATTGGAGTATTATCGTGTTGAGCCGACAGAAAAATATACTCAAGCGGATGTGGATAAATTCAACCAAACGCATACGTTGGGAAGTTTTTTTGTTAAAGATGAAAAAACGGGAGAATCAAAAGTCGAGGGAGTTAATTTAAATCTGGAGGTCAATAAAAAAGATGGAGAAAAAACCAAACAAAGATAATGTGTGTGAAAAAAACGTGAAAAAAACAGCAAAATTGGAAAGGATTTTGCGTTTTATGGCAAGCATGATGCTCAGAAAGTATCACCCACGGATAATTGCCGTGACCGGTTCAGTGGGAAAAACTTCCGCCAAAGAGGCAATTTCGGCTGTGATTTCCAGTCGTTATTTCGTGCGTAGCAGTGAAAAAAATCATAACAATGAAATTGGTGTTCCGTTGACAATCATTGGCGCGAAAAGCGGAGAGAAATCAATTTTTCGCTGGCTGGGCGTTTTCTTCCGTTGGTGTCTTTTGATTATCTTTCCATTGAAATATCCGGAAATTTTGATTTTAGAGATGGGAGCGGACAAGCCGGGCGATTTGAAATATCTTACTGATTTTGTGCGACCGGATATCTCCGTTATCACGGAAATAGCCGCCAGCCATTTGGAATATTTCAAAAATGTGGAAGCGATTTTTCGAGAAAAAGCGACCATAGCGAAAGTGCTAAAAGAAAAAGATTTAGTAATACTGAATAGTGACAATGCTTACCTCGCAAGGTTAAAAGACGATCCACGTCAACTGGGAGTGACGGCGCGAATTTTTTCTTTTGGTTTTGAAAAATTGGCCGATGCTCAAGCAACGGACGTATTTTTCAATTATCGTGGTGATAAGGGGGTTTCTTTGGGAAAAGAAATTAGCGGGCTAAGTTTTAAGTTAAACTATAAGGGCACAACAATGCCACTGAGGCTGAATAATATTTTGGCGCGGCACAACATCTACGCGGCTTTGGCGGGAGTTTCTGTCGGCATTGAACTTGGATTAAATTTGGTTGAAATTGCCGGAAACTTAGAAAAATTTTCCTTGCCAGCTGGTCGGATGAATTTTCTTTATGGCATAAAAAAATCTTTTATTATTGATGATACTTATAATTCTTCCTTGGTTTCTGCCGAAGGGGCGCTGGAAGTTTTGCGGGGATTTGGGAAAAACCGAAAAATTGTTGTGCTGGGAGATATGCTGGAATTGGGTGAAAATACTGAAAGTGATCATCGGAGGCTGGCAAAAAAGTTTCTGGAGATTGGGGGAAATGTTTTTTTTGCGGTAGGTCAAAGAATGAAATTCGCCACGGATGAACTCAGAAAACACAAATTTTCCGGGGAAGTTTATGTTTTTGCGAGTCCATTGGAAGCTGGCAGAAAACTACAAATGATTTTGTGTCCAGGTGATGTGGCTTTGGTCAAAGGTTCGCAAGCAATGCGGATGGAAAAAGTAGTGGAGGAAGTGATGGCGGAGCCTGATCGCAAAAAAGAGCTATTATGTCGCCAAGATTCGCAATGGAAAAATACGCCATGGCGAGAGGTGTAAGAAAATGAGCTGGTGCAAAATAAAAAAGCTTCCTGTGTAATAAAGCTTTTTATAATCTTGTGCGCCCTGAGGGACTCCTCTTCCCCCGTCGTTCGTCGTGCCTACGGCACAAGACTCACTCCTCCTCCAGAGCCTGGGCTTTCAAAAACGCAAAGCAGTTTGCCTTTTTGAAATTCCCTTCGAGTCCTTCCGCATAAGCTATAGAAAAAACAAAAAATTCCCATGAAGGAACATTTCGTTTGTTTTTGTGCGCCCTGAGGGACTCGAACCCCCGACCCTCTGGTCCGAAGCCAGATGCTCTAATCCACTGAGCTAAGGGCGCAATTAATTTTTTGAAATCTGCAGGGGGGCGAGTATTGGGAATCGAACCCAAATTCCTTGTTCCACAAACAAGTGTACTAACCGCTGTACGATACCCGCCCCTCTATAGACTTCTATTTTTTGATTTTAAAAAGTATTGCCTTGAGTTTTTTTCTTTCTTTAATGTAGTGATGAACCAAAAAATGACAGTTATGACATAGCCAGGTTAAATTTTTTAGTTCATTATTTTTATTATTCACATCAATATGGTGAACGAGCAATATGCGATCATCCTTCTTGCCACACAACTTACAAACTTTTGGGACTTTACTTCTTGATATAATGGTTCTATATGTGAATCTACCTCCTTTCCAGTTTGTATGATTTTTTCCTACGAATACAACTGAATTTCTCCAAATTGTTTGGCAGGATCTGCCACAAAAGTACTTTTTACTCGTAGATCCATTAATTGCCTTTCTTGATTTATAAACTTCTTTATCACAAATAAAACATTTCACAACTACACCCTTCTTATTACCTTCATGGCTGCACTTTCTGGAGCAATATTTACCCCAACCTTTTTTAATTAAATTAGGCTTGGCATAAAACTCTTTTGAGCAAATTTTGCATTTGACTTGAGACATATATCAAGTATAGTGCAAAATATAGTGTAGGTCAATGCTTTGGCTTTTGTAATATAACACAAACCCGAGTTTTGCCACTAAACTATAGCCGCCACTCTGAAAACTTTAAATTTTTTGAGTATACCCCATTTTTAAAATTAAAAAATTTTAAATTAAAAATTTAATTTTGTGCCCTCACCAAGATTCGAACTTGGGACCATCTCCTTAAGAGGGAGCTGCTCTACCAACTGAGCTATAAGGGCGATATTAAATCAAAATTTAAAAATCAAAAATAAAAATTATTGAGCGACTTCGTCGCGAAATTATTCCTTATTTTTTCATTTTGAGATTTACATTTTACATTTTCTACGTGCGCCGGGCAGGAATCGAACCTGCGACCAATAGCTTAGAAGGCTACTGCTCTATCCACTGAGCTACCGGCGCAGAGTTGTGTTGTTTTTCAATTTTTAAACTATCATGGAAAGAGCTTAGAAGTCCGCCAGCTGGCGGATCTATCCACTGAGCTACCGGCGCAGAGTTGTGTTGTTTT
>Ga0172379_10007303_pt1 | contig 14385 bp, 16 predicted proteins | sample GrowelOW334metaG_FD_119756 | JGI IMG/M metagenome (GOLD analysis project Ga0172379, IMG submission 119756) | Groundwater microbial communities from an aquifer near a municipal landfill in Southern Ontario, Canada - Groundwater well OW334 metaG | ecosystem: Environmental > Aquatic > Deep... | reverse complement strand
TTTTACGCCGGGCAAGGCTACCAAACTGTCGGACAATCTGTTTTCCATGATATATTTGCCTTTGGCAAACAAATTCAATAAATCTTTTTGAAAAACATTGCGCGGGTTTAGATAATAATACTTTTTGGCGTTCATGCCGGAAACGGTCGCGTCATCGACTTTTGTCAAATCATCTTCAAACAAAACCAATTCTAATTTTACTAAATTATCCAACTCACGACGCACGGAATTGATCAAAGAATCAGTCAGCCGCGTCAATTCTCTCACAAAAAATCGCTGGTCGGGGTTGTCTAAAAACACTTTCATGAGTTTCACTCTTGTCTTTGAGCCGAAAAGGTGTTCAAACATAAAAATTTACTTTTAACTTGTCGAAATTATGGACATCGATATTTATCTATAGTATAATATGAATGCTAAATTATCGTCAACATGGAAACAAATCTTGGGTTAGCGGTAAAACAACTCTATGTTGAATCGCACGAAAGTAAGGATGATTACTTGTGCGAGGCTTTTGTTGTCTATCCGGAAGCAAAAGAAATTTTCGGCGGTTATCTGATCGGACTCGTGGAAATGCGCGCGACTCCGCATCAAGACGCGAACAAATTGGTGCAAACCATGATCAACGCGATCAAAGACAAATATTACGGTCAAATAAAAGCCTCTCCGGATCCGCAAAAATTAAACTTGGAAACGGTTTTTGAATATTCTTTGCAAAAAACCAATGATACATTGACTGATCTCGTACAAATCGGGCATCTCAGTTTTGATATCGACAATTTAAATTATATAATTGCGATCGCAAAACCGAAACCGTCAACAAAAGAAATTGAATTATACTTCGCTCATCAGGGATTGGTCTTTGCCAACTTGATTCATAAAACCAAGCAAAATAACTTCAAAGTTATAAATGTAGTGGACAATACTCCCACTCCGCGGGGCACGCACGACAAAGTCAAAATCTTCTCATCGATTCTTTCCGGTAATGTTTTTTTTCATGACACTATCTATTTTTGCACGGAAATATTCAACAATTACATTCCGGCGACAAAAGCCAACAAAGTTTTTGCCGCAAATGACCTTGATTCTTCCGTTGATTATTTCAAAGGCGTAATAAATACCGTAAAAAACAATTCCTATTTATCCCACGCCGCGATATTCCTCCGGCTGGAAGAAAAGAAAACCATGGATCAGACGCCGGTATCGCAGAAATCCATTGCAAAACTAATGGACACCACCGATGCCACTGAAAAATTTTTAACACCGACATTCGCATTGGATTTAAAAAGTCATATTGGCAAAGTCACCGGCATGTTCAAACGGCCGGCCCTGACCACCGTTCATAAAGCCGGTTCCTCTTTTGCCAAATTATTGGCCGCGTTGCCGATCAGACACACCGGTTCATGGAGTCACGCGGGCTCGAACAAAAAGAAAATGATAATCGCCGGCATTATTTTGGCGGTTGCACTGACAGGAGGCACGCTGTTTTATTTCAAACACGCCTCAGATACAAAAAAAGCATTAGTCGCCTACCAAGGCCAATTGAAAGACATCCAGACCCAAATCAATACAGCTGAAGCATACTATATTTCCGGCAACGAGGCGCAAAGCCAAGATATGCTAAAAACCGCTGAGTCAAAAATTTCCGGTTTACCTCAGCAATCCAGCAATGAGATCTCCAATTACAACACCATCGTCGACCAAATCAAAAGCGTGCGCAACAGATTGCAAAAGCTGGAAAAAATCACGCCTGAATTCATCGTCGAATTGCCAAACGACGCAATGACTATCGAACTTTATGACAACTTCGCGCTTATTGGCGGGTCAAACAGCTTGAATATTATCAATCTTACTGATCGCAAAGTCGAAAAAACCAGCACCAACGATTATGGCGATTTATTCGCATCAACCGTTGACGAAAAAAAGATTTATTTCATGAGCAAAACGGGAAAATTGCTCGGCTATGATTCCGCGACACAAGAACTAAAAGAAAAAACTTTCAACATTGGCAACATTGCGCCTGTTTCCTTCCAAGTTTACAACGGTAAATTATATTTGATTGACAAAACAACGGTTTACAAATCATCAGCCGTCGAAGGCGGTTATAGCGCCCCGCAAAAATGGTTAAAAGACTCTGAAACTCCGGACTTTTCCCGCGCGAGTGATTTGACCATTGATGGCAGTATTTATCTTTTAAGCGACAACGGCTCAATTATAAAATATCTTTCAGGTGCAAAACAGGAATTCACAGCACCAACCATTGAGCCTGCGATCGCGAGCGCCTCAAAAACATATACCGAAGTAGAATTGAAATATTTGTACATTTTGGATTCTGCCACAAAACGGCTGATTCTGATTTCCAAGGAAGGCAAACTTATCAAGCAATATTCACTTGATGCGCTACCGGACGCGATTTCGGATTTCACGGTCAAAGATAATATCGCTTACATCATCGCCAAAAACAAACTTTACACCGCGCAATTACAATAATTCACCAAATATAAAAACGAGGAATCACTTCCCCGTTTTTATTATTGACTTGATTATTTCAAGTTTACTGAAGCACCGGCTTCTGTCAATTTCTTCTTCATTTCTTCCGCTTCTTCTTTCTTTACATTTTCCTTTACCATCTTAGGAGCGGCATCCACCAAATCTTTGGCTTCTTTCAAACCAAGACCGGTGATTTCTTTTACGACTTTGATGACAGCGATTTTATTCGCACCGGCATCAGCCAATTCGATATTGAATTCTGTCTTTTCTTCTGCGGCTGGAGCAGCGGCACCCGGCATGGCAGCCATGGCCATCATCGGAGCGGCAGCGGAAACGCCGAATTTATCTTCCAAGATTTTGACTAATTCAGCCAAATCAAGAACAGACATTTTTTCAATAGTTTCGACTAATGATTTAAACTTTTCCGGAACGATAACTTCTTTTTGTTCTTCACTCATATTATTGGGTTAGATTATTTTTAGAAATTAATGATTGCTCTGCAATTAACAATTTCTATGATTTATTATCTTTTATCGCGTTTAAAACGGTTACCAATCCACGCAAATTGCCGGCCATGACATTGACAAATCCAGTGATCGGAGCCTTGAGCGAGCCCACCATTTTCGCGAGCAGTTCTTGCTTGCTTGGCAAATCCGCTAATGCTTTGACCATTTCCGGAGTGACAATCTTGCCTTCAAGCACGCCGCCCTGGAAATTTACTTTGTCATGTGTCTTGGCAAACTCTTTGATAATTTTTGCCGCCGCCACCTCGTCGGATGCACTGACCGCGACGCCGATTGAGCCTTCCAATTTTTGGATGTCAATTTCGCCGAGATTGCTGTTTTTGAGTACGAGCTTCAACAAAGATTTTTTAATCGCCACGAGATCGATTTGATTTTCATGGCACTTTTTGCGAAGTTCGTCAGCGTCAGCCACTTTGAGGCCGGTGATGTTGGCAAAAACAGCGGATTTCGCGCTACCGAGCTTTTCTACGAGCAAGGCAACGGCTTTTTCCTTCTGTTCTCTGGTTTTAGCCATACACTTTATAATATTTATAATAAATAAAAACTGCGGTTGTTCCGCAGACTCAGCAACTCGCGTTAAAGCGAGATTCTCTCCTCGGCAGGACTTATGGTCGCCTGCTGTCTGCGGATCGATTTACTTCAATATAATAAGCCAAATTTACGATCTTGTCAATTGTGATATTTTTGCTAATTTTAGAAATAAAAACTACACAACCGGAGATATCACACTCCCAGTAAAATCGTTCCCTGACAAAAAATTTCTCAAATTCTCAATATTTTTCCCGTTCAACAGCACCACCGTCATCTCATTCCCCTCCGCCTTTTCCGTGGCCCGCTGATCAAACGGAATATCCGCTCCCGGAATCCATTCAGTGCCGATGATATTCCACATCTCCGGCCAAGTAATCTTTGGCAAAGCTTTCGCGTCTAAAAATTCGGTTGGGTTCTTATCGAAAATATAATCAAGATTGGCCAAATTGATAATTTTTTTCACACCCAACTTTTCAGCCAATTCAACTGAGACAAAATCAGTTGACCAACCCGGATGAGTGCCGGCTCCGACAACAACGGATTTTTCCAACTCGCCAAAATCCATTTCCGAATTGATTAAATCAGCTTCCGCCATATCCCCAAAAGAGGCGCGCACGACTTCCGCGTTCAATCGTGTGGCGCGAATACCTATTTCATCCAAAAACTCTTCTGAATCAACACCAAGCTCTTTGGCCGCGTTCTGGTATTGCCGTGCCAAAGCTCCGCCTCCGACGATTATAAAAAACTGATAACGATCAATGAATTCCTTGACCAATTCCCGAAAGTCTTTCAGATATTCAATATCCACTTTGTCCGGCACGGTGATAGAGCCGCCGAGCGATAAAACAATCTTTTCTCTCATATAATTATATTATATTTATTTTTAGATTGATCCCCTTTTTGCGCACCGCGGCTTTCAATCTGGTTATCGATTCTTCTTTGCACGCGCTGTCATCGCGCCTCACGCTGAATTCCACAGACTTCAATGTGCCTGAATCAACGCGTTCAAATGCGTGATAAATCAAATTAAGAATACCGGCTTTAATCGTCTGAAATTTAATTTTTTTTATTTTATTGTCTTTTGAGCGGGATATCAATTTATGCAAAAAAGATGAGTATAACAAATCGACTTCATCAGATTCAACAATTATCTCATCAAGTCCACCGGATAGCGAACAAAAAGAAGCTAAATTATCCAACGATTTCGGTATGAAAATGACTTGTCGTAAACTGCTAAGATTCAATTTCAATCTTTTTACCTTGCAATTCGCATTTTTTAAAATTTTCATTGTACCCAAAAAATTCCAATCATCTACTGGAACTTGCAAACCAGAAATTCTATTACTCGGGTGTGTTAATACCCCGTGTAAAACCGCCATATCTGTCTTCGGATCAAGCAGATGCTGGTCGCAAACCACAAAATTATCTTCATCCACACGAAGAATGGTTTTCGGATCAATGGCGAAATTCTCTTTTTCAGCAATATTTTCAATATTCCGCCAAGTCGCTTCCGGCGAATTATAAATTTTTCTCAATTCACCGATAATTCTCAAAATTTCCGGCTGAATCTCTTTTTTTAATAAATTGTGGTCAATTTTCTTTGTCGGCTTTGCAACTTCCACTAAAAAAATAGTTTTCAAATCGACCAACTCCGCGAATTTTTGTTTTATTTCCAAGCATGAATTGGACATATTATTCTTGAATTATTAATTTAATTCCGAATTTCTTCGTCGCCAATTCCAACGCGTCTTTAATTTCCGAATTATATATTTTTTTCACGATGATTTCCTGAAGTTTTAATTTTGGTAAGATTCGGATAAAACTTAAAAATTCAATGCGCACCGAGGAAGATATTTCTCCAAATAAAATATTCTTTAAATTTTTACCGGATTTTTTTAACGCGAAAATTATTGCTTGCATCGAATGTGCGGTCATTCTGCAATCCGAAAAATCCAGGCATGCAATTTTTCGCGGAGACGAGACAATTGATACAAGAAAAGCTTCCAAAACATCATACTCACCGTTCATCGATTCAAACTTCAATCGTTTCAATTTACAACAGGGAGAATTGAGTATATCCGCAACCGTATCTACCAAGCGACCATCGATGGCATTCCCCGTCAATGGTGGTAAACATAAACCAATCACTTTATTTTTCCTATGACATAAAACTATTTCCATGGTAGCAAGTGCGGACTGTGCCTTAGCCCACAGAGCATTCGACATCAGTGGCGGGAAAGCAGGCACCACCAGATTATTTTCATCGGAAACACGAAATTGAAACGGATAAGACGGGTCAATATTCAGTTCATTGCAAACCATTTGAATATTTTTCATTGTAAATACAGGGGTATCTAAATATTTTTTCAGTTCTTCAACAACCGCATCCAACTTTTCACCTTCTTTTAGTGCAACTGCCGTTTTTCTCGTTTTTTTGGAATTTTCACATTCCGTTTTGAAGACCGAATATGCCGTCATCAGCTCAATGTATTTTTGTTTTATTTCCAAGCATGGATTGTTCATCTTGTTTAATTCATTATTTCAACAACTTTTTTAGATTGTTCGAACCAATTAAACTTTTCCGCAACGCGTTTGCGGCCGGTTTCACCCAAACTTATGGCCAATTCCTTGTTTAATAATAATTTCGCAATCGTATCCGCAACATCATTTATACTTTCAGGATCAACCAATAACCCATTGATACCGTGCTCCACCGCTTCCACCGCGCCACCGGTTCTGCCCGCGACAACCGGTTTGCCGAAACTATTGGCTTCCAGATAGACAATGCCAAACCCCTCAACATCGCCATTGCTCAATTTTCTGACAGGCATGGCGAAAACATCGCACATCTGATAAAATCCCGGCAATTCTTCGTCGGTCGCGTCTGTGTAAAAAAATATTTTTTCCTGCAATTTCAACAATTCCACCAATTCCTGCAAATAACGGAATTGCGCGCCATCGCCGACAATCAGATAAACCGCGTCCGGAACCGTTTCTAAAATTTTTGGCAATGACTGAATAACACGGTCATGTCCTTTTCTCTCAATTAACCGCGCAACCGTTAAAATTATTTTTTTGTCGATTAAACGCGTATCTGTCTTTAGTTTTTCCAAAAATGTTTCTCGCGCCGGCGCAAAACTAATATTCGGACACGGATAAACAATCACCACATTTTCGCCGAAACATAAATCATTGGCCATGAGAATTTCTTTGGTGGCAAGACTGTTCGCAATCACTTTTTCCGCGTTGCGCAATATTTTCGAGGCCAGCACTTTTTTTCGAGGCGAATTCAAACTGAGGGAAATATCCAAACCGTGAACCGAAACAACATACGGAATCCGCAGCAATTTTTTGATAATATAACAAACCGTGCCAACCGGCAAAACATGCGTGCACATTAACAACTTTATTTTTTCCTGACGCGCCAGTTTAATCGTTTCCCAAAGCAACGGCAACCATTTTGGCCACAGCCATCTGGATTTGGAAAACAAATTTTTTCTGTATATCAGATAACTCTGAGTCATGTCAAAGTCCAGAGAATTGTCGTATTCCTGCGTCAGTACCACAAAATTATCGCTGGGAAAATAACGATTCAGGTTTGCCCAATAATTGGCAACACCGCCAAACATCGGCGGAAAATCCAGTGTAATCAGCATTGTCCGTCTCATTTTTTTGTAATATCTATTGGTAATTCGTCCGCAGATTTTTTCTTAAATATAGACGCTTTGAAATAATTCAATTCTTCAAAAGTAATTGCCTGGGTGGCGAAAATTCCTACAACATAAATGAACGCGCCAATGGGAATTAAAACCAAAAAATGTAAATATGGCAACAACCAATAAACAACCAATGTCATCGCCAGTGCGGAAAACATTGTCTTCGTAAAATCCCACAATAAACTTTTCTTGGCGTATGGTATTATTTTTCGAGAGACGATCAGTGATGCGAAAAAGAGAAAACCATGGCACACAACAAAAACCGCGCTAGCCCCAAGAAATCCGAATTTCGGTATTATAAATATATTTAACGCAATATTTAACAACATTGTAACGCCCACCAAAATCGTATTGGCGGTTTGGCGATTTGAGCTATTGAGCAATGAACCGAGCGGAAAATTAAGAAAAACGAATATCAAACCGAACATTAATATCTGCAAGGGCAAAATCGCCGGCTGATAAACATTGCCATAAAAAGAATGAATGATTGAAGGCGCCAAAATTATAATTCCGGCGGAAATGGGAACAACCGTAATTGTCAAAAATTTCATGACGCGATCGAATGTTTCTTTCAACTGACTCTTATCGTGACTGAATTGATAACTGAATGCCGGGAAAATCGCGGCTGCCAAAGCGGCGGGAATAAACTGCAATGCAAACGGTATTTTCATGGCAACACCATAAAATCCGACGGCAGAATCTCCGGCAATCTTCGACAACATTACAGTATCGATATTGCCATAAATCCGACTGAATATTGCGATTAGAGCAAAAGGCAAAGACAATTTCAATAAAAATTTCCAGCTTTTCAAATCAAAGGAAACGCGTATCTTTACACCCAAACGGCGAACATTGACCGCTGAAAATATCAAGTTGAAAAAACTGCCCACAACAAACGGCAAAAAATAAAATATTAATGGCAATTTCAGATAAATCACTATAAATCCGGTCAATAAAATCAAACATTGATTGATAATGACACTCACAGACTCAAGTCGCAAATTTCGTTTTCCGCGAAAAATCCCGAAAAAAGAAACCGTGAATTGATCCATTAGCATGATAATTCCCGAAATATAAACCAATTGACGCGTTATTTCCGGATAATTCATCAAATTCACCACAAAAATAACCAAACCGTAAACAAGAATTGAGGCCAATAATTTTATACCAATTGTCGCGGAAAGCAATTTTTCAGTCCGGGATTCATCTTTTGCTGATTCTCGAATAATTGCCGAAGTCAGTCCCTGATCAACCAAAACCGCAAACATTGTTGTAAATGATAACGCAAAAGTATACTTGCCCAAATCCTCCACTCCCAACGCTCTGGCGACAAAAATGAAATACACGAACGCCAAAGCTTTTTGTACGATATACGAAAATGTTAAATAACCGGTATTTCTCGAAACTGTTTCTGCTTGCATTTTATTTGTATTTAAGTGTTTTTCTATATATACGATACCGCAAGCGGATAGTGCTGTCAATTTCAATTTAAACAAAAAATCCGCCTTTCGACGGATTTTTTTTGAAGTAATTTTTAACGTTTTTGCCACTGTGGCGCTTTTCTCGCTCTCTTCAAACCTGGTTTCTTTCTTTCTTTTCGTCTTGAATCACGAGTCAAGAATCCGGACTTTTTCAGAGGTTTTTTGAAATTTGGATTCAAAAGAATTAATGCTCTGGAAATACCATGTCTGATCGCCTCGGCTTGAGCATTGACGCCACCACCGGAAACTTTGGCGGAAATATCTAACTTTTCAGTTTGACCAACGGTCTTGATTGCAGAATAGACCTTGCGTTGCAATTCGGATTGTGGGAAATAATCCTTGTAATCTTTGCCGTTAACCGTAATATCGCCGGCGCCTTTTTTGACAAGGCGAACCTGCGCGACAGCGGTTTTTCGTCTGCCAACAGCATAAAGGTACTCGCCCTTTTTCTTTGGATCGGTTGCGGATTTGTCCACTTCCTCTTCTATTACAATGTTGTTTTCTTCCATAGGATTATACGATCTTTAATCTTTTTAACATTTTGGCACGGAGTCTGTTGTCCGGCAACATTCGGTAAACACATTTTGTGAGAACTTTTCCCGGATTTACCTTGATTGCTTGCTTCAAAACGATTTCTTTTAAATTACCAGGATAACCGGAGTGCGTGCGAACTCTTTCTTGCTCCAATTTATTTCCGGTAATTTTCATTTTCTCGACATTACTGACCTCAACAACATCTCCCAAATCCAGATATGGTTGAAACTCAACTTTGTGTTTGCCTCGCAACAAAACAGCAATTTCCGAAGCTAATCGTCCCATTGCTTTGTTAGTGGCATCAATTTTGTGAATTGCTCTGATCATATTTATACTAATTCTAATATCGCCATAGGCGCATTGTCGCCTTTTCTCGACATTAATTTGATTATTCTTGTATAACCGCCTTTGCGTTCGATGTACTTTGGTCCAATTTCCACGAGTAATTTAGCAACCGCTTTTTCGCTGTAAATGTATTTCAATAAAAGTCTTCGGGTTGCAATATCGTTCTTCTTGGCTTTGGTAATGTATTTTTCGATAATCGGTTTGACTGCTTTTGCTTTTGGCAATGTAGTCTTGATTTTACCGCTTAATACAAAATTAGTAACCAAGCCTCGCATTAAAGCTTTTCTTGGTCCGGCACTCAATCCAAGTTTTCCAGTTTTCTTTAAATGTCGCATAAAATTATTTATTCAGCAGCTAATTCGGACTTGGTTGTAAGCAGTGAGAAATGGTCAATTAAGATTTTTGACGCCTTGTCTACCGCTTCTTCCGGCGAAATAGTGCCGTCTGTTTCAATATCCATGATTAATTTATCGTAGTTTGTGATGTCACCAACACGAGTAGGGACAACTTTGTAACCGACTTTTTGAACTGGAGTAAAGATGGAATCTACCAAAATAGTACCGATCTCAACATCTTCCTTGACTCTTTCTTCGGTTGGAATATAACCTCTGCCTTGTGAAACGGTAACTTCCATTTCCAATACTGCTTTTTTGTCTGTAAGTGTGGCAATTGGCAAATCCGGATTGATTATTTCAACATCACTGTTTTTTTCAAAATCAGCGGCAGTGGCGACTTTTTCGCCTTTTACCTTCATTGTCAACTTGACCGGTTCCTTGCTGAAAACTTTCATTCTGAGATTTTTCAAGTTCAAGCAAATATTCAAAGCATCTTCTTTTACATTCGTAATCGCGGAAAACTCTTGATCAACTCCATTAATTTTGACTGCTGTCACAGCCGCACCCGGCAAAGATGACAACATTACCCGACGCAGAGCGTTTCCAAGGGTAGTGCCGTAACCGAAATAGCAAGGTTCGATTGTTAATGTTGCTTTGTTCGGTGTTTCGCCCGGCTCAAAAATGATTTTTGATGGAAGTGTTAAATTTTCCATATTAATTCCTCCTTAATTTTTATGTAATTAATTCGATTATTTTGAATAATATTCGACAATTGCTTTTAAATCAAAGGCCGGTTTTTGCTTTTCCGGTGTCGGAATGTCCAAAATACTAATTGTCAAAGTTTGAGAATCGATAATCATCCAATCAGGGACAACTTTATTCTTTAAATTTTCAGATAAAATCTTAAATGCTTCAGAGTCGATAGTTTTTTTCTTGAAAGTCACTTTGTCTTTCAATGATAATTGGTATGATGGTATATCAACCTTGCGATCGTTAACCAACACATGTCCATGAGAAACCAATTGGCGACTTTTGTCACGACTGCCGGCAAAACCCGCTCGGTAGATCGCATTGTCTAAACGCATTTCCAAAAACTTGAAAATATTGGCACCAGTATCGCCTTTTTGAAGTTTTGCTTTGGCAAAATAATTGAAAAATTGTTTTTCAAGCATTCGATAAATTCTTTTTGCTTTCTGCTTTTCGCGAAGCTGAATCCCATAGCCAGTCGGACGACTGCCTTTGCCTAATTTTGGTCCATGCATTCCAGGAACATAACTTCGTCTCGATAGTGAGCACTTGGAACTTCCGCAACGCTCACCCTTCAAAAACAATTTCATTCCTTCTCGGCGGCATTGTTTGCATTTTGGTGATAAATTTCTTGCCATATTTTCTTGAAATAATTAATTACACTCTTCTCGGTTTGCGTCTGCGGCAACCGTTGTGTGGAATCGGAGTAACATCCTTAATGTTTAAAATATTCAAACCGCAAGTGTTTAATGCTCTGATGGCTGCTTCTCTGCCCATGCCGACACCGCGAACAAAAACATTAACATCCTTTAAACCGTATGGTTTTGATTTTTCAACAGCGGCTTTTACAATTACACCAGCGGCGTATGGAGTGGATTTTTTCGGTCCTTTGAATCCGTTCATGCCAGCGCTAGACCAACCCAAAATATTGCCGTTTTGATCTGACAAACTGACAATTGTATTGTTGTATGTTGCCTTGATAAACGCACAACCAACCGGTACATTTCGTAACGCTTTTTTCTTTCTGCCTTTTACGGCTTTTGGCGCTTTTTCGACAACAGCTGGCTCGCTTCCCGCGATTTCCGGCATTGATGGCGCATCTGTTTTTATTGCTTCTTCTGCCATATGTTATTATGAATTTATTATGTCTTTAAACCAGATACTTTTCTACCGCTACCCATTGTTTTTCTGGTATTTCCTCGAACAGTTCGGCTGTTGGTCTTTGTCTTTTGACCGCGAACAGGCAAATTCTTTGCATGTCGAGAACCACGATAACAACGAATATCTTTCATGCGTTTGATATTGGAAAAAACTTCACGGCGAAGATTTCCTTCGACAACATGCTCTTTTTCAATTACATTGCGCAAAATATTTGCGTCAGCTTCTGGCAGATCTTTTACTTTCATGTCAGGACTGATGTTCAATTTTGTCAAAATTTGCTTGGCGTTATTGACACCAATACCATAAATATAGGTTAGGGCAACAACCAATCTTTTTTCATTTGGAATATTTATACCAGAAATTCTCAGCATAATATTAAATTAGCAGGTGTATATGGCGAAGGCCATTTTATCCCTGTCTTTGTTTATGTTTCGGAGTTTTGCAAATAACCATTACCCGACCTTTTCTTCGGACAATTTTGCAGTCTTTACAAATGCATTTCACTGACGCTCTTACTTTCATAATATTTATAGTTAGAAACGATACACGATGCGGCCACGAGACAAATCATACGGAGTAAGCTCCACTTTGACTGAATCGCCAACCAAGATTCTAATCTTATTTAAGCGCATTTTCCCCGAAAGGTGCGCCAGCACATCGTAACCGTTTTCAAGTTTAATTTTGAACGCGCCGGCAGGAAGCAATTCTTCCACTATTCCCCGCAATTCAATGACCTCATTTTTTGTCATGCAAAATAAAAAGTAACTTAATTATATAGCTTTTTAAGATAATGTCAACACTAATTGGTAACTGGTAATATCGGTTAGGAATTCAAAATTTTTTGTAATTTTTAACCAATTTCCTTTATAGTTTAAGCAAAATTTTGAATTTTGTCAAATATTTCTGTGTAAAAAGAAAACTCAACATTATCGCTAAATTTACTAATTTCTTCGTTTAAACAACTTTTCCAATTCCTCAAATTTATACTCAATCACAACCGGACGACCATGAACGCAGGTAAATTGATTGGTTAATTTGAACAAATCATCAAGTAACGCTTCCATGCCTGAAAAGGTCAAACTATCCCCAAATTTAATAGCACTTTTACAGGACATCATTTTCAAAATTTTATCAATCGACGCCGGAATCTCCGACGATTCGACTGTCTCAGACTCTTCAAAGCCGGCAGAAATTTCAACAAAAAATGGCCTAATCTGATCACTATCCATTTTTACGGGGACTGCCTGGACCAAAAAAGCATGCCCGCCAAAACGCTCCAGTTCAAAGCCCAATTTACGCAATTTATCGACATTTGACTCAATCACTCTGGCTTCTTGCGGCGTTAATTCAATATTATGAGGAACCAGCAAGCGCTGACTCAAAACAGCACCCTCCAAATATTCTTTCTTAATCTGCTCATATCTGATGCGCTCAGAACAAGCGTGCTGATCGAAAATCTTCATACCCGACGCTGTTTCCACCACAATATAGGAATTATTGATTTGCCCGATTATTTTATAATCTTTCTGAAAACTTTGTTCGACAGGCTGGGGCACGGATGCGGTTAATTCGGTTGGCGATTGCACTACAAACTTATTGAAATCCCAATTTTGCTTCGGTTGCGTCTGAGAAAACTCGTTGACGCGTTTTTCAAAAAATTGCGGTTGGTTGAATTTTGACCCGGACTGCGAAAAAAACTGACGCAAAGGCTGAAAACTATTGTCTTGAGGCGCGCCTAATTTCTTTGTCAGGTCATGCTCATCCAAAATGGAAGCAATAACTTGGTAAATGGTTTTATAAATATTTTGAGGATCCGAAAATCTGACTTCTAACTTGCGCGGATGAACATTTACATCCACGGTATCCAGATCTATTTTTAAATTCAAAATGTAAACCGGATATAAATCCTTGGAAATCAATGTACCGAACGAATCTTTGATTTGTTTTGCAATAATAAACTCATTTACGGGTCGATCATTTACATATAGATATTGCAATTTGCGATTATTGCGGGCAACTTGCGGCTTTCCGATGTAACCGGATACGAGGATATTATTCATCTTTATATTCACGGGAATCAAATGCGTGAAAATATCTTTACCCAAAACCGCGGAAATTCGTTCATCCCAGCTCGCTTCCGGAAAGTGGTAAATCAGTTTTTGATTATTGAACAATTTCCAGCCGATTTTATAATGCAATAACGAAAAATAAAAAAACAAATCCGCGATATGGTTAAATTCGGTCACCGCGGTTTTCAGATATTTTTTTCTGGCCGGTACATTATAAAACAAATTTTTTATTTCAATGCTCGTTCCAGTCGCACAGCCGATTTCGCTGACAGCGACCTCATTATTTTTTATTTCAACAAGCGTGCCGGCCAAAGCATCCGCCTCTTTTGTGGAAAGAAAAAATTCGGAAACGGAAGAAATACTGGCCAAGGCTTCACCGCGGAATCCCATTGTGGCAATTTTATACAAATCCTCTTCGGATTGAATTTTACTGGTCGCGTGCTGCAAAACGCTCA
>Ga0172379_10007302_pt1 | contig 14386 bp, 12 predicted proteins | sample GrowelOW334metaG_FD_119756 | JGI IMG/M metagenome (GOLD analysis project Ga0172379, IMG submission 119756) | Groundwater microbial communities from an aquifer near a municipal landfill in Southern Ontario, Canada - Groundwater well OW334 metaG | ecosystem: Environmental > Aquatic > Deep... | reverse complement strand
TATTTTTGTTTCGCTTATCATCTGCACTAATTTTTGTAAATAAACTTGTTTGTTCGCATCAAGCTTTGGACAAGCAATAGCAATGCTTTTCCCTTGGAGAAAATCCTTATGGAAATCGGGATAAGCAATAGGGACACAATCAGCCGCGAGAAGCAAATCAGCATTTTTGAAAAATCCCGCGCTTGGAGAAACAAGATGAAGCTGCACGGGCCACTGACGCAAATAAGAAATTCTTGTTCCGTTTTCTTCCAAATTGTTTTCCTCTTCCGGTTGAACAAAACTCATTTCACCCGAACCGGGACAGCCACACGCTTCAGGTTTTTTAACTTCATCGAGTTCTTTTAATAAAGGATTTTCAATTCCATTATCATTCAAATAATCCAAAGCTTGTGTAAGCAAATCAAATTCTTTATGTTCCTTTAAATGAAGAAGATGCGCTTTGATAACGTTGCTGCCGCCTTTAACAATGTATTCCATCACTTGCTTTTCATCGTACGGTTCGGCTTCGCGCTCAACAACTGTTATTGCGTTTTGCGGGCAATGACCGATACAAGCGCCGAGTCCATCGCAAAAAAGATCGGAAATTAATCTCGCTTTACCGTCAATAATTTGCAAAGCTCCTTCAGCGCAATTCGGAACGCATTCACCACAGCCGTCGCACTTCTCTTCTTCTATTTGAATAATTTTTCTGAGCATTCTTTCTCCGGTTCTATAAACAGATTTTTTTGTCCGATTAAAGATAAAAGAAAAATCTCACATCTTCAAGACGTGAGATTTACTTTTTACAAATTTTCTATTTGAATGTTCCCTTGACTTGTCTCAAGGCGAATTTCTCCATTGCCCAAACCCAACTTACCGGAAAGAAATCCAGACGATTGTTCGTCAACAGCAATGGTAAGTCCCTTTTGCGAAACAACACCGCTTAAACTTTTTGCATAAACTGATGCTGATACACTCGCAGGAATATTCAAGAGAATATTTCCGTTATTTATTTTCACGCGGCAGTATCCATTTTCGGGCAAAGAAAGTTCAAGCGAATTATTTCCTGTTCCACCGGAAATTTGACAAGAACCATTGTGCCGTTTGAGATCAACAACGGGAGCGTTTTCAATTATCAAAACAGAATCTAAATCAGAAACGTTTACATTTCCAACAGCTTCTTCAATTTTACATACAAAACCTGAGGGAACGGTTAAAGTTACTCCGCAAATAAGATTACTTTCTTTTACGGTGCTGTAAACATCAACAAAAAGCGTATCGCCTACCGTTTGAGTTGAAAGTTTAAGATAAGAAAATTTTTCATCTCCCTTAACTTGTGTTTCGGCTTGAACCGATTTGAATAAATACCAGGTAAGGGTGTCGGTTGAAGCAGCTCCTTGAATATTAACCAAACCGTTGGTGTTGCGAACCACAAGAACTTTTTCATTGGTCAAACTTATTCCCCCGTAGGACTTATTGGTATAAGTTGTAAGATCGGGCGGCACAACCGTCGTATCACGTTTGCAACCAATCATAAGGAACATTAAAGATAAGAGAAACAATGGCAAAAACTTTTGAAGCTTTATTTTACATGGACTTTTAATCATAAATATCCCGCTTATTTATTTTGAAATTTAAGATGCTATAGACTTTATCTTTCCTTTATTATACTTATGAATTAAGCTTGAAATTAAAGTCTGGTAAGGAATTCCTTCTTCCAGCGCCCTGGCTTGAATGCCATGGTAATCCTTTAATGTCAATCTGATATTTATCCGTTTGCTTTTGGAAACGCTTTCTTTAGCGGCATCTACAAAAACTTTTTGCTCTTTCTTTTTGATCGAAATCCATTTGTCTTTTTCATACGATTCGATCAACTCTTTTTCTTCTTTGTCTAAATATTTCATGATTATTTCTCTTTCTTTAAATATTTGCTTGTTGCATCGTGACTCGGATAAATAGTTTTTAAGAAATATTTTTCATCATCTTCGATAAAAGGTACTATATAAGCATAATCAAACAATTTTACTATCATCATTTTCTGATTCGGGTATTTCTCAACATTTGGGTTTCTGACCACATCTAACAATCCTCCTTTTGAGACTGCCAAAATTACTTCCTCAAAAGAAATATTTCTTGTTTCTCTTAATTTTTGATTTTTACTTTCGCTCCAATCATAATATTTCATCACGATTTCCTAGATTTGGATGAAGTTAATTTACAAAATCCCAAAAACTGTAACAAGCGATATTAATTTAACAAGCTTTAATAATTCCGAGGAACAAATCAGCCTTCAGACAAGCTCCGCCAACGAGTGCACCGTCGATGTTTGACTGTGAAAGAAGTTCAACTGCGTTATCCGGTTTTACGCTTCCACCGTATTGGATGATAATTTGTTCTGCAACTTCGCTTGAATATAATGCAGTTAATTCTTTTCGGGTGAAAGCATGGACTTCTTCAGCTTGTTCTTTCGAAGCAACTTTGCCGGTTCCGATCGCCCAAACAGGTTCGTATGCGACGATAATTTTTTTCATATTCTCAGCGTCAATATTTTTCAATCCTTCAACAACCTGGCGTTTAACAACATCAAACGTAATTCCTTTTTCGCGTTCTTCCAACGTTTCGCCGATGCAGAAGATGGGAAGTAATCCGCTTGCCAATGCTTTGTGAATTTTTTTGTTGATGGTTGCATCGGTTTCGCCGAATATCGTTCTTCTTTCCGAATGCCCGAGAATTACATATTCGCATCCAACGCTTTTTAACATTACGGCGGAGATTTCTCCCGTGTAAGCGCCGCTTTCTTCAAAACACATATTCTGAGCGCCGAGTTTTACCGGTGAGTTTTTAACTAATGTTGAAGCGGTTTCCAACGAGGTATATGGCGGGCAAATGATAACTTCGACATTGCTTGATGGGGTTCCGAGTCCGTTTTTAATTCCGGAAATTAATGAAATGGATTCCTGCAAATTCAAATTCATTTTCCAATTTCCGGCTATTACTTTTTTACGCATCTTTATTTCTCCATGAGGTTTTGTGTTAAATATTTCCACTACAAACTTAATAAAGATGGAGAACTCCATCAAAAAGAGAGCGAAAATTGTTGGAATGGTTGATGAAACTAAGATCCCCACAAAAAGGAAAAGATAGGGCAAACCTTTGTGTCTGCCCTAATTATCTTTTCTTACTTAAGCAATAATAATTTCTTAACCGAGGAGAAATTGTTTTTCCCATCTAACGATTGAGCAGTAAGCGAATAGAAATAAACTCCACTTGATAAAGTTGAACCATCAAAATCAATTTTATGAATACCCGCTCCTTTTACTTCTTTTACTAATTCTTTTACTTCTTGACCAAGAGTATTATAAACGGTTAATTTTACGTTGCTCTCAAACGGTAAAGCATAGGTTATAGTAGTTGCAGGATTAAAAGGATTTGGATAGTTCTGAGACAAAACAAACGAATTAATTTCCAAATTAGAATTTTTAACACCTGTAGGCTGGCTTACTATTTTTATTGCCGCAGCAGCACACGTCGATGACCAGTATTGGCCACCATTACTAACTAATGTATATGTATAACCACTATCTATGGCAAATCTTGCTTGTTTTTCATTCCAATCTGCGACATCCACTCCATCGTTCCAGATTGGCGAACCTGTATAGTTTGTAAGTGATGCTACAGCTTCTCCTCCGATTTCATAAGCAACAGAGAAAAAGATATAACCTGAATCAAGATCAGTGGGAAAAATAATAGTCTTTTGTACAGACTGAGGAATATTACCATTAGGTATATTTGAATTTATAAGCCAGAAAGACGAATCGTGCGCACCCCATGAAGTGGTGCCGATAAAAGGTGCAACAGAACCTGGATGATTTCGATCTGTTTCTAATCCTAAGTCTATACTTAGTGTTTCTCCTGGATTTGCAATTATTGTTGGTTCTTCTACAGAAATTTGTATTCCATTAGAAGTCGCTGATATTAATTTTATCTTAGTATCAAAAGGAACCGTATTTTCAGGTTTAAGGACAGTAAAATATGTTGTGGTCAACATTGACTGGGATGAATTATCGAGACCTCCAAAATAGAAAGTCAGATTGTTGAATTGAACAAGCGAACCGTCTGTGCGAATATCTTCATTCTCGGAAAGAATATCCCAATTATCTGCATCCGGGCTATATTTTAATAGATGGGTTAACAAGTTACTTTCTGTTGTTGGGGATGTTAATAAATAAATATTCCCTTCTTTCAAAACAGCACAACCGTTATAAATGGGAAAAGGAAGAGGTGCTTTATTTTCCCATGTATCTGATATAGGGTCATATACCTCAACCGAAGCTAATGGGGTATTTTGAAGCTCAGAAGATTTTGAATTGCCACCGAAGACATATAGCTTATTGTTATAAACAGCACTGGCAGCAACAATTCGATGTTGAAGTAATGGAGCTTTTGGTGACCAAGTATCTGTGATCGGGTCGTATTCTTGATTTATCGCAAGTGTAGCGCCATACCCTGTTCTACCTCCCGCCAAATACACTTTACCATTAATTACACCTGAAGCCATCGAATTTCTTGGAGAAACCCAATTGTTCTTTAATTCCCACGCATTCGTAGCTGGGTTATAGACGGCAATTTGGTTATTCCAAGTTCCTGCACTTGGTCCTTCACCCCCAAAAGTATAGAGCTTATCATTTACGGTCACAAAGGCATGGCCTCCCCTACCCGTTGGGGCATCGCTACCGATTGACCATAAATTCGTTGCTGGTTCATAAATAACTATTTGTTTTGAACGACTGTGAACAACATCACCGTTACCACCATAAAGATAGATTTTACCCGAATACACTGTTCCGACCAATGAATTCCTTGGACTTGGCATTTCTGCTCGTTTAGCCCATGGTTGAAATCTCTGCCCCCATGTAGCAGAAGAAAAAAAGAAAAATAACGCGAATAGAAAAAAAGCAACAGAAATTGTGTGTAAAGCCTTCATAAGAACTCCTTTTTTTATAAATGACGATTGTAACTCGTAACAGAAAGGAGTTCTTGCAGAAAAAAGGTGAGAAATATTTTTATTGTGCTTGGGGCTTTTTCAGATAAATAAATTCTTTGAAGAAATTATGGAAATAGGCAACATCGGGAAAAGTTTTAATTCTCTTTTGTTTTAGTAATTCATTAGCTCTACTAGAATATTGAGTGCTTTTGTCAAAAAAAACCGGATTTAATTGAAAATCGAAATACACAAAATAGTTTGGCGGTCTGTCCACCGCTTCCTTTTCTTCCAAATCAGCATCTCGAATCTCAGCCTTGATTTGTTTGGTTTCTAAATCAACATCTATTCTTGAGACCATGCTATAGCTAACCAAATCACCATAAGCTTTACCAATCATTGACATTGGTATTTGCAAATAATATTTTTCTGTCGCTTCATTTAATCCACTAAATTGGTTGCGCTTATCAGTTGGCCCATAACCGCCAAATTTTCTTGGATCCAAGACAACAATACATGCTGTTCCAAAAGCTTGGTTAGTACCACCAAACAAAATCTCTTGAATACCATCTCCCTCTAAATCTAGAGCTTTCATTGAGGTTAAATTTCCACAATGGGCATAGTAACTTATTTCTTTCCCTGTTCGCGCATCAATTTTAAAGACAACACCCGGCGAGAAGCCGTTAGCAGTTAAAATATATAACTCTGTTTTCCCATCTTTATCATAATCTCCAACTAAAAACCGCAAACCCCAGAATCTATCTTCCGGAGAAGGATTATTTGGAATTATAATTTCTTTTTTGATTTTAAATTTCCAAAGAATCAGATTTTTATAAACGGACTCGCATATTAAATAATCATATTTGTCAGAGATTGAAAAGCGATTTATATATATAACATCTTTATATCCATCGCCGTCAATATCAACAAGGTCGCAGGTTTTCTCTTGATGTTCACTGGCGTCAATAGCGGCTTTTACATAATCGCGTCCGATTTCTAATTTTTTTAGAATGTCATTTTCTTCGTTTTTAACAAGCAACTGGTTTCCTGTAAAATCAATCCAATCAGGATGCTTATCAATTGGTCCATATATCATTTTCCCTAACGATATTAAGAGAAGAAGAAAAGTAACGGCAGCTATGCTTCTTCTTTTCTTCCATGATTTTCTAATAGCTTGTGTTAAAAAAGAAATTGTTTGCTGTTCTAATATTCTTCTGTCATAAAAACTTCCACTTATTTTTTCTAAACCAATAATTTCCAACTTTGGCTTTAACTCATTTTTATTTTGTAACAGCTCAAGATAGTTTTTGCAGAAAGTTTCTTGTTCTTTTGGCACAACTAAATAATTTATTTCGCTAAAAAGAGAAGATTCTATTTTCACTCTCAATCCTTCATCATCAATCGGAAACAATTTATCGTCATCATGCAATTGTCCGGTAAAGGCTGTATCAATCCGCGGTAATAAAAAGAAACGAAGTTCATATAAATAAAAAAAACTTGTCATAAGCGCTGTAACAAACCCGGCGTCGAGTGAATCGCCGGTAATCAATTGGCTGTCGGTAATCCTACAGCGTACAAATAAGTTCTTCTTTATTGCAATTGCTGTCAGTTTGAAAAATAAATTTTTCGCCGTTTGAACAAGTACAAGCCAATGCTCTGTTGCATTGTTTTCCTGATGAAGAATATGGGGGAAATCAATTTCATCTTGATTAGCTTCCGGAGGAAGAAAAGCTGCTTCTATAGATAATTCTGAAATAATTCCAAATCTTGCTTTATCGTTTTGAAATAATGGTTCTGTCTCAACAAGAGGGATAAACACTTTTGTGGTTATGCTTTTATTTAGTGACAACAAACGAGCATGAAGTTTTATGGGCTTCTCTCCATAATTAACAACATGATTTTTCTTGTTTGTTGATAACTCAATCGCATAAATTTCTTTTTGAATGTGTTCTAGGGCTTTTCCTAAATTGTCTTTAAGTTCTTCATGCAAGTTGAAAGACTGTAATAAGACCAATAATTTTTTTATAGAATAAACGAATTCGAGCGGTGTGTATTTAAAATGATAATCAAGTAGTTCTTCGCAAAAGCGCGGAATTAGTTCCAGAGAATAAACAGACAGAATTGTGGGTTTGTCTGTCAGTGAATTTAGAAATTGAAGCAAATGAAATATTTTATTTCGCCGGGAATAACTTTGGGATAAGAGATGTATAAGTTCGAAATATCTATCTTCGGTAGTTGATAAAGTATTCATTAAAAAATGATGTGGTTTTAATTAGCTTTCAATTTGATTCACGAATATTTTCACTTTGCTCCAATCTGGGGCTTCAGAAAGTGGAAGTTCGGCTTTACAATTCTCTACCGGAACATTTAAAAAACTCCCTACTGACGAAATAAATTTTACATTGAACTTCTCATTCGTTCCTTCGGTTTCGCTGTGCATGAAGAGAAGATATTTTCTTTCGTTTACATCATACATAATTCTAATCATCATGTTTTCTTGTTCATTTATAAAAACAGCTTGCTTTTGAAAACGAATGGTTGGGATATTTTTAGATTTGGCTGCAAGCACTAAATTGTTTTCCTTTTCATAAGTAGGAAAATAATTTGCTTTAGGTTCATAGTAAGTGAGTTCGAAAATCCTTTCTCTTAAATTGTTTTTTAACAAGGACTCAATCCGGTAATTATCTCCTTTGCTTAATTCTTGCTCGAGGGTTTTATAAAAAGAGACGAAGTAATCATATTTTTTTTTACACACTTCACATTCCGCGATGTGTTCAACTTTATTTGCGTTTTCTTCTGGATTGAAACTCAAAATTACGAGTTTTTCAATCTCATGCTCGGCTAAATGGTTATTTAACACTTTTAATTATTTCCTTTCAAGAATATATTCGTGACAAAGTACTCGCTCTACGGAGAAAAGAATTCTTTTTTTAAGGTTTTATTCATTTCTTGTTTAGCAATTTTAACCAGGTATTCAACTTTTGTTCGATGAGAACGATTATAGTCTTCTTTTGTTAAGTTTTTTATATGGGTGCGCAAATGCTCATAAAAATGATCCATTTGCGGCGGTGAATTAAGATAGACGTCCTGGATGATTTCTCTTACTGTAGTCGAATAGACTTCGGCTTCGGAAGAATTCATTTTCTCTTTTTTTACGTAACTATTCTGTAACAAATAATCAACTTTTAACATCGTATCATTTAGAATTCTAATGACGTCCATTTCAGAACTTTCTTCTAAACCAGAAGCATTTTCATTGATTTCGTAATTCATCAGTTTGGCGTTTCTTATTAACATTGCAAAATCTAAAAGATAAATCACCTTTCGATATTCGGTCGTTACACATAAAATTAGATAAAGTTTATTTAGAATAGAGGAATAATCAGGCGTTTTAATAGCATCACTAAATAGTTCAATTTGAAGAAATTCAATAGGAATGATGAGTTTGTGATCAGAACTATAATTATAATTTGTAAGTGTAATTATTTTTTGATTAAACAAAGTAGAGGTGGTTAGGTTTGTATTTTTAGCTATTGCGAGTTTTATATTGCGAATAATTTTTCCCAACACCGGATCAAATGTCTGATTAATCCTAAAGAGATGATGATTAACTTGGCTGAAAATCAATCTTCGCAAGTAAATAAAAGTATCAATGTCTGAAAGAGGTTCAACCGGTGCAATTTTTTTGAAATATAGTGTAAACTCCAAATAATTGCCGTCATGATCTTGTTTGAACATCCCCGCAATACAATCAAGCGCAATATCCTCAAGTGATAATCCAAAGAAGTTGTCATAGTAAGAAAAACTTACTTCTTTTCTTCGCAAATATGCTATTGCTGTTTTGTGACAGAGATTAATAAAACTCTTTACCGTGGTTCTATCAGGAAAGGGAATAAGAAAAGATTTTATTAGTTGTCCGTTTTTTTCAACCTGCATTGTGTCTCGCAAAACAATTTTAATGAATACAATTATCTTCCTAAGACTATGATTAAAAATATAAAAAGTTTACTTCTGATAAAATCATACTCTCAAGTTTTTTTTGTAAGTTTCTCCGTGTTTTCATACTAAAAACTGAAATAGCTCATATGAAAAAATCTTCATTTCCTAAGCAAGTCATCCTCCTAAGCCTTGTTAGTTTGTTCACGGACATTGCAAGCGAAATGCTTTACCCAATTACGCCGATTTTTATGTCAACCGTTTTGGGAGCTTCAATGGCGGTTATCGGTTTACTTGAAGGAGTTGCGGAAGTTGTCAGCGGTTTCTTTAAAGGATATTTCGGTGTTCTTTCCGACAAAGTAAAAAAGAGAGCTGTTTTTATTTCTCTCGGTTACGGTCTTTCGGCACTCTCAAAACCATTGCCGGGAATTTTTCCTTCGCTCGCCGCAATTATCACTGCAAGAATTTCAGACCGCTTCGGCAAAGGATTGCGCACTGCCCCTCGCGATGCACTGCTTGCGAGTTACGCAAACGGAAACAGCGGCGCCGTCTTTGGTTTTCATCGCGGGATGGATACGCTCGGCGCGGCAATTGGTCCCGCATTGGTGCTGCTTCTTTTAGCTTTCTTTCCTAAAAATTATACATTGATCTTTCTCATTGCGTTTGTCCCTTCAGTGATTGCCGTTTCGTTTACTTTTTTTGTAAAAGATAATTTTGTTTCAAAAGAAGGTAAAAAGAAAATTGCTTTCCGCTCGTTCCTAAAAAACTCACCGAAGGAATACAAGCTTGTCTTGGGTCTGGTCGTACTTTTCTCATTCGCAAACAGCAGCGATGTTTTCTTGATCTTAAAATCAAAAGCTATTTCCGGTTCAGAAACGTTGGCAATCGTCAGTTACATTTTTTATAATCTTGTGTATGCTGCAAGCTCATACCCGCTTGGAAGGCTTTCTGATAAAATGGGGAAGAAAAATATTTTCACGTTCGGGCTTGTAATTTTTTCCGCTGTTTATTTCGGATTTGCAGTCGCGCATCATTTTGTGTTTGCAATTATTCTCTTTGCGTTGTACGGAGTTTACGCCGCATCAACAGAGGGAATAACGAAGGCGTGGGTTGCCGATATTGTTCCAGATGAAATGCGTGGAACCGCAATCGGTTTGCTTACAATGCTTTCAAGTTTTGCAATTATGTTCGGTTCTTTCTTTGCGGGAATTTTATGGGATGTCGTCAGTCCAAGCGCTCCTTTTTATTTTTCCGGTTCGATTGCATTACTTTTAGCAGTTCTAACTTTATTTGGAAAGAAATCGTTAAAAAGTTGAAAGAATATTCTCTAATTCAATTTTTTCTTTTTGCACCGAAAGGTTCATTCACTATATTGGCTACATGAAAATGCGACTTAAAAATATCTCCCTTACTTCTTCTTTCCTTTGGCGCCCCCGCGCCTAAATACTTTCCTCCATTTTTTCATTTTAAATTAATTTTCCATTCACTTGATGAATGTGCATTAACTATTTCTATTGAATAAAAATTTTTAATAACTTAAAGGAAACCTTACAATGAAACAGATCAAAAAATTTCTTCTTCCCGAAGATCAGATTCCCGAAAGCTGGTATAATATTCAAGCAGATATGCCAAACCCTACATTACCGCCGCTTCATCCGGGAACAAAACAGCCAATTGGTCCGGCAGATTTAGCGCCGCTCTTTCCGATGGAATTAATTAAGCAGGAAGTTTCAAAAGAACGATGGATTGAAATTCCCGAAGCAGTTCGTGAGGCATATAAAATTTGGCGCCCGACACCGTTGTATCGCGCTTATAATTTTGAAAAACTGCTTGATACTCCGGCAAAAATATATTACAAATATGAAGGTGTTAGTCCGGCAGGTTCGCACAAACCGAACACCGCTATTCCTCAAGCATATTACAACAAAATGGAAGGCGTGAAAAAAATTACAACTGAAACCGGCGCCGGTCAATGGGGAAGCGCACTTAGTTTTGCCTGCCAGATGTTCGGGATTGAATTGGAAGTTTACATGGTGAGGATCAGTTACGAACAAAAACCATATCGTAAGCTCATGATGAATACCTGGGGCGCAAAAGTTTTTTCTTCGCCAACGAACTTAACTGAATCGGGTAGAAAAATTTTAGCTGAAGATCCGAATTCGCCCGGAAGTTTAGGCATTGCAATTTCAGAAGCGGTTGAACGCGCTGCAACAAATGCAGACACCAAATACGCGCTCGGCAGCGTGTTGAACCACGTGTTAATGCATCAAACCGTTATCGGACTTGAAGCCGTAAAACAAATGGAAATGGCAGGAGATTTTCCCGATATTGTTATCGCGCCATTCGGCGGCGGTTCCAACTTCGCCGGAATTGCATTTCCGTTTTTACGTTTAAATTTGCAAGAAGGGAAAAAAGTCCGCTGTATTGCTGTCGAACCGGCTTCGTGTCCCAAATTAACCAAAGGAGAATTCCGTTATGATTTCGGTGACTCCGTCGGTTTAACTCCACTACTTCCGATGTACACACTCGGACATACATTCGTTCCCGATCCGATTCATGCTGGCGGTTTGCGTTATCACGGCGCCGGAGCGATCGTTAGTCAATTATTAAAAGATAAAGTGATTGAAGCACAGTCTGTACATCAGTTATCATGTTTTGATGCCGGAGTAAAATTTGCAAATGCAGAAGGAATTATTCCCGCACCGGAAGCAACGCACGGAATTGCCGCAGTGGTTCGTGAAGCATTAAAAGCAAAAGAGGAAGGAACTCCGAAAACAATTCTGTTTAATCTTTGCGGTCACGGACATTTTGATATGTCGGCTTACGAAGATTACTTTAGCGGAAAGTTGGTTGATCACGAATTATCGTACGATGAACTTCATCAAGGATTGAACGAGCTGAACGCACATCCGTTGGTTTAGTTTTTCATATCGTTAAAATGAAAAACCGCAGATGATCGATCTGCGGTTTTTTCTTCTTTCCATTTTCCACGTTTTACAAACTAAAACAACTCCAAACTCACGCAGCCTTCAAGCTCTAATAATTTTTCTTTTACTTTTGGACCTCCACCGGAAAAACCGCCGAGTGCCCCGGAGGTTTTTATTACGCGATGACAGGGAATAACGATAGGAACCGGATTAGCCCCAACTGCATTACCAACAGCGCGGAAACTTTTCTCGTTTTCTATTCTTACCGCAATATCTTTGTACGTAACAACTTCACCAAAGGGAATGTTCATCAGTTCATTCCACACTTGAAGCTGAAAAGTCGTTCCATGAATATCTAACGGAACTTTAAACATTTTCAATTCCGCATCAAAATATTTTTTCAGTTGTTCGGGTAAACCAAAGAAGATTTGATCGCTTGGCGGAAGTTTACTTTTCTTTGGGAACAGTTTGCCGCCCGATTTTGAATTTAGATCGATTCGGCAAATTCCGGTAGGGGAAGAGTAAATAGTAATAGAATTTCCGCCAATCTTTAAGGTGGTATAAAAAATTTTCTGGTCGGACAGCTTCATTGTGTTCCTGTTGTTTCATCGAAAAATAAATTATTCCAGAACAACGCTCAATAATTTTAAGCCGGAATAACCTCAATCACCGGGTTAACTTCTTTTCTTAAAAGATTTTCAATTGCGCGGAGCGTTCCCGAAATTGAACTGGGACAACTTCCGCACGCGCCCTGGTAGCGGACGCTAAGCGTTACGCCGTTCAATCCTAAAACTTCCAAACCGCCGCCGTCATTCGCCAATGCCGGACGAACTTTCTGATTCAACACAGTATTTATCTTCTGCAATAACTCACTTGCATTCTCGTCCAAATCTTCGGGTTTCTTTTCAGCGGGAATTAAATTATTATCAAAATCTTTTAAAAAGGAAACTAACGGACGTTGGATTTGTCCCCATTGTGTTTCGCGTGATTTTTCAACCGTGATAAATTTATCCATATAAAAAACAGATAGAACGCCCGGTAGTTCAAAAACTCCACTTGCCAGCGGATCGTTTACCGCTTCTTCTTTACTATGATAATGTCTTGTTTCAAATTTCAAAATACGTTCATTTAAAAGAAATTTTAACGCATGAGGATTAGGCGTTAATTCAACATCAATAACTTGTAACATTTATTCTCCATTTATAATTACTGCACAAACTTAAAACTCTTCTTAATTAAAGACAATGACAAAAACTAATTTACAGGAATTGCGAGAATCGGGACACGCACCTTATGCCGCAATTCATCCACCGTTGAACCATGGATCATGTCGTCTATCAATTTGTGTCCATGACTCCCAAGAATGATCATTTCGATTGCATCCTTTTCGACAAGTTTGGCGATTGCATCTTCCGGCTCACCGCCACTGATACATAATTCAGTTTTAAAATTCTTTTTATTTAGGAAATCGGAAAATTTTTCCAAATATATTCTCATTCGCAAAGCATCCTGATCATCAACAGCTTCGCCAAGAAATCTTCCCGTTGGCGATTCGACGCAGTGCATCAAAAAAATTGTGTTCTTTTCCGCTTGCAAAAACGGAAGCGCTTTCTGAATTATTTGTGAATCAAATCTATATTTTCCTTCCAACGCAATCCCAACGCGCTGGATCAACACGCCGCTTTCAAGCGATGTAAACTGAGCGGTTGTGGCGCTTATAACTTCTTGAATTTTTTGTTTAGTTAAAATTGGTTCAAAAGTTACCCAGAGAAGCATTCCCACAACAAAAAGAAAAAGGGGAATTCCTAAAAATTTAATTAATAAACCCACCGTTCCTGGATCAGAAATGTTTTCGAGTACAACATCAGAAACTAATTTTATATTCAGTGCAACAATAAGAATTGCGGATGTCCATGCAAGAAACTTCACTTTAGGGCCTGAAGCAAATTCTCCCATCTTCTCTTTGCTTGATGTAAAATGAAGGAGTGGAATTAAAGCGAACGGAAGTTGAATAGATAATATTACTTGCGACAAAATAAGCAGCATATCAACGGAGCGATCTCCGGCAAGATTGATAACAATAAGAGCAGGAATGATGGCAATCAAACGGGTAATTAATCTCCTAATCCAGGGACGAACTTTTAAACCGACAAATCCTTCCATAATAATTTGTCCGGCAAAAGTTCCGGTGATGGTAGAAGATTGACCTGCAGCGAGCAGCGCGAGTCCAAATGCAAACGGAGCGAATGAACTTCCAAGCAGCTTTCCGAGTAGAGAATGAGCATCTATAATAGAAGCAACATCAGAATGTCCGCTGCTAAAAAAAACCGAGGCGGCTAAAATTAAAATTGCAGCATTCACGAAAAAGGCGGCATTTAATGCAACTGCCGAATCAATTAAATTAAATTTGTTTGCTTCTTTTTTTCCGGCGGAAGTTTTTTCAATATCACGCGATTGCACTAATGCAGAGTGAAGATAAATATTGTGCGGCATAACCGTAGCGCCGATGATCCCAAGTGCAATAAACAAAGCGCCGCTTGACATTGCTGTGGGCATAAATCCC
>Ga0172379_10007301_pt1 | contig 14386 bp, 15 predicted proteins | sample GrowelOW334metaG_FD_119756 | JGI IMG/M metagenome (GOLD analysis project Ga0172379, IMG submission 119756) | Groundwater microbial communities from an aquifer near a municipal landfill in Southern Ontario, Canada - Groundwater well OW334 metaG | ecosystem: Environmental > Aquatic > Deep... | reverse complement strand
TCGAACTCTCCACCCCGATCACGCCGGGCTTCGAAGCCCTGGTGTTCAAGGCCTCGCGCGGCATCGAGGACATCTACGAGCTGACCTACATCCGCAAGGACGGCAGCCGCTTCCCGGCGGTCGTCTCGGTTACGGCCCTGCGCGACGAGCAGAATGCGATCATCGGCTACCTGCTGATCGGCACCGACAATACCGCGCGCAAGCAGGCCGAAGAGGCGCTGCTCAAGGCCGGGGCCCTGCAGAGCGCGATTTTCAACAGCGCGAACTTCTCCAGCATCGCCACCGACGCCAAGGGCGTGATCCAGATTTTCAACGTCGGCGCCGAACGCATGCTGGGCTACGCCGCTGCCGACGTGATGAACAAGATCACCCCGGCCGACATCTCCGATCCGCAGGAAGTCATCGCGCGCGCCAAGGCCTTGAGCGCCGAACTCGGCACGCCGATCACGCCGGGCTTCGAAGCCCTGGTGTTCAAGGCCTCGCGCGGCATCGAGGACATCTACGAGCTGACCTACATCCGCAAGGACGGCAGCCGCTTCCCGGCGGTGGTTTCCGTTACGGCTCTGCGCGATGCGCAAAACGCCATCATCGGCTACCTGCTGATCGGCACCGACAACACTGCGCGCAAGCAGATCGAGGAAGAGCGGTCACGGCTCGATCAGGCGCTGCAGGACAGGAACGTCGAACTGGATACTGCCCGGGTGGTGGCGGAAAAAGCCAATCTCGCGAAATCGGACTTTCTTTCCGGCATGAGCCATGAATTGCGCACACCGCTCAATGCAATCCTCGGTTTCGCCCAGATCCTCGAATCCGGCCTGCCGACGCCGACACCCGTCCAGCAGCGCAACCTGGAGCAGATTCTCAAGGCAGGGTGGTACCTGCTCGAACTGATCAACGAAATCCTCGATCTGGCGTTGATCGAGTCGGGCAAGGCGACGCTGTCGCATGAGCCGGTCTCGCTGGTCGAGGTCATGCTCGAATGCCGGGCCATGGTCGAGCCGCAGGCACAGAAGCGCGGCATCGGCATGACGTTTCCGCGCTTCGAATTCCCCTACTTTGTCAGCGCCGATCGGACCCGGGTCAAACAGGTTCTGATCAACCTGCTGTTCAACGCCATCAAGTACAACAAGCCGAAAGGCACGGTTGCCGTCGAGTACGCCCTGAGCCCCCCGAATTCGATCCGCATCAGCATTCGCGACACCGGTGTCGGGCTGACTCCGGAACAGCTGACGCAGCTTTTCCAGTCGTTCAACCGCCTCGGCAAGGAAGCCGGCGCGGAAGAGGGTACGGGCATCGGCCTGGTGGTCACCAAGCGGCTGGTCGAACTGATGGGAGGCACCATTGGCGTGAACAGCACCGTCGGGGTGGGGAGCGAGTTCTGGTTCGAACTAAGCCTGACCGCTGCGCCGTTGCTCGCAATCGAGGAGGCCGAGCATGCGGCTCTGATGCGACCGCAGCTACCGAGTGGCACACCGCGGCGCACCGTGCTCTATGTCGAAGACAATCCGGCCAACCTCGAACTGGTCGAGCAACTTGTGGCGCGCCGCTCCGATCTGCGCCTGCTCTCCGCAGCGGACGGCAATCTCGGCATCGAGTTTGCGCGCACCTATCTGCCGGAAGTGATTCTGATGGACATCAACCTGCCCGGCATCAGCGGGCTAGAGGCCATGAAAATCCTGCGTGCAGATCCGTTAACGGCGCATATCCCGATCATCGCGCTGAGTGCCAACGCAGTGCCGCATGATATCGAAAAGGCCCTCCAGGCCGGGTTCTTCGACTATCTAACGAAGCCGATCAAGGTCAACCTGTTCATGACTACGCTGGACGCGGCACTCAAAATTTCGCAAACTGGATCAGGCAGCGAAGCTATAAAGGAACCCGCATGAAGCTTTCCGAATCCGACATTCTCAACGCCAGCATCCTGATCGTTGACGATCAGGAATCCAATGTCACTCTGCTTGAGCGACTGCTCAGTGAAGCCGGCTATACCAACGTTGCCTCGACCATGAATCCGGAGGAGGTCTGCGCGCTGCATCGCAAGAATTGCTACGACCTGATCCTGCTCGATCTGCAGATGCCCGGCATGGACGGGTTCCAGGTGATGGAAGGGCTCAAGACCAACGCTGCGGAAAGCTACCTTCCAGTCCTCGTGATCACAGCCCAACCGGGCCACAAGCTGCGCGCGTTGCAGGCCGGCGCCAAGGATTTCATCAGCAAGCCGTTCGATCTGATCGAAGTCAGGACGCGCATCCACAACATGCTGGAAGTGCGGCTGTTGTACAAGAAACTCGAGAATTACAGCAAGGAGCTGGAACAGACCGTGCTGGAGCGGACTGCCGAGCTGCGCGAAAGCGAAGCCCGCTTTCGCAGCCTGACCGAATTGGCCTCCGACTGGTACTGGGAGCAGGACGAGAATGGCAACTTCACCAAGGTCTCCGGCCCGGTCCTGGAAATGCTCGGCATCCGGGTCGGTCCCTTGGAGGGAGAGGCAGCCGACAGACGGGTGGAAGGCTGGAACGAGAAGGAGCGGGCGGAGCTGCAGGCCGCCATTGCCGCCCGCGAGCCCTTCCTGGATCTGGTCTTCAGTCGCTGCAATCCGGATGGCACGCAACAAAAGTTTCAAGTAAGCGGGGAGCCGATGTTCAGCCAATCCTGCCGCTTCATCGGTTACCGCGGAATCGGTATGGAAATCACTTCGAAAGACAAAGATGCCGTCACTCCATAACCCGAGCCAAAACCGCCTTCTTGCCGCCCTGCCGACGGCGGAATTGGAGCGGCTGGCCGCGCATCTGGAACTGGTTCCGCTGCCGCTCGGCAAGATGCTCTACGAACCCGGCACACAATTGCAGCACGCCTATTTCCCCACCACCGCCATTGTGTCGCTGCACTATGTCACGGAGTCCGGCGCGTCGGCAGAAACCGCGGGGGTCGGCAATGAAGGCGTCGTCGGTGTTTCGCTGTTCATGGGCGGCGACACCACGACAAGCTCGGCCGTGGTGCAGACCGCGGGTCACGCTTACCGGCTGGAGCGCCACACGCTGAAGCAGGAATTCGATCGCGCCGGCTCGATGCAGCGCCTGTTGCTGCGCTACACCCAGGCGCTGATGACACAGATGTCCCAGACCGCGGCCTGCAACCGGCACCATTCAGTGGAGCAGCAACTGTGTCGCTGGCTGTTGCTGACCCACGATCGCGTGTCCACCCGTGAGTTGGTCATCACGCAGGAACTGATCGCCGGCATGCTCGGCGTGCGCCGCGAAGGCGTTACGGAGGCGGCCGGGAACCTGCAGCGCGCGGGATTCATCAGTTACCGCCGCGGCCACATATCGGTGCTTGACCGAGCGGGGCTGGAGTCCCGCGCCTGCGAATGCTACGCCGTGGTCAGGAAGGAATTGAACCGCCTGTTGTCCGACGAGCAGTATCGACGGGACGTGCCGGCAGCAGCCGACAGCCGGACTCGGCCGACACAGCCGCGCGGAGCAGGCGGCGGACCGGATTTTGCCCGCTGATCGGTCGTGGCTGACCGATGGCGATGGATTGCAAGTCGCGCACAGTTGGGCTATGGTCAGCCGGGATCAATATGCCCCTGAGCAGGAGAGACGTTGATGGCCCGAACGGCGCCACCGAGTAAACCCAAGGCGACCCGGCCTGCGCAGCGAATAGCGAAGGGCGCCACGACGCCGGTCAAGCGTGCCAAGGCAGGTGTCGAGCCAGGCAGCGAGCCGGCGGCGCGCCCTTTCGCCATTGTCGCCATCGGCGCCTCGGCGGGTGGCCTCGACGCCCTGGAGCAGTTCCTTGGCCATGTACCTGCCGGCAGTGGCATGGCGTTCGTTGTGATTCAGCATCTCGACCCCAACCACAAGGGCATGATGCCCGAGTTGCTGCAGCGGGCCACTGCCATGCCGGTGGCGCAGGCGAAGAACCGCATGAAGGTCAAGCCCGACTGCGTCTATGTGATTCCGCCCAACCGGGATCTGTCGATCCTGCATGACACCCTCCATCTGCTCGAACTCGCCGCACCGCGCGGCCTGCGTCTGCCGATCGACTTTTTCTTCCGCGCCCTGGCCGACGACCGGCGCGAGCAGGCGATCGGCGTCATTCTCTCGGGCATGGGTTCGGACGGCACGCTGGGCCTGCGCGCCATCAAGGAGAAAGGCGGCCTGGTGCTGGTGCAGGATCCGGCGACCGCCAAGTTCGACAGCATGCCGAAGAGCGCCATCGATGCCGGGCTGGCCGACATTGTCGCCGCGGCCGAGGAACTGCCGCAGCGCATCATCGACACCCTTCGTTATGGTCCGCGGCCGGCCACCGGTGCGGCCGAACCCGAGGCGGAAACCTTGGCCCAGAAGAGCGGCTTCGACAAGATCAGCATCCTGCTGCGGGCGCGCACCGGCCACGATTTTTCCCTCTACAAGAAAACCACGGTCTATCGCCGCATCGAGCGCCGCATGGCCATCCACCAGATCAAGCGCATTGCCGACTACGTGCGTTACCTGCGCGAGAACCCCCAGGAAGTCGACCTGCTGTTCAAGGAACTGCTGATCGGCGTCACGAGTTTCTTCCGCGACCCGGCGATTTGGGCCTACCTGCAGGAACAGGCTCTGCCCGCACTGTTGGCCGCGTCGCCGGACGGCGGCGCACTGCGCGCCTGGGTAGCCGGCTGTTCCACCGGCGAAGAGGCTTATTCACTGGCCATCGCCTTCCGCGAAGTGCAGGAACGCCTGAAACTTCCCGCACACCATGTGCTGCAGATCTTCGCCACCGACCTCGACCCGGATGCCATCGCCAAGGCGCGGCAGGGCTTTTATCCGGCCAATATCGCCGCCGACGTTGCGCCGCAGCGCCTGAAGCGATTCTTCGTTCAAGACGGCAATGGTTACCGGGTCGCCAAGGAAATCCGCGAGATGGTGGTGTTCGCACCGCAGAACGTGGTCATGGACCCGCCGTTCACCAAGCTGGACATCCTCACCTGTCGCAATCTGTTGATCTACCTCGGCCCCGAGTTGCAGAAAAAGCTGCTGCCGCTGTTCCATTACAGCCTCAAGCCGGGCGGCCTTCTGATGCTGGGCAGCGCCGAGTCGATCGGCGGCTTCACCGATCTGTTCACGCCACTCGAAGGCAAAGCACGCCTGTTCTGGCGCAGCAGCGGTTCGCTGCGAGCCTTTGAGCTTGAATTTCCTACGCGTCACTTACCGATCAACACCGAATCCGCCATGAATCCGAAACCCAAAGCGCCTGCAGCCAATCTGCAAAACCTCGCCGACCAGTTGCTGCTGCAGCAGTTTTCTCCCGCCGCGGTACTGGTCACCGGTGCCGGTGACGTGGTCTACATCAGCGGCCGTACCGGCAAGTATCTGGAGCCCGCAGCCGGCAAGGCGAACTGGAATATTCATGCGATGGCGCGCGAGGGCCTGCGCCAGGAACTTGCCCTGGCCCTGCCCAAGGCGCTGCGCAGTGGCCAGCGCGTGATCTGCCGCAATCTGTCAGTTGGCACCAACGGCGGCACGCAGCAGGTGGACCTGACGGTGAATCCGGTCATGGAACCGGCCGCCCTGCAGGGCATGGCGATGGTGGTGTTTGCCGATGTCGACACGCCGCAAGCGGCGCAAACGCCAGACAGCGACAGCGGCAAAGCGGCTCCGCGCACTGGCCGGCGCGTGGCGGAACTGGAGCAGGCACTGGCTCAGGCGCGGCAGGAAATCCAGGCCTTGCGCGAGGAAATGCAGACCTCGCAGGAGGAACTCAAATCATCCAACGAAGAGATGCAATCGACCAATGAAGAGCTGCAGTCGACCAATGAGGAGTTGACCACCTCCAAGGAGGAAATGCAGTCCCTCAACGAGGAACTGCAGACGGTGAATCTCGAGCTGCAATCGAAGGTGGATGAGTTGTCGTCGATCAACAACGACATGAAGAATCTGCTCAACAGCACCGACATGGCCACCGTCTTCCTCGACAACGTGCTGCATGTGCGGCGCTTCACCACCCAGGCGACGCGGCTCTTCAAGCTGCTTCCGGGCGACGTCGGCCGGCCGCTGTCGGACATTGCAAGCGACCTGGTTTATCCGGGGCTGCTGGCTGACGCCGCGGAGGTGCTGAACACGCTGGCCTTCTCGGAGCGGGAGATCGCTACCGGCGACGGGCGCTGGTTCCAGGTCAAGATCATGCCCTACCGCACCCTGGAAAACGTCATCGACGGCGTCGTCATCACCTTGAACGACATTGGCCGGGCCAAGCGCCTGGAAGCGGAATTGCGGGCGATTGGCGGCAAGGCGAAGGAACAGCCGTGACAAAGAACGATAAAGACGCCGCCGGCTTGCGCGACGCCGCTGAAGCGCGGCTGAAGGACGACCCGCAGGCAGCAGCCGTCAGCAACAGCGGTCAGTCCCGACAGCTGCACGAGTTGCAGGTGCACCAGATCGAGCTGGAAATGCAGAACGACGAGTTGCGCCAGTCCCGCATCGAACTCGAAGAGTTGCTCACCCGCTATATCGAACTGTACGACTTCGCCCCGGTCGGCTATCTCACGCTCACGTCGGACGGCCTGATCGCGGAGATCAACCTGACCGGCGCCAAGCTGCTGGGGGTAGAGCGCAGGAATCTGCTGAGAAAGCGCTTCACGTCTTTCGTCACTGCTGGCGATCAGGATCGCTGGGCCAGGTTTTTCCTGAGCGTGAAGGGCCGCGAGGAGCAAGACCAGGGGGAATTGGCGTTGCAACGTGGCGACGGCAGGATCTTTCATGCACAGCTGGATTGCGTGCGCCACAGAATCATGCCCAACGACATACCGGGAGTCGGCGCTGGCGGTACGGCGAGCCCCCGCGAAGCAAGCATCCTGGGGGTGAGTATTGCCCTGACCGACATCAGCGTGCGCAAGCGTGTCGAAGCGCAGCTGAACGAGGCCATGGCCGCCGCGGAAAAAGCCAACCGGGCGAAAACCGAATTTCTCTCCAGCATGAGCCACGAGTTGCGCACGCCGCTCAATGCGATTCTCGGTTTCGCCCAGCTCATGGAATCCGGTACGCCGCCGCCGACGCCCCCCCAGAAAAGCAGTCTCGACCAGATTCTCAAGGCGGGATGGTACCTGCTGGAACTGATCAACGAAATTCTCGACTTGGCGCAGATCGAGTCGGGCAAGGTGATGTTGTCGCGGGAGCCGGTCTCGCTGGCCGATGTCATGCTCGAGTGCCAGACCATGATCGAGCCGCAGGCACAGAAGCGCGGCATCGACCTGACCTTTCCGCGCCTCGACACTACGCTCTATGTCAACGTCGACCGGACCCGGGTCAAGCAGGTTCTGATCAACCTGATGTTCAACGCCGTCAAGTACAACAGGCCGCAAGGCGCGGTCATCGTGGAGTGCGCAGCGAGCTCCCGGAATTCGATTCGTATCAGCGTTCGCGACACGGGGGTCGGACTGTCTGCGGAACAGATGGCAGAGCTTTTCCAGCCCTTCAATCGTCTCGGCAAGGAAGCCGGTACGGAGGAAGGCACCGGCATCGGCCTGGTGGTTACCAAGCGGCTGGTCGAACTGATGGCCGGCACCATTGGCGTGGATAGCACGGTCGGGGAAGGCAGTGTGTTCTGGGTCGAATTTGACCGGATCACTGCGCCGTCGGCGGCAAGTCGTGAAGCCTTGCGGGCGTCGCTGCACGTGCCGGCGCAGGTGGCCGCCGGCACGTCGCTGCGCACCGTGCTGCTGGTGGAAGACAATCCGGCCAATCTGGAACTGGTCGAGCAACTCATCGGGCGCCGCCCCGACTTGCGCCTGATTTCCGCGGCGGATGGCAATCTCGGCATCGAGTTTGCACGCACCCATCTGCCGGAGGTGATTCTGATGGACATCAACCTGCCCGGCATCAACGGCATGGACGCCATGAAAATCCTGCGTGCAGACCCGTCAACGGCGCATATCCCCATCATCGCGCTCAGCGCCAATGCGGCGCCCCGCGATATCGAGACGGCCCTCCATGCAGGATTCTTCAGCTACCTGACGAAGCCGATCAAGGTCAACGAATTCATGGATACACTGGTCGTGGCACTGAAATTTGCGCGAAAGACAGCGGACCGCGCCGAGGAAAAATAGAACACGGCTGAAACTGTTGCAGTCCCGCGCGTCAGCACCGGGATCGTGATTACCGGTTGCCCGCAATTCGCGTCGAATACGAGTCAGCCGGTGGCGAGCAGGGGAAACAGGGCGCGCAGGCCGCTGGCGATCATCTCCACCGCCATCGCCGCGAGGATGAAGCCACCGACGCGTTCGACGATGTCCAGTGTTGACTGGCGGATTTGCTCGCCGCGATGGCAGGCTGTATGGAAGGTAAACCAGCACGCGATGCCGACGATGAGAATCGGCACGATGACGTGAATCAGATCCGTGTAGGCATGCCATTCGCTATTGCCCATGACATAGCTGAAGGCCGCAGGCCCGGCCAACAGGGGCACCGCCAGCGGAACAATCGACGCCTCACTGGCGCGGCTGCCGGACGCGGTTGACGGCAGTCCCTTGAAGCTGGTTTCCTGGCCCAGCACCATCGCTATTGCCAGCAGCAAGACAATGATGCCTCCGCCAACCCGCATGGCGCCGAGCGATACGCCAAGCAGACCCAATAGAGGCATTCCCAGAAAAGCCGCCACCAGCAATGCGACGGTGACGCTGAGGCCTATGGTTCGTGCGAAGCGGGACTTTCGCTGCAGATCCAGTTCTCGCGTGGTGGCAAGAAACAGCGGAGCCATGGTGACGGGTCCGACCAGGGCAAACAGCGTGATGGTTTTCTTGAGAGTGAGTGCGGTAATCGTCAGCATTGCCGGTTTCTCCTGGGAGCCTGTTTCAGGATGGATCGTACCGCGTGTCGCGGTTCGTTGGGAGCGTGCAGCAGGCTGTGCATCATTCCCGCCAGGACAATAGTCGACGGTGCGCTGGCGTACAGACCAGGCACAGCGCCGGGCTCAAGATTCACTGCATGAGCGCCGACCTTTCGTTGCGCCTTGAGCACCACAGGAGGCTGGAATGAACGGAAAACGATTCGCAGGCATTTGGCTTCAGCTTGCTGGAAGAGTGAATCAGGCCTGGGGCGAACTGACCGACGATCCGCTGCGCGAGACCGCCGGCAGGCGCGACCAGGTTACTGGCAAAACGCAGCAGGCCGGCGCAATCGCGCAGGAGGCAGCGGCGCGCCAACTGAGGGATTTCCAGCATGACAACCGTAATTGGTATTTCTAAAGGAGCGTGAAAATGAACAAGAAGATTATTCTTGGATGGTTCGCATTGGCGGCATTCTTTCCCCTGGCATTTTCGGCGAGCCAGGCCCAGGCACAGGCCCAGTACTCTGCAGCGTCCGCCGCAGCGCGAATCGACGGCTTCGACGTGGAACCGGTGGCGAAACCGGCTGCGGGCAACGAACTGGCATTTACCTTGTACGGCAGTCCCGGCGGCACCGCGGCAGTCCAGATCGGCGGCGCGACCGGAGGCGTGGTCCTGGTGGAAACCGAGGCCGGGGTCTATGAAGGCACTTACACCATCCGCAAGCGGGACAAGATTACTGCCAGAAGCACGGCTACCGCCAACCTGCGCGTGGGCAACCGGGTGGCCAGCGCCATCCTCGATGAGCCGCTGATCGGCAGAGCGTCCCCGAGACGGCCCGCGCCGCAAGCGATCTCGGCCGCAGGTCCGAAAATCGACCGCTTCGATGTGGACGCGCCTGCGCGTCTTGTGGCCGGAGAAGAGTTGATGCTGACCCTGTCCGGAAGTCCGGGCGGCACCGCGAGCGCCAGGATAGCCGGCGTCAAGGGCAAGATCGTGTTGGACGAGGTCAGGGCCGGTGTCTACGAAGGCAGCTACACGATCAAGAATCGCGACCGGATTGCAGACAATGCGGCCGTGACGGCGAATCTCCGTATCGACAAGCGGGAAACCAGCGCGGTGCTCGGCCACTCGCTGGTGGCAGCTTCCCGTACTCAGTCAAGTCCTCGGCCGGCGGCCCGGTTGTGCGTCAATTGCGGCGTGGTCGAAGCGATCAACGTGATTGAAGTCAAAGGGCAGGGAAGCTATCTCGGGCCCATTGCCGGTGGCGTCGCCGGAGCCTTGCTCGGCAGCCAGGTCGGCCATGGCTCGGGCACCACGATAGCCACGGTGGTAGGTGCCGCAGGCGGCGCATACGCCGGCAGCGCAATCGAAAAGAGCGTGAAGACGACGAAGCACTACGAAGTGGTCGTGCGCCTCGAAAACGGCGGCTCCCAGACAATTTCCTATGCGGCACAACCCGGCTTTGCCGTGGGCACCAAGGTCAAGGTGGCCAACGGCGCTCTGACCGTCGTTCAATAGCAACGGGCGCCGGATGAACGTCAGGAAATAATTCTTGTACTGCAATTTCGCAATTTCAAAAAAGAGGTCACAAAATGCTCTACACAATCGCCGTCGTTCTGCTCATCCTGTGGCTGCTCGGGCTGGTCACGTCATACACCCTGGGCGGCTTCATCCATATCCTGCTCGTGATTGCCATCGTCGTGGTACTGCTGAGAATCATCAGCGGGCGCAAGGTGCTTTAGGTTCCGTGCAGCTATGGACGCCAGCGCACAGAACGCGCCGGATCTTGTGTTTAGTCTCATCAACGGTCAGCGCCGGATACAAATGCGGCGGTCCCGACCATCGATAACATTCACCCTCAGGAGAGCACCATGAACAAGGATCAAAGCAAAGGCCGCGTCGAAGAAGTCAAGGGCAAGGTAAAGCAAGTCGCCGGCATCGTAACCGGCAACAAGGAGCTGGAACACAAAGGCAAGATTCAAGATTTGAAAGGTCAGGTCCAGGCGGTGTATGGCGATCTGAAAGCCGACATCAAGAAGGTCAGCTAAGCCGGGCCTCGTGTCCAAGCGCTTGCAGTCGTGTCAGCCATTTGGCATGAAGCGCGACTGCAAGCGTGAACAAGTCGAATGAAGCCGTCCGACGATGCATCTCCCCAAATCACCCAGCAAAGGAAAGACCATGAACAAGCTAAACCTGACCACAATCGCAGCAGCGATCGCCATCGTTTTCAGTACCGGTGCGATGGCGGCCGACAGTGCAACAGATCAATCCAAGGCCACCGCACCGGCGTCCAAGACGGAATCTCCCGGGGCATATGCCGACGACGCCGTCATCACCACCAAGGTGAAGGCCGCGATACTGAAGGCATCATCGCTCAAGTCGGCCGAAATCAACGTCGAAACCTACCAAGGCATTGTTCAGCTGACCGGCTTCGTCAGTTCCAAAGCCGCGATCAAAAAGGCGGTCAAAATTGCACGCAGCGTCAAGGGCGTGAAATCCGTCAAGAACGACATGGTTGTCAAAGGCAAGCAGTAAGCCACATCCTCGCCGGCGGTTCCCAGGCCATCTGATCCGGGGACCGTGGGCACGAATATCAAGGGGCTGCTTCAGTGGCGGCTCCTGCCTTCCCGCGAAAGTCGGCGCCCGCGGGACGGCGGCAGCAGACGCGCGCCACGTCACGTGGTCCGCGACTCTCGACTGCACCGCGCCAAGGATCGCCACAACGTCCTTGCGTCCTTGCGGTGGACCAGCGCCGGTCGATCCGAAACCCGAGGTAATGAGCGTCAGCGCACAGAGGAAGTTCGGGCGCTGACCCACCATTGGCTTGACGGTTCACCGCCGTGCAAGCTTCTTCAAATGCCCCGGGAGAGATGCCATGAAAGCGATGAATGAATTTGAGTCAGTGCTCGTGATTGCCAGCTTGATTCTCGCCGTGTGCGCGGTCATGGACGGGCCGCTTGCAGCGCCCAATGCCGGGGCCGGCAGACAAGGCAGCGATTACGTCGCAGCCGGCGTGAGGCAGGCATTCGATCTCGCGCGGCAAGATCCCATTGACATAGCCGGTAGCAATGCTGCACGGGAAGCTGCGCCGGTGGCGAGTCTGGAAACCGACCACAGTGGAGGCCGCGCGCCACGCCAGGATGCGGTTTCATGGTGAAGTTGCTGATTGCGTGCTGTGTGCGACAACGTACAGAAAACGTTCGAGATTCAACCGATGATGGCCGCAATGATCGGTCGGCTGCAGAGTAGGTCCGTAACACCGGTTTCGTATCACGTGGTCGGCGACTGGTTCAGATCGATTGGCAGTGACTGTCAGTATTTCCCCCGCTTCTGCGGACAGTCGAAAGAACGAAGCAAACAGAAGGCGGAAGCTCACACACCTCTTAGGGATCGGAAATCATCATGACTAATATATCAATCAGGAAGCAAATGACCTTGGCCGTATCGTGCGTTCTGGCACTGGGCCTGGTATCGAACGCAGCCATGGCACAATCCGACACGACGGACAAGACGGGATACCTCATTGACCAGCGCAACAATGTAGTCAAGAGCGGCACGGGGCTGTGCTGGCACACCGGCTACTGGACTCCGGCGATGGCGATCGAAGAATGCGATCCCGACCTGGTGAAGAAACCACCCGTCCAGGTCGCGCAAAGAGCGCCGGAAGCAGTACCGCCGGCCGCACCGAGGCCCGCCGCGGAGCGCGTGAAGCTGAACGCCGATACGCTGTTCGATTTCAACAAGGCGGTTCTGCGTCCCGAGGGACGGGCGGCGCTGGATGACTTCGTCGCCAAGACCAAGAATATCAGGCCGGAAGTGATCATGGCCGTCGGCCACGCCGACCGCTTCGGCTCGGACAGCTACAACCAGCGCCTCTCCGAGCGACGCGCAGCAGCGGTAAAGACCTATTTGCTGAGCAAGGGCATCGAGGCCAATCGCATCCAGACCGAAGGCAGGGGTGAGACGCAGCCGGTCACGAAGCCTGGCGACTGCCGTGGCCCCAAGAGCGCAAAGGTGATTGCCTGCCTGCAGCCTGACCGCCGCGTCGATATCGAAGTAGTGGGCACCACGATCTCCAAATAGTCGTCACATCAGGGAAGCGTATGTCCGGCATGACGTGCCGCACATACGTTTCCAGTCCCACTGCAGAGAGGAACGGGAATGAACAAACTCAGCATCAACGCGGTCGCCCTTGCGATGAGCCTCGCGTTCAGCGCCGGCGCGATGGCACAAAGCATGTCGAAGGACGACTACAAGGCAGAGAAGCACAGGATCTCGACCGAGTACAACACCGCCAAGGCTTCCTGTGCCTCATTTTCCGGCAACGCCAGAGATATCTGCGTGGCGCAGGCCAAAGGTCAGGAGAAGATTGCCAAGGCCGATCTCGATGCGAGCTATAAGCCCACCGTGAAGAACCACTACGAGGCGCGTGTCGCCAAAGCCGAGGCCGACTATGCGGTAGCCAAGGAGCGCTGCGACGACCAGGCCGGCACCGCGAAGGATGTGTGCATGGAGGAAGCAAAGGCGGCGAAGACCACTGCCAAGGCCGATGCCAAGGCGCAGATGAAGATCTCGGATGCGAACGCTACCGCCAATGACAAGTCCGCCGAGGCGCGCAGCGAGGCAAGAAACAAGTCTGTCGAGGCGCGCAAGGATGCCGCGGCAAGCACGCTGGACGCGCAGTACGGGGTGGCGAAGGAGAAGTGCGACACCTACGCCGGTAGTGCGAAGGATTACTGCCTTGACCAGGCGAAGAAGAACTTTGGCAAGCCGTAAGTTGCAAGCGAACAGAAGAGCAGTACCCGAAACTCAACGTTTGATAAAGAGGTAATCCAAATGAAAACGATGCAAAAATTTGCGCTCAGCGCAGTCGCAGTTGCAATGTTGGGCCTGGGCGGTTGCTCCGGCATGTCAGCGCAGGACAAGAACACCGCCATCGGTGCCGGAGTCGGCGCCGTCGGTGGCAACATTCTTACGGGCGGCAGCGCGGCTGGAACGATCGGTGGTGCAGCCGTCGGCGGCGTCATCGGGCACGAAATCAACAAATGATGACCGGCACGCGATGCGCCTGACCTTGACGGGCGGCGTGTCGCGGTCGCCGACTTTCACGCTCCTCAGGCAGGAGTAACCAGGATGGTTACTCCTGCTTTTGGGTGAGCGCACCACCAGGAGATACCAATGATCAAACTACGTGAGAGCGTTACCGCTGTCGTGGCCATGAGCGTGATGCTTGTCGCACTTTCCGCCTGTCAGAAGCAGGAAGGGCCGGCAGAGCGGGCCGGCAAGGAAGTCGACAAGGCGACAGCGCAGGTCGGACAGCAAATCGAAAAGGCCGGCCAAAACATCCAGGACGCGGCAAAAGGCAACAAGAAATAGTTGCGGCAATGTTGTAGCGTTTCAAGAAGCGCCTCGGCTTCCGTCGGGGGATGCAGCTAAAGCGTTCACATTCTGAAGCGCATCCAATGACCTACGAACTCCTGATCGGACTGCGCTACACGCGCGCCCAGCCGCGCGAAGGCGTGGCCAACCGCTTCATCTCCTTCATTGCGCTGATCTCCATGCTGGGACTGGCCTTGGGCG
>Ga0172379_10007300_pt1 | contig 14386 bp, 12 predicted proteins | sample GrowelOW334metaG_FD_119756 | JGI IMG/M metagenome (GOLD analysis project Ga0172379, IMG submission 119756) | Groundwater microbial communities from an aquifer near a municipal landfill in Southern Ontario, Canada - Groundwater well OW334 metaG | ecosystem: Environmental > Aquatic > Deep... | reverse complement strand
AGGTCAAAGGTACCGGAGTCGTTTTCATTTTTCATCATGCCAACCTAAGTGATAAAAAATTCGACCCCGGTACTTTTTGTTTCGGGCACAGCTATCTTGGCGGAGTCAGTCCAGATGAATTTGAAGTGGCGCATCGTAAGCGCAAATCTGGTGTCCACTAAATCCTGGTAATTCGAACCTGACCCATTTAGGTTTCTGCCTACGCTGAAGAGGCCGCTGTTTCGGATGCTTGGTTGGTGGTGGGGTGAAGTGATGAAAAGAATATGCAGCCAAAAATTCGCTTGCGCCTTTATACAAACACTTATATATTGCCCGTATGAAACCGCTCAAGTTCACCGGCTCTAGCGAAGATGACCTGGCCGCATTCCCTCGCGAGGCGAAACAAGCCTCAGGATTTCAGCTCTTTCGCGTACAGGCTGGCTTGATGCCCGCAGACTGGAAGCCGATGCTGAATGTGGGCGTAGGTGCTTATGAGATTCGCGTCCACGTCTTGGGCGAATGGCGCGTCATCTATGTGGCGAAATTTTCCGATGCGGTTTATGTGCTGCATGCCTTCCAGAAGAAGACCCAGCAAACGCGCAAGGAAGACATCGAGCTGGCCGCCGCCCGCTACAAGCAACTCAAGGAGAGTGCAAAATGAAAAAAGAGAAACTCAAAATCACCAAATCCAGCGGCAACGTATACATTGACCTCGGATTCCCGCCGGAAGAGGCCGCCATCCTCGCCATGCGCTCCGATCTCATGTGCCGGCTCGAAATCCTGATCCGCGACAAGCAATGGACACAGGCCGAAGCCGCGCAAGTGCTAGGCATCTCGCAATCTCGTGTCTCCGACCTGATACGCGGCAAGTTCGAAAAATTCAGTCTGGACATGCTGATTACGCTGGCGACCAGAGCGGGAAAGAAAGTTGAATTGAAGATGGTGGCTTGAACACGGAACAAGAAACCGTGGTTTGTCCCCGATTATTCACGCCAGTGTCGCAATGCCGGTCAGGAAGACAGGCGCCAGCGCCCATCCGAGATTGCCCGAGATGCCGTGGACCGAGAACGCATGACCCAAGTGGGCTTCCGCGACCTTGTGATTCAGCACGGTGAAATCGGCCGGATGCAACACGCTATTGCCCAGCCCCGCCAACGCGGCAACCGCAAAAAGATCGCCCAGTGTATGCGCAAGCAACCCCAGCCACAGTCCGGCGATCAAGAAACAGCTCATGCCGAACAACAGCACCCGCAGGGGCCCGAATCGATCCACGGCAAATCCCGCCAGCGCCTGCCCGATACCGGAGACCACAAAAAAGACCGTCACGGCAAGACCGATCCCCGAGAAATCGAGACCGAAAGCCGGCATCAGCCACGGAAACAGCGGCGGAAACAACAGATGGAAGAAATGCGATGTGCCATGCGCCAAGCTGATCACCGCAATGACAGATGCATCGCGATGAACCGGCGGATCGATTGTTGCGCTGACGCTATTCATGGATACATGACCAAAAACCCAAAGCCAAAGACAATGAAACGCTGATTAAGTCCTCCGTTCGTGGTGAGCTTGTCGAACCATGTATGGAGGACTTAATCAGTGTATCCCAAGAGGCCTCCGTGTCATTGCTCGATTGCCCGGGGTGAAACGCCGATTAAGTCCGTTCGCCCTGATAACCAGCGACTTTGCTGTCGTTAACCAATGACTTGGTTGGCGTAGTTTGGCAACCTAGTCAGATGGCTATGCATAGCTGTTTGACAGCTTAGTCGAATGGCTAGTAGTTCCATCAGGTATCGAAGGGTATGTCAGCTAACCTATTGCACGATTGCCCAGGGTGAAACGCTGAGCGCTATGCTGAAGTTGCCAGGTTTCTTGCCCGGACCCAGTTTCTTGCCAAGACCAAGTTTCTTGCCAAGAGTAGGATACCGCAAACCGAAAACCGTGGTTCGATGTTGCCAAGGATACGCCGGACACTTCGTCTCTCGTAGCAGGCACGGAATGGGGCTCCGTCCCCAATGGCACTGTTAATTCGCACCAAGACTGCACGCCATATTGAACGAGCAGGACTTAACGTGCTACGATGCCCGCATGAAAAAAGCCCACGCCAATGATGTTGCGAACAAAGCGAAGCCCGCTGCGAAACGCGCTCGTCTTGCGAAAGTTGTTGCGGCAAAACCCTCATACCAAAAATCGGCTCGCCAAGCTGCATTTAGCAAGGCATCCAGCAACTTGCCGGCAGCAAAAGCGGTCGCACGCGCCAAGCTCATAGCAAAGGTCGATCCCGGCGAATTTCGTATCATTCACATGCCGGGTTAAGCCGTGGTCGCCGGCTACGATTGGTTCCAGCCGAGCGACCTTCCAACATTTTTCCACGCACTGCAAAAAGCATCTCGTCCAGCCATTCTGGTCGGCGGACAGTCACTAACCTTCTGGGTCGACTATTTTAAAATCCCGGTGCCGAAAGGCGACACGCCTTACCTCACACAGGACGCGGATGTGCTGGCCACAAAGCACGATGCCCGTACTTTCGCGACAGAATTACACGGGACACTCAACATTCCGAAGGCGGACGACCATACGCCCAACACCGCCATCGTTACTTACAAGACACCGGATGGCCGGACGTTGTTCGTTGACTTCATGGGAACGCTGATCGGACTGACGAATGAAGAAATCAGAAAAACCGCCGTCGAATTCGAGCATCACGATTACGGATTGATACGCGTCCTTCACCCGACGCTGGTACTCAAAAGCCGCATCGTCAATCTGCATCGCCTGCAATCCAAGCGCGACAGCAATGGCATCGAACAAGCGCGTCTGGCCGTGCCGGTGGCAAATGCATTCTTCGAAAACTACGTTTCAATGGGGCTGGCCGGTAAAGTACCGGACCGTTACCTGATCGATCGTGTCATGTGGCTGGGCAAGCTCGCTCTTTCAGAAGCCGGAATATACGTGTACACACAATGGGGAATCGATGTCATGGCAGCCGCGCCAGTCGACCTGATCGCTAACAAAAAATTCCACACCGAACATTGGCCACGCCTCGATGCGCGCATTCGCGCCAAACGGGGACGGCGGAATCTCATGGGCCAAAAATAAAACGTGGCTACAGATGGTTCTGATTGTTACAGCACACTCGCCAAAACAATTCGACTCCGGTACATTGGTGCACGTTGGAGACGGAGCCTGATTGAAGTTCGAGCGGAACATTGTTTCATTCAGGCTTAAAGCCTTGCCGCACTCAGATTGTTTCCGTATGATTCCCCTGCACGATCAACGGATATTTAAAATGCATAAATAGTTGACGCGAGTTCCTTCACCATCGGAACGATCAATCGGCAAGTTTGTTATTTGGGGGGATAACATGGTTGCGAGCATCTCTGCTTTTTCTTTGCGCGGATTGATTAAATCGTGGTCTGCCCCTGATTGTTTAGATATTTATAATGCATAAAGTAGGCGCGAGTTCCTTTAACTTCGGAACGATCAATCGGCAGGTTGGTTATTGGGGGGAACATGGCTGCATGCGTTTCTGTTTTTTCTTTGCTCCACTATGGAATAACCGTGGTTTATCCCCGATTATCCTGGACGTACCAAAATCCTGGTTCAGGTTCTAAGTCAAAACTCAATCAGATACTTGGGCTGGTTTTTATCGGTTTAATATAAAAGGGGAATGCGCTTGCTAAAGATCGATCAAATGACTGTCGACCGGGTCGTGGTTCACACCATTCCGGCGCGTGGTCCAGACAAGAACCTCGTGCCTCCGTCGGGGGGCGCCGATGTGCTGCATCCAAGCGGTGCTGTCAGCGATGTCGTTGTCGCGCGGATCAGTAAGGCCTTGGGGCACAACTCACATGGTGTGCAAGCCGACTTCGAGGACACAAACGATGACAGCACATTTGCACTTGCCTGCGTGATGATGGATTGCACAGATGCGGATTTTACGACCCATGCTCATGCAGCTGCTACCAAACTCACGCAGGTGCAACAGAGCAAGGCATTCAGTTCCGCCAAGCTGATTTCAATGAGCGGCAAGGTCGGCGCAATTGGCCGCCCATTCGCAGCCTTCATCAAAGCGGACCTCGAGCAGGCGCTTTCGGAAACGACCAAGCAAGGGCAGTCAGTACTTGATGTGCTGAACGATCTCTTTCTCACTGAAAGCCAGCGTCTTTACAAGATCGGCTTCTTTCTGAGAACGGCGGCTGGTACGGGGAAGAAGGCCGACAAGTATGCTCCGGAGCATCACAGCATTCATGTCTATGACCACCTCATGACCGGCACTGAATCGAGGAACGCGGCGTTCTACTTTTACGGCGAGTTCCTTGGCTCCAATGTTGCGGCGTCGGACCGCCGCCTCACGCAAGATTTTTTCGAGAAGACGTTGAAATTCTTCGATGAGAAAGAATTCAGTCAGGGTAAGCGTATTGCCTTGGGTGAAGCGTTACGAGCGGAGTTGCGGAGCAACCACCAGACCCTGAGCGTTACCAAATTTGCACAGGATCACCTTCAGAGTGGGAAGGATCAAGGTGAGTACGTCACCTACATGCAAAAAAGTGGCTTCCCCGCTCACGCGATTACCAAGGATGTGGACTATGTGAAGAATCGCCTTCGTCGGCGTCAGAAGGTGTACTTCGACTCGGGCGTTGTGATCTCAACGCCTGCTGACGCAGTCAAGGATCTGCTGAAGTTTAAGGACAACGGCGACGGAACGACGACCGTAACTGTCCAAGGGGCCGTAGCAAGCAATGAATGAGACCGAATTTGGTGATTGGCTGGATGAATTGCGCCCTGCACTAGAGGCATGGGGGGACTTTATCGTTGAGCGTGTTACCGAACTTGTGAGGTTAGAACTGGGCGAAGATGCGTACAAGTTGTTCTTCAAGATTCAGCCCAACTACCGCTCCAAGGAAAGGAAGTCTGCAATCAAAAAGCTCCAGAAGAAGAAATACACACAGCCGAAGGAACAAATGACTGACCTCGTTGGCTCTCGGTTCGTTGTCCTCTTGAAAACAGACATTGATGTTGTAGAGAGAGCCATAACTGGCCAGACAGCGTGGGCCATCAGTCGTGACAGAAATCCAGTAGACGAGCAAGCCAAGGATCCCACGTCGTTTGAGTATCAGTCAGTCCATTACCTGTTGCGCAACACCAGGGAGCTCATCCACAAAGGCGTGAAGATTCCAGAAAGACTGTCGTGCGAGGTGCAAATTCGCACCGTACTGCAACATGCATATGCAGAGCTGGGGCACGACCGAATTTACAAAGGCGAACACGTTCCGTTGACCGTGCAGCGGCTCGTTGCTCGATGCATGGCTCTCATGGAAACGACCGACGAGATGTTCGTCAACGCTGTTCAAGAACTTAATCAGGTGAATCGAGAGATCGAGCAGTGGTGCACCTTCCTCGATGAGACGGTCAAACCCATTTTAGCTTCCATTACGCCGACCTCGAGCGATCCTGAGTCTCGCGACATTCTGGACACGTATAAGGATATGCTCAAAGAGGCAAGCCTGGATGGCGTGAAGGCAGAGCTCACTCCATTCGTCACAAAGAAGATTCAGGAACGCGCAAAATCGGTTGGTGGCTTATTTGCAAAGCCGGTTGTCCTCGCGGTTTACTGGCTTGTGAAGAATCACCCTTTCGAGGTTAGCCAATTTTGGCCGGTTCCGGGATTGCGCAATGGCCTTGAACAGGTGAAGGCCGACCTCGGTGTAGCCTGAGTAGCGGCACAATATCTCTGTGGCAATGGTGGTGCAGAATTTATAATTCTAATGGGGTGGCATCGAAGTTTTGTCTGCAACTATTGCATTTCGCAACTACAAAAATTAATGCGAAGCTGACCCCTTTAGTCCTGTGAAATATGCCTATAATTAGCCTTGTTTGATTTTGGCCACTAGTTATATATGGATGGTGGTGTGCAGGTACTAAGGGGAGGCATGAGATGCGCCACGATGAAAAGCAACATGTACTGGATAACATCGCTTCCGAAAATGAGTTCCGCATAGAACTCATCATTCCATTACTTAAGAAGATGCGCGAGTTCACTGAGGTTCTTGACAATCAAGGCCCAGAAGAGAATGGAGTAGATGTCATCGGAGTGTCAACGTCTCCATTTAAGACACCTGAATATACAGCGTTCATTCTTAAAAAAGGCAAGATCAACATAAACTCAGCAGATAAAAGCAATAATTTAATTAATATTCTTGAAACACAGATTCGGACTGCAATGAATCTACCCTTATCGCACCCTCGATTACCGCATGAACGGTGTTTTGCTAACCGCTTTGTAGTTGCCACAAATGGAACCATTTCCAATGGTGCCGAGCGTGCTCTTCGTAAGACGATCCAAGGCAGGACTGACATCAATATTGATTTTGTTGGTCAAGATCGCTTGATAGATCAAATTGATGTACTTTGGCCCGATTTCTACCAGGACCGTCGCCCGTTTCTTTCGACCTACGCCCAAAATCTATTTAATAGTTTGAATGTAGTGAATCTAGAATTACTTGGATATTCGCAACGCCAACGATCTCTTGAAGAAATCTACATCGATGCAATGCTGTATGAAGAAGACAGCGTCGCGGCAAACGAATTCTCTATAGACAAGGAAACAATTTTTGGAGAGGCGCTCTGTAAGCAAAAACATGATTTGGTGGTAGTAACTAGTGGCCCTGGCGGAGGAAAAACCACTCTTCTTAAAGAGATGGCGATAACAGAATCCAAGAACGATAAAAGTCACGCAGCCGTATACCTTCATGCACGTGACGTATTAGAAACAAAGGATCTCTTACAAAAGGCTGCAGAAGTCTTAAGCGGCCTTTCCCCACATAAAGTTGAAGAAGTATATGAAGAGCTAAAACAAACAAAGCTTCTGCTATTAATTGATGGACTGGATGAAATAGCTTCACTTGCAGATAGAGAGGCAATAATCAACCGAGCAATTTCAGCCAATAAAGTGCTGGGGGCGCGAATTGTCATAGGTACACGTCCGGAGAGCAATCCAAGCATACTTGCTGCGCTTGCGGGCTTCAAAGCATATTCAATCTCACCGCTGAGGAAACGGCAAATTCAATCCTTTTTCGGTAAATGGTTCAAAGGGAATATCGATAAGGCCGGGAAATTGATAAAGGCTTTGGAGGATAAAGGCATTTTCGACAAGTTACCCAGAACCCCAATGACCATGACGTTGGTTGCAATAGTTTATGAGTCAAAGGAGGACATACCTTCCACGCTGACTGAGCTTTATGAAATGTTCGTTGACCTTCTAACTGGTAAATGGGATGCGAACAGAAAGATTGCATCTGCATTTGACTCGCCCATCAAACTATCTTTTTTGAATCGATTGGCTAGGGTAATGCATTCAGAACGACTTGACACAATTTCTCAAGAGAGATGTGTTGATATAGCTCGGGAGTTCTTTGAAAACGAGGCAACCCTAGAAAATGTTGATGCGCACAAATTTATTCAGAGCATTATTGACAGGTCTCACATCGTAGTACCTACCGGCGCCGATCAATTACGATTTTCTCACCGTACATTCCAAGAGTATTTTTGTGCAGAAAATTTATTTATGGACTTCCCTTCTAATGACGAATTACTCGCATTGTTCGGGGATGACTGGTGGAGCGAGGTACTTTTTTTCCTTGCTGGTAAGCGCAAAAACATTACTAAAATAATCGAAGCGCTATTGATGTCAGATTTTGACGATCCAACGACCAGAATGACAAAGTTGATTACTCTAGGTTCTATGTTGCAGGCAGGTTACCTCACAGCAGGGCCTCAGAAAACAGCAGCTATAACATTCGCTGCAGAGAGATTTTTCTGTTGCTATGAAGATCTCTTATCCGTTCTTCAGGAGATGGCTTCGCCAAAACTAAAGCAAAAATTTTCTCGCATAATGTTAGTTGCTTTCATACGCGATTTATTTACAAGTAGTTTTACATCTAAGTATCTTGAAAAATCTTTAATTGAAACCTATAAGCAGCTCCCAGCCGATAAAGAACATGAGCATGCACGCTTTTTTGTCGCATGTGCCTTAGCAAACTTATCTATGATTGACCCGATGCTTGAATTCGCAACGAATCCTAAAATGGTCGATACATCCATGTATCTAATCGCACGGTCAATTCTAGACAAAAAAGAAATGAATGAGGATGAAAAGGATAAATACCATAAACTTAGAAAACGTTTGAATAGTTTTAAAGAGTCTATCAAACGTGAGATTAAGGGCCCATTACTAAAACAAAAGGGCATTGGCAAGAAGTGATTTAAGGGAGTTAATGGGACAGCTCAGAGTTGAAGTATTAAATGGGACAGCATCACATTATGTTTAGATTGAAATGCGATACAGGCCACTTTAGCTTCCTCAAATAATAAGGGACAGACCACGAATAAAAGGCTGCCCCTGTTAAAATCCAATCCTTCCCACTCCCTCCTGACCAGCCGCTCATGACCAAGAAACCACCCGTCACCATCCATCGCAAAGACTACACTGCCCCGGCCTACTGGGTGAACACCGTTGAGATGGGTTTCGATCTCGACCCCGCAGCAACCCGTGTAAAGAATTAAAGGGGTCAGCATCGCATTTCAAAAAAACAATACGATACTGACCACTTTTGACCCCGCGAACTTAAAAAGGCAGCTCCAACTCTGCAACCGAAAATAATGCTACCAAAGCGCAATCCACGCAAGACAAGAGAAACTGCCAACGCCAAACGCGAAGAACTCGCCAGGTTGGTCAAGGATTCAACTGACAAGAACCGCCAGTTCTTTGCAATCTATCTTGGCTTGTGGGTATATGTGCTGCTGATGGTGTTTGCCACCACCGACCAGATGCTGCTGGTGCCCACGCAGGGCATCAAGCTGCCGCTGGTGGATGTCACCTTGCCCCTACTCGGTTTTTACATAGTCGCGCCGCTGTTCCTGCTCGTCATCCACTTCAACCTGCTACAAAACTTGGAAAGCCATCACTACAAGCTGATGCGCTGGCGCGATTCATACAACGACAGAATACCGCGTGAAGTAATTCATGCATTCCTGTTCGACTTCGAATGGCTGGAGCGCGGTAGCCGCATGGAATGGCTGGTGCGATTCGGCAGCCGCATTTTGTGTCTGCATTCTGGCCCGCTCGCGCTCGGTATTTTGTTATGGCGCTTTACCGATTATCAGGATATTTGGATCACAACCTGGCATTTGCTGGCGTTTTCCTTAGACAGCTATCTGGTGTGGCAGGCCGAGAGTGCCTTCAGGAAAAATTGTGCACCGTTGCAGCCACCTTTTGATTGGCCTGCCTTTTTCTCACGCCTCATGGCTCGTTGTTTTGGTGTGCTGGTATTCCTGCAATTTGGGGTTGCCTGTTGGTTTCAGTCCGACTATTTTCTCTATGGCTGGCGACATTTCACTAATAACAAAATGGAAAGGATGGAAAATGTAAAAGAATGGGTGAGGCGAGCAAGCCCATCGCTCTCATCATTACTTGTCCCAATTATTTTTATTGATCCAAACGAATCCATTTGGTTGCCGGACGTAAAAGAAATAGAGGCGCAAGCCTTGTTAGTGGGTGAAGAAAAGACAGTGCAATGGTGGCAATCAAGTGGAAAAGGTTTGAATCTTGCTGGGCGGCATCTACGCGGCTTCTCTGCAAAAGACGCGATTTCACCCAAGTTAGACCTGAGAGATAGCTTTCTGGAGGGTGCTGACTTTTCTAACGCAATTATGGTGGGGGCAGAGTTGACTGGTGCGCAAATGCAGGAAGCAGTCTTGGATAATGCCAAACTACAGGGGGCAAATTTATTTCGATCAAAATTACAAGGTGCGAGGTTGGAAAATGCGCAGTTGCAGGGCGCGAATTTGGTAAAAGCGCAATTACAAGGCGCAAGTTTGACAGGCGTACAATTACAGGGGGCGCTGTTGGATGGAGCAGAATTGCAGGGGGCAGATTTGGTAGATGCGCAGTTGCAGGGAGCCGATTTATTAGGCGACACAATATTACAAGGTGCCGACTTGAGAAGGGCACAGTTTCAGGGTGCAGACTTATCTGAAGCTGAGCTTCAAGGCATCATTGTCGGACACACTGCGTTTCTGGGTGCACTCTTACCATCGCAAAAACCATCGCAATATGCTTACTTAAACCCGCTCAAGATTTACCGCGAAGACAAAATTATCAGCGTATACAGAGTGGTCCGTTTCCCGTTACTAAATCAAGTTGTTTACAATGGCACGCCTTTCTCTATGAGTAAACCAGACTGGGCAGCCATCAAGAAAATGGCAAAAGAAATACCAGATAAAAATCAGCGCGAGCTTTTTTATCATCGCATCCAAAAAGCAATTGTACGAAAACCACAAACAGAAGAAACGCTCAGGCAATCGTTGTTTAACCAGCCAGATGTCATATGGAAAGAAATAATACCGCTATGGGATTCTGAAGCATCAGTAGGTATTTGGTATGCAGTTCGTCACGTGCGAAATAGCTGGTTACAAATAAAGCGGGATGAAAAGAACGATTCCTTGCTCTTCACCCCAGGTGATTATGCGTATGAGGTCAATCTGGCGTTCTGTAACAGCAATCGTCTAAAGTCAATGTGCGAACTACAACAGCGTGCGGTACCTCCACCAAAAGCAACAATCACTGTACCCGCCAGCTCCCCCGCCGCTCACTGATTTTCTTTTCACAAAACACAGCAAAGAACCACAGGTAAACTAAAGACGACAGTTCTATTTGTTTATCCAAATGCAGTATGGTCTCCATTAGAGGCTACGGCATAAATAAATCTCACCCCTTTTATCAATCTTAACAAAGTGCCAAGTGCTGCTATAGCATTGCGTTCTGACTGAAGGTTTTGGCCAAGTCTTGTATTGCAACATATAGAGAAGCAAGGCCGCTGGAACAATTGGGGCAGCCATGCCAGAAGCGACACTGTTAAAATCCAATCCTTCTCACACCCTCCTGTCCAGCCACTTATGACCAAGAAACCGCACGTCACCATCCATCGCAAAGACTACACTGCCCCGGCCTATTGGGTGAACACCGTTGAAATGGGTTTCGATCTCGACCCCGCGGCAACCCGTGTGGCCACGCGCATCACGCTGCAGCGCAACAGCGCATCGCCCAACAAGGATGTGGAACTGCTGGGCGACGGCGCCAAGCTGGTGGCCTTGCGCATGAACGGCAAGACGCTCGTAAAAAATGCCAAGGGTTACTCGATCGCAGACGGGAAATTGCGCATCGCTAACGCGCCGGACGAGATCACGCTGGAGATCGAGACACTGGTTGCGCCCGAGAAGAATACCTCGATGATGGGTCTGTATATCTCCAACGGCAATTTCTTTACCCAATGCGAGGCCGAAGGATTCCGCAAGATCACCTGGTTCCCCGATCGCCCGGACGTGATGGCGAAATACACCGTGATGCTGCGCGGCGACAAGAAAAGATATCCGGTGTTGCTGTCCAATGGCAACCTGATCGAACAGGGAGACCTGCCCAAAGGCCGCCACTATGCCAAGTGGGAGGACCCGTTCAAGAAACCTTCCTATCTGTTTGCGCTGGTGGCAGGCAAGCTGGTGTGCCAGGAAGAAACATTCAGGCTGAACAGCGGGCGCCGCGTGCTGCTGCAAGTGTGGGTGGAGACTGGCAATCTGGATAAGACGCAGCATGCGATGGAATCGCTCAAGCACAGCATCCGCTGGGATCAGGAACGCTACGGGCTGGAGCTGGATCTGGACCGCTTCATGATCGTCGCGGTGGGCGACTTCAACATGGGCGCGATGGAAAACAAGGGCCTGAATATTTTCAACACCAAGTATGTGCTGGCCAACCCCCGCATCGCCACCGATACCGATTACGCCAATATCGAGGCGGTGGTCGGCCATGAATATTTTCATAACTGGACCGGTAACCGCGTGACCTGCCGCGACTGGTTTCAGTTGTCGTTGAAGGAAGGCCTCACGGTGTTTCGCGACCAGGAATTCTCCGCCGACATGGTCGGCACGGACAGCGGTCGCGCGGTGAGTCGCATCGAGGATGTGCGCATGCTGCGCCAGGTGCAGTTTTCCGAAGACGCTGGGCCGATGGCCCATGCGGTGCGGCCGGACAGTTTTGTGGAGATCAGCAATTTCTACACGGTCACTATTTATGAAAAAGGTGCCGAGGTGGTGCGCATGGTCCAGACCCTGCTGGGGCGTGACGGCTTCCGCAAGGGCATGGACCTGTACTTTGCACGGCATGACGGGCAGGCGGTTAGCTGCGATGATTTCCGCGCGGCCATGGCACACAGCAGCGGGCGCGACCTGAGCCAGTTCGAGCGCTGGTATAGCCAGCCCGGCACGCCGCAGCTCAAGGTGCAAAGCCACTACGATGCCGCCAAACAGACCTATGAACTGACGCTCAGCCAAAGCTGCAAGCCCGGCGCAGGGCAAAAGGACACCCTGCCCTTCCATATTCCCGTTGCGGTTGGCCTGCTCGATGCCAAGGGGCGCGACATGTTGCTGTATCTTGACGATGCTACTAGTGATCCGGCTCCGTTTATCCAAGAATCCGTTCGCATTGAGCCTGTCGAAATGCGGATGGATGCTCGTGCTTCGACAAGCTCAGCACGAACGGGAGTCCCGTTCAAATCGAGCCGGATCAATAAACCGGCCACCACCTGCGTGCTGGAGCTGACTCAGGCAAAACAGACTTTCACTTTCAACCACGTCAAAACCAAACCCACGCCCTCCTTATTGCGCAACTTCTCCGCGCCGGTGGTGATGGAATACGACTATACCGACCGGGAGCTGGCACAGCTGATGGCGCATGACAGCGATGCCTTCAACCGCTGGGAGGCCGGACAACGCCTGGCGATGCAACGTCTGCTGAAGCTGATCGAACAGGTGCAACGTGGTGAAACGCTGACGCTGGATGAGCTGTTCATCAACGCCATGCGCACCACGCTCAACGACCCGGCACTTGATCCGTCTTTCATTGAGGTGGTGCTGACGCTGCCTTCGGAATCGATGCTGGCCGAACAGTGCCAAGTGATCGACCCGCAGGCGATCCGCACGGCGCGCCAGTTCATGCGCCAGACCTTGTCTGAAAGACTCAAGGCCGATTTCATCGCCGCCTATGCAGCCAACCTGACGCCCGGCAAATACAGCCCCGATGCAAGATCGGCCGGCAAGCGCGGCCTGAAGAATCTTTGTCTGTCTTATCTGTTGGGCCCGTCTTATCTTTTAGGTAGGCAAGATGAATCCACGCTGCAACTGGCCCACGCGCAGATAGCCGCCGCCGACAACATGACCGACCGCCTTGCCGCGCTGATGTGCCTGGTCAACACCGGCAGCAAGACTGCACAACTGCCATTGAATAACTTCTATCAGGATTTCAAAAACGAGGCACTGGTGGTGGACAAATGGTTCAGCCTGCAGGCGGTGGCGATGCATACTGATGTCAAAGCGATGCGCAAGCTGATGACCCATCCCGCGTTCACGCTGAAAAATCCCAACCGCGCACGCAGCCTGATCTCCAGTTTCTGCAACGGCAATCCGTCACAGTTCCATGCGGCGGATGGCAGCGGCTATGAGTTCTGGACAGAACAGGTGATCGCGCTGAACAAGCTCAATCCGCAGCTGGCCGCGCGTCTGGTGCGCACGCTGGATCACTGGAAAAAATACCGGCCCGCGCTGAAACAACAGATGCAGGCCGCGTTGCAGAAAGTTGCCGCGGCCAAGGGCTTGTTCAAGGATGTGCAGGAGGTGGTGGGTAAGGCTTTGGGGTGAGGGCGGAAATACAAGCCTGCACGTAGTCAGTAGTTTGTACCCCCATTCCAGTTGCCCCCTCGCTTCGTTCTCCCCCACTTAAAGGGGGAAGGAGTTAGATTAGGCGCGGGTTGGTGGATGCGCTGCGCTTATCCACCCTACGTGCGGGTCGCGCAGCGTGCGATGATGCTCATACCGTGATCGACACCGCGATGGCTGGGCGGCTGTCTGTCATCGGCCTTGCCCCGGTCGGCATCGCCGCTGCCATCATGGTCACGGTGCTGATGACGCTGATCTGCGTGTTGCCCGCGCTACCACCTATCATCCTGTTATGTCTGCATGCCAGACCCCGGGGTCGCTATACCGCCGGGTATATTGTTAACGAGGGCTTTTGTTGATAATGTGCATCCAGGTAATGCATCGCATCAGTGAACTTTGTCCGGACGACCAGTAAAGGAACAGGCACAATGCTCAACGCGTTAATCAACAAGTTCAAGAATGCCAACGGCCGCTCCGACTTTGTCATTGCCGTCGTGTGCGACATCCGGGGATTTTCCAGCTTCAGCAAGCATCATGAAGCCCCGGATATTGCGATGTTCAGCAAGCGGTTCTATGTAAAGTTGCTGGGGGAATATTTTGCAGACGCCGATTTTGCAAAGCCTACCGGCGATGGACTGCTGCT
>Ga0172379_10007299_pt1 | contig 14387 bp, 13 predicted proteins | sample GrowelOW334metaG_FD_119756 | JGI IMG/M metagenome (GOLD analysis project Ga0172379, IMG submission 119756) | Groundwater microbial communities from an aquifer near a municipal landfill in Southern Ontario, Canada - Groundwater well OW334 metaG | ecosystem: Environmental > Aquatic > Deep... | reverse complement strand
CTGCCCGCGGACGGGAAATCCCGGAAGATCTGGCGGGAATACAGGAGGCAATAAGGCTCCCGATGAAAAAATCATGCGCTAAAAAACAGAATTCATTCCTTTGATTCATTTTGCAACAGTCTCTTGTTGAGCGGTCAGTGTTATCTGCCCGACAGAGTATCTGGCCACCAGAATTGCGTCATAAATGGTAACAGCTCCGTCGCCGGATGCGTCTCCGTAAATGATCGCTGAGGGAATAGTTCCGCTGATGTAATACTGTCCCAGGCTGCCATAGCCGGAATATCCGGTAGTGAGAGGGTCTGCTTCCCCTGTGCCCTCAATGGAAAGGTAGCAGGTTCCACCCGGAAGTGATGCCGTTAGTGTTGCAGGGAGGATCCCTTTTACTGCGGCTGCGGCCAAGACGGTGCCGTTGCTATCTTTAAGCTCGACTTTCAGGTGCAGGTTTGAGGTGCGGGCCGCCGGATTAACGGTCAACTGGACTGTTCCGGGCAAACTGGCAAACTTGAAAAGATCCATGTCGGCGTCCTGCTCGATAACCCCCTGACCGGAGACCGCATTGCCGTTGATCACAAGGGCGCTGGCGGTGCCGGTGCTGTTACCGTGAGCATCCGCAGCGTAGTTTAAGCCGTGGCTCTGAATTAAAGCCAGTTCATTTTCGGTGTTATTGGCTCCGGAATATTCTCCTTTACTCCATTGGGTGATATCCTTGTAATAGGAATTTCCCATGATCGGCGCCCAGCTGCCGTGCCCGTTATAATACGCAGCTCCGGATGTTGTCCCCTGATGGTATAACCCAAGATTGTGCCCGGTTTCATGTGTGATGGCTTCAGCAATATACTTTTCGCTGTTCAGGAGCTTTTCAGGAAAAACCAAAGCGGGTTTATAATAATTGCCGGTGTAGTCAAAGATGCCTACGTAAGCTATACCGCCGTAATTGCCAATGAGGCTGCTGATGGGGCTGATGAGTACCCAGGTTCCATAATACTCATCGGCCGTATTCGTCCGAGTGATCCTGTCTGCCAGCGGTTGTTCGGTGGTGATATCAACGTCAAAAGGGGAAAAATCTTCAGCAACGCGCTGCCAGATGAATTGAATGCGTTCAAGTTCAGCGGGTCCGAAAGCCAGCGGGTTTCCGTCCATATCCCAGGCCGGAGCTGTGATGGGTTGGCCGTTGGTATAAGCATCTGTCCATACGCAATTGCTTAATGCAGCGCCATTAAAATCAAGGTAAATAACCCGTTTGGAAGTGGGTTTGCTGTGTAATAAAAAGGTTTGTTCGGGAGCAAATGGAGCCGCCGCCAGAGCTGTGCTTGTGCTGCTGAGCGGGGCTGCCGCTGCCTGGGCAGGATCGATCATATTTTTTTCACGAAAATGAAGGCGTGCTTTTTTGTCGAGCCATAATGTTTTGTCTTTGCGCAGCAGGTCACTTAAACCCTGTGAAGAACGACCGTACCAGGCGGCGACTTCCGGTATCCTGTTAGACAGGGCCGCAACGGCATCTATACCCTGCGTATGCCGCGAGAGTTTTAGATCAGGAAAGGTTTGTGGGGTGTTAGGAGTGGTTTTTTTGTAGGTCTGCTTGATTATGCCTTGTTTTATTACGGGTTTGTCTTGAGCTGATGAAGGCCGTGATGGTGTCGAAAGGAAAAGCCATGATAGTAGGACGATGCTGGTAATCCGGCTGATTTGAGTGAAGCGATTCATATTGATATCTCGTATGTTAGGCAGAAGGTTGAATGGTATCAAGTAAACTCAAACGGTTTACCCCGCTGAAGTCTAACATATGAAAAATATTTTTACCAACGAATACGAATTATTAAGTCATTTTTTTATGTTTTTTTGGGAATCTGTAATTTTAATTTTTTCGTTTCAAAAAATTATAAATGTGATACAGTCTTTAACGTCCACTCTGGACAATACTTGTCCAGAGTGGACGTAAACAACGCATTATTAATTAAAATCCGGGTTAACCCCGCATTTTGCAATTGAACGCTGATTCACGACGTGAATACATTGCACAAAATGGGCGCATGAAACATGGCCTTAACCCGGCGCTTAACGAAAAATCCGAATCGGATTTTTCTACGCCGCCCGAATGTAAACACATGGGCGGATTTTGCTATTGCAAAATCCGGGCTAAAACAACACTAAGGTGAATAAATGGGTGTTACATATAAACTCAGGCAGGACGTTGTTGATTTTATCACTAATTCAAAAAAAAACGATCCGGCCCTCAGTTGTCGTAAATTGGTGGGGGTTATCAAGGAAAGCTTTGGGCTGGACGTTTCGAAATCGTCGGTGAATGAAGTTATTAAGGCCTCCGAACTAAGTGCTCCGATCGGGCGTCCTTCTTTACGGAAACCGCCCAAGAATTTTTCTATTCCGAAAGACACCAAAAATCTGTTGTTGAGAAATGTTCAGCCATTTTTGGTTCCGGGAGAAGATCCTGAGGTGGTCAGGATTACAGAGGTGACAGAAACTCCAGGGGTGGTTGAGGAGATTGAGGTGCCTGTTGTCGGCGAAACGACCTTGGCAGCGGTACCGGTTCAGGAAGAGATTGTTTTGGCAAATTTAAGGGAACCGGAATTGTCACTAAGGCCGGATCCTGTTGCGGAATTGATCGCGTTTCCGCAAGAGAGTGAAGATCAGATCCAGGATAAAATTTCAGCGTTAAAAGAACGGGCGAATGTGTCGGCGAAAGTCTCGGACTGGCAGGGTGATCAGGGGATGCTCTATGGAAGGCTCGGGGCCGCTGTTTTGTGGTATGCGTTGGAATCTGCCTGTGCGGCCGGCAATCATCCGGGGGATTTTATTTCCCGTGCTTTAGGGGCTTTGCCGGAAAGGGTATCTGCGCGGGAGAGTGCCATTACTTTTTTTACGGCTTTCTTTGCCGAACACCGTCCTGGTTTTGAAAATGATGATGTTCTCACCTTATGCCGTTTGGCCGGGATCCAGGAAACCCGTGGACGTGAAATTCTCGCAAAAAGTGCTTTTTTGGATAGTAAACGATCGCTTATGATCGTTATTCACACTGAATTGGCCATGGCCTTTACCCCGGCGCGTTATTTTCGCCTGTTGACAAAAAGTGGAACGCGCTACTATGTTGACGCCGTTTCTCCGGTTTTACATCATGATGTGATCGATGCCGGGCAGGTTGCGGCAATTTTGCCCGTTTTTACAGCTGTCGGGCGTGCGGTGGATAGTCTGATCACGAACATTATTCCTTTTGTGGCCGATATTCCGGGGTATGGGATAACGCTTCCGCTGCGCCATTTTATCCAGCTTATGGATGGAACCGGTGAAGATGAATTTTTGTGTCTGCAGGTCATTGGTGATAATGATGTTAAATGCGCAGAATTTACCAGTATTCCACAGCTGAGGCGTGGTTTTATTTTTAAGGTAAAGCTTGCGGAAGAGGAGCTCGCGCGGGTTGATTATGGTTTGATTGATAACCGGAAAACGTTTCTTGATGCGATCGCAGGCTGTTCCTGGAGGTATTATGAAGGAACATTGGCTTTGGAAGGATCTGCCCAGGCACTGAGGGTGTTTTTTGTGAAACCCGAAGATGGTGAGGAAATTGTTTTATTATCAAATATTTCCGGTGCGGTAGCCACGGCAGAAGAGCTTTTGTCACGTTTTTTTCAAGTTGGGGTTAGGGTTGAAGATTCAAACAGCTTGCTGGCGCAGGCCGAAACAGATAATTTTTCACCAGAAATGGCGGTTATATCCGAAGTTTTCAGGGTGATTGATGTTTACGCAAGGCGATTCCTTTTGGGGCCGTCCGGTTCATTTCAATCCTGGGGTGATATGTGCCACATTCTCTATGATCTTCCTGGCCGTATGAAAGAAAAGCCCGATCAGCTTCTGATCCGTCTTGAGCCACCGGCAGACTTTACCTTTAACATTCAGCTTGGTTTTTTCCTGCGGAAACTTAACGCAGCCGCATTAAAAACGGCCGATGGCCGGCAAATAACTTTTTCACTTCCGCCATTGCCTCCCGCATAATGGTATGCTATACTCCTTAGAGATTTGGGTTAAAGGCATGTAATTGTCTTTCGGCTCCATTAAAAATGGAGCAGTATTGCGGCAGGGTTGTTTTCGCCGCGAACCGCTTAAGGTAACTTTAGGCGGTATATAAGCCGGGGAAGTGAATGTTCCCCCTTCAATGGCAGGCAGAGCATGAAGGCCCGGCAAAATATTCTTCAGACAGGTAGGTGCCGCGTGATGAGGATCAGGAATTCCAAAGGTCAAAATCTTGTAGAGTATACCCTCGTCGTTGCGTTGGTTTCGGCGGCTGTTGCCGCCATGAGCACCTATGTGTACCGGTCAGTACAGGCCAAACAGAAGGATATTGCAGCGGAATATTCATCAGAATAACGTCATAATCTAATAATCGATTCGCAGGAGGTTCATATGTTATCAAAGTTGAAAAGGAAGAAAGGGCAAAGCACCCTGGAGTACATCATTCTGGTGACAGCCGTTATTGTTATTGTCATCGGTCTGCTGGTCAGTCCAGCGTCGCCGTTCCGCACACAGTTGAACACCACGTTTAACGGGGCGATCGATAAGATCAATATCGCAACTACGTATTACGCTAATCAGGTTCAACCTTGAGATCAATAGGAGGCGTCAAATGTTAAAAATGTTCAAAAATAAAAAAGCTCAAAATACGGCGGAATACGCCATTTTGATCGCATTAGTTGTTGGTGGAGTGGTCGCAATGCAGACATATGCTCAGCGCACCATGCAGGGTCGTATTCGTGATGCTAACGTGATGTTTACCAATTCAACATCAGATATCGGTAACACAGCCCAGTATGAACCTTATTACCAGAACACAACATCGCAGAACAACAAGAGATCCGAAGCGGTGGATACGGGTGTACAGCAGACGCGCAATACGGCGACTTCGAAAGTGGAGACGTCATACAGCGATAGAGTTGAGTATAATGGTTCCGGATATTAATGTTTTATTGCGCAGCAGCCAAGGCTGAGCGCATAGTGAAGGAATGTTAAGGCAGTTTTAATTAAAAAAAGAAAGGGGATTTTCCCTATGAGGATAATCAATCGTAAAGGTCAGAGCACACTGGAGTACGCGATACTGATCATTATCATTATCGCCGCTCTTGTCAGTCTGCAAACCTATATCAAAAGAGGTGTGCAGGGTCGTTTAAAGGGAGCTACCGATGATATCAGTGATGGTTTCTCGATAGCTAATGGAGCAAATTACCAGAAGTCAGTAGTTTCTGTTTCTAATACGGTAGAAAATGCCGTTGCAGGAACAACCTCTACTATCATCGCATCAGGTGGTGTAATGACTACCGATACGGTCTCGAATATCCAGATGAATTCGAGCGACGAGTACTGGTTTAAATAACTGAGGTCGGTTTTACCCAGCGGCCGGCCATCATTAGGATGCCGGCCGCTGTTTTTTTTAAAGATTTGGAAGGGATTATGTTAAAAATACTCCGTTCCTCCAGAGGTCAGGCCATAATTGCCGAGTATGTGGTGGTGCTGATGGTGGTTATCGCCGCTGTTGCGCTGATGTTTACCTATACCAAGCGAACCTTTCAGGCCAAGGTGCGTGATGCGCAGCGAATGGCGGTTAGCTCGGCGTATGAGGGAGTTGAGGGCTCAACCAATGTATATATGGAGTATGAGCCGTATTACGTCAGGTCTGAATCCCGGATCAATTCCAGGCAGGAGGATTATACGCATATTGCCAGCGGGGGTCTTTTCAATAAAACCACCGATTCGGGCAGGCACGTGGATTCATTCAGTGTTCAGTATGCACCTGGAACCTCGGGAGGGCCGTAACATGAAAGCCCAGAGCCTTGGCGAATATGTGCTGGTCGTCAGCATGATCATTGCGTTCATGGCGGTCATGTTTCCGATGGTTAAGCGCGGTACCCAGAGTATTATCAAAGTCAGCGCGGATCAGATCGGTATCCAGAAAAACGCCGATCAGACCTTTACTCCGGATAGCGGTTGGCTGGATAGTTCCAATACCATCACTCATTCTATCTCGGAAAAAAGTCAGCAGGACATTCCCGGTGCGATCATTATGGGAACATCGGTTAATATTGATTCCTCGGCCCGATCGCTAACCAACATGGGTTTCAGCAAGGAGTGATTATGATGCGTGCCCTGCGCGGACAAAGCCTTCTTGAATATTGTATTCTTCTCGTGATAATTATCGCCGCTTTTGTTACAATGCAAATCTATATGAAACGCGGTGTTCAAGGCCGCTGGAAAGATTCTGTGGATCAGCTCGGGGATCAATACGATCCCGGTCAAATGAACGGGGTTGTGACCCATCGGGTTGAGTCCACTTCCGAATCGCGCGTACAAACGATCAAGGCGGTGAACGGAGATACGTCCGGGTATTACACGTTACGGACTGATGTGGGGCAGTCGTTTGAAAGCAAACAGGGAACTGTTCAAGTAGGGTATTAGGAGACCGATGACCGGAGAAACAAGAAAACAGGAACCGCGCCCAAAGCGTGCCCAGGCTATTGTGGAGCTGGCGGTCTTCGGATCTATTTTTATTTTCATCATGGCTTCGATCTTTCAGCAGGGTTATGGCGCCATGATCTATCAGCAAAGCCTGCTCCAGCCCATGCGCATGGCTTTGCTCAAGTCGTATTTAGCCACGGATGTGCCCAGCTATAATCCAATAACGGGTCAAGTGGCTTCCAAAACTTACAAGTACAGCAGCGTCAGTATTTTTTATTTGCAGGATCGTTTATCTCCTGGCGATGTGAAGAATTACGGGATCAGTGATCGCCGGCCTTATATTATGACGGGCGGAGGTACTTTAAACAAGGGGCTGATGTATCCGCTGGACTGGGTAGATGTGGCCGACGATTCGGATAATGCTATCGGGGTTACCGATGTTACGGTCAATGGCCAGCGGTTTCAGTTTACTTCTGCGGCGGCGTACTGGCAGATCATCCGCAGAGCCGGACCTCAGCTTTTCAGATCGCATGCGATGGACCGTGAAGAATTTATGCAAGGTTGTTATTCCGGGGGGGCTCAGCAGGGAATGCCGTGGCAGGCAGTTCCTGTTTCTGCAGAGCGGGGGCAACGGATCATGCGTGAATGGCCGGCCGGGAACGAGCCGGTCGTCTATAGTATCCTGGCTAACGGGAATAAAGGATGGAGTGATTCCAACTCCGACGATCAGTACAATACCAATCGCAACGATCCTTTGATCAAGGATGATCTCTGGTTAATGTCGGGGACTTTGATCGCGGAACGCCAAAAAAGAGCCACGTGGAAATGGCTGCCAAAAACGATGTCGATCATTTCGTTGCTTGAGTTAAAGCAGGATGATACCAAGTATGTTCTGGCCGACGTGAATGGCGACGGGATGGAAGAGAGTGTGTATTCCATTCACTATCTCACCTCTACCTGGTATTATGACGGTTGCGGCGATGTTATGTTCGCCCGGGTGGTGGATTCCCAGGCCGGAGATATTGCGGGTGAAGATATCGACGGGTGGGAAGATAAGCGGGATATTCCGGGTTTAAAGAGCGATGCCGAGATCTACACAAAACTGGGAGACGGGACTATTCTTCAGATCATCAGCGGAAAAGCGTATGATCTGAGCACCAATGCCCTGTCAACGAGCATTGCGACGAAAAATCAGTATGATGTGGTCTCCCGCGAGTGGCAGTTAAACCAGAATATGACTTTCCCTGAAACATTTGCGGCCCGGCAGAATGCGGCCAATCCCGGTGCGATAGAGGCGCAGTGCGGGGATCCGATGGCCAACCCTAAAGATTTCAGGGATCAGGAGAGCTGTTGTACAGAACCGGATAAAGTGTTAAGGACTTGTTTTGATCTGACCAAACGCAGCCTGTTCATCCGCAGCCGGATCGAGGATAAGCGTGGACGGCAGTGGATCAACCGGTCGGAACCAACGACGATAAATTCGATCTTTGCTAAATAGACCCGGTGTGTTAATAGCGCGCAAGGCCGCCGGATAAAAAAGAGAGTAAATGAGGAGATCTGATGCAGCGTAATAAACACGGGCAGATGTCATTGGTGCTGATCGTTATCATTGCCATGGGGCTGGTGCTTATGGCTTTGGTGATGAACTGGAACCGTATGGTGCAGATCAAGACCCAGAGTCAGGTGGCATGTACGGTGGCGGCTTCGGCGTTGGTGTCGCGCATGGCGAGCTACGGCGAGAATCAGATGCAAACCTATCTGGAAGGCAAGACTAAAAAATGTGATCAGAACGGGATACTGGGGATCATCATCATGATCATCCTGATCGTTGTCATTATTGTGGTTTCGATCTTTACCTGCGGGGCTGGCGGCGCCGCTGGTGCTGGCATATTTACGACGGCAATGGCTGGAATGTCAGGAACGTTTATTGTTGGGATGACCATTGCCCTGGTGTTAACGGTGGTCACCTTGGTGATCCAGATCGCGGTTATTCAGCCGATGATCACCCGGATGTGGAATAAAATGCAGCAGAATATCAAGACCATTGAAGATTCGTTCCTGGAATCGGGGTTGTCTACGGCAATGCAGGGCGTGGTTACGGATACCGAAACGATCCCCGATCTTCTGGATTACGATATGAACGGTAAATGGAATGTTCCGGGCCTTAACGGTTCGGATCCGAAAGAACGGGTGGCGCGTTTTGTGTACCATTATACCCAGCGGTTAAATTTGATCGGGCCGTATACCGGAACTTCTTCAACAACCAACAATTCCACATTGACCGGAGTGTATCCGGTTTTCAAAGATGAGATGCTGCAATTTGAGAAGGATCTCGGTTTGAAGAATAATAACGGGTGTACGGGGAACCGGTGTGATGATACCTGTTATTTTCATCCGCCAAACAAGGCCGGAGACGATTTTAATCTGGAGTGTGAAACGACGCCCGAGCCTTTTCCGGATTACCCGCTGTCGTACGATGCGCTCACAAGAGGCACCAGCACTGATCCGGCGGCGGTTTTTGTGCCGCCGACGCTTGTGGGGCTGTTAGGCACCGAGCGGGCCACGCATTATAACTCGCTTACCGGTAAACTTGAATGGGTTACGTCTAATCCGCCGGAAATGGCGGTGGAACGCGGGCCGTTGTTCCATTTTCTCTGGAATTTAAAAGAGGCTGTTGATATTAATAATGCCAATGTGATCCCGTCTGAACGCGGCAGTTACGGCATATTTATACGCGATCGCGGTCTTTTGACTTATTTTTATGAGCCGGAAATAAAGCTTGAATGTCCTGCACTGAACGCGGAAGGAACGGTTGATGACCTTCCGGTGTCGGGAACAAATCAGTGGCTGCCGGGAAACAACCTTTTTTGCAATTCCAATCTTACCGGGATCGTTGTTTCCGCGCCGCATAATGCGAATTGTCTGCCATGTGCGGTTACGAATCCGGATGGAACGTTAAATATGGATGCCTGCGGCTGCGCGGCGAGGGATACCCTTGCCTGGAAAGAGGATGCACTTGATGCGGATCTGACGCATTTGAGGAATTTTACCCTGACTATGGATACTATACTGAGTAAACCGGATGCCCAGGTCATTGCCTTAAAATCCCAGCCCGGGATTAAAGAGGAGTGGGATGCTCTTATGGGGGGAAATGGAACGATGCGTCAGGTTGAGGCTGATTCCAGAAAAGTGTATCAGGTGTTGAGCGATTCACAGCTATCGTCGGATGATACTGTTATGTCAAGGTTAACTGGCGGATCCGGAGGGTTTGGGGAGCCGCAATTGATGCAAGCCTCCGCGGCGGCAAAGGTTTTTGTTGATAATTTCAATGAAGCGGCGGGCAATGCGTTTGGCTGTAGTTCAGCCACCCCGGGTTCCGGCCCGCTCAATCCGGTGGAATGCGCGAATCACGGCGATCGTATTGGTTATTTGAATTATTTGTTTTCCCAGCCCTGGGAAACCACGACATCGACTTCCACGGGTAACGTGGTGGATACATCTTCGGATGAGGGCTTGGCCGAGCCGATCATTTCATCGTATATGATCTATGGCTGGCAGTCGGGCTTTTCTAACGGGCATCGTGGTTATCGTCATGTGATCAAGGTGGAGGCGGCAACACCGAAACGCTGTGAATGGTGGACGAATGAGCTGGGAGGAGTTTTTTCTCCGAATGTCATTGGTAAGGGGATGGCATCTGCCTGCGGTCCGAACAAATTCCCTTGGGTGAAAACAAAAAAGAAAGGGCTTAAGCGTTGTTATTTCATGATAAACACCAGCGGGTGTGTCAAGGTGAGGATATCCCGCTGGGATGAAGACCGTCTCAGTCAGATGATCAGTTTTGTCAGCGGCTCTCCGTTGTGGAGGGTTCTGTCCGGGCATCCGGCGTATGACGGCCAGCCGAAGGCGAAGGATCTGGAGACATGTTTTACGCGCGACAAGATGGCGATCGACGGGAAGGAGTTTTATATTCCGGATTCCTTTATGATTAATCAGGATAAGGATTACCTTTTGAAATACGGCCTGGAATGTCAGGCGGCGGTAGAAGATGCGCTGAAGAAAAGTTTCGTGACGGAGGTGTGTGCCAAGTACTATCTTGACCCCCCTGGCGACGATAATGCGACGTATAAAATGAGATTTTTTCCATGTAGTGAGGGGTGTACCCTGGTAGATAAAGAGCTGGATGGAATGTTTGAAAAATGAAAAAAAACAGAGCGGGTAAAAAAGCATATGCTTTTATCGAGTATTTGGCGATGATACTGGTTATCATCGTTGCGCTCACTCTATTCCGGTTTTATATTCAGCACGGGTTTCAGGGGCAGATGATGCGCTCCGGCGAAACGTTCGGGTTTGGCCGGCAGTTTGATCATAGTGATACTCTGGTCTGCAAGTATGATGATAAAAATAACGGGGCGATCGGCTGGTATTCCGAGGCCTGTTATAAACACGAACTCGCAAAAGTTGTTGCGAGCGGCGTTTGTTCAACTCTGGCGGAGCGGAGAGTTTGTGAGGATTTGGTGAAAATGGGATGCGGGATAGGGTGCCGTTAATATGATCTCTCCGATGTGGCTGTTGATCTCAATGCTTACGTTTGCCGCGGTTACGCTGCTTGCGTATTTCGGTGTGCCGCTTGGCGTAACAACTTACATTGAATTAAACAAGCGGCGCGAGAAGAGATTCAAGTCGGATATGGACCGCTCGATGATGCAGGACGACATCAAGCGTGTGGCGCCATTGTATTTTATCGGGCCTCTGGTGCTTGGGCTTGCGGGATTTTTCTTTACACCAGAGGTGTTTCGCCTCGCCGGTGTCGGATTTGGGTTCCTGGTCGGATTCTTTATTCCGCGGTTTTACGCCAAGTGGATCATTCAAAAACGTTATGAGCAGTATAATTCCCAGCTGGTGGATGCGCTTATGATCATGTCGAGTTCTTTTCGCGGCGGTTTAAGCCTGATTCAGTCCATGGAGGCGGTGGCTGAAGAAATGCCGGATCCCATCCGTCAGGAGTTCAGTATTGTTCTGGGTGAAAACAAGATGGGTGTAACGATGGATGAAGCCATGACGCGTCTATACAAGCGTATGCCTTCGCCTGCGATGCAGCAGGTGGTAAGCTCTATTCTCCTTGCGCGTGAAACCGGGGGAAATCTGCCGCTTATTTTCACGCGTATCGTGCAGAATATCCGGGAGCGGAGAAAGATCGAAGAAAATCTGGCGGTGTTGACAGTACAGGGTAAGCTTCAGGCGCTGGTCATGAGTGGTTTGCCGATAGGGTTCTTTTTTATGGTAAACTCCTCGAATCCGGGGTATTTCAAATCATTGCTCACCAGCGACCTTGGCCGCACGCTGGTAATGGTATGCGTGGGGCTGTGGCTGGTGGGTACGTTTTTGATTATCAAGATCAGTTCGTTTAAAGAATTTTAATCGCAGGGGCCGACCTTGTGCCGGCCCGGGGTAACATAATATTACGAGGACTTTAATGTTAACAATCGCGATGGTGGCGGTTTTTTTATCGATTGCCCTGCTGGTCATCGGGTTTACCGGTGAGGTGGAGGAAAAGCGGCCGTCATTGAATTTAAAAGGCCTTGTTGGAGGCGCGGCACCGGAGCTGCCAAAAAAAAAGATTAAAAAGAAGGTTAACCTTTTTGTTGTTTTAAACGGGCCGGCGATCCTTCTTAAACCGCTGGTTACAGGTGAGCTGCGCAAACGCCTGGCATCGGATCTTTCCATGGCCGGGATCGAAATGCAACCTGAAGTTTTTATGCTGTTAAAACTTATCATTCTGGTTGCACTACTTGTTTTTCTTCCACAGGTTTTTCCGGCGGATTTGATGTTTATGGCAGTATTGATCTCTATTGCGGCGGCCCATTTCATTCCGGAGTTTATGCTAAGAAGCAAGATCGGCAGGATCAAGGCGGAAATTGTGCATTATCTTCCTGATACAGTCGATCTGCTGGGTTTGTGCGTTAATGCGGGGCTGGATTTTATGATGGCGCTTAAGTGGGTCATTGAAAAATCGTCATCCACGGTTGTTACGCGTGAAATGGATAATATCCTGCAGGAGATTAGTGTTGGCAAGCCAAGGCGGGATGCTTTGCGCGATATGGCCAGAAGGTATAATTTACAGGATCTGTCTACTTTTGCCCGTACGTTAATTCAGGCCGATAAGATGGGTACATCGGTGAGTGAGGCGCTTAATATTCTTTCAGAAGACATGCGCTTGGCCAGGTTTCGCCGCGGTGAAGCGGTTGCTTTAAAAGCACCACTCAAAATGCTGCTGCCTTTGCTTTTTTGTATTTTTCCGGTAGTTTTTATTCTGGTTGGTGCACCGATTTTTCTTGATTTTATCATGAATAATCCAGTTAAAGGCCTTGGTAATTGACACAGAACGGGTAATTTGTCCAGACTGGACAATATTTGTCCAGTCTGATTGTTTCAATGTATGCAAAAATCATTACGACCGAACTTTGAAAGATGAGTGTAGGGGAAATTTTCCAGGTATCTGGCAAGTCAGGAGTATTGATCAGGTGCGTAGGCGGATCTTGTGTCCTCTCGTTGTAAATGAGTATGAGTTGTTTATCGCTTAATTGCCGGGAGGAGATGCCCTTTTGGTACTTTGCAATCTTTTCCCGCAATATCGTGAATACCTGCGAATGACCCCGAATTTTCCCCGTATAAAGCGTCATAAAAAGGGATTTTCAAGAAAATCTTCAAATGTTTTCTTTTAGTACATAAACCATTGGCACATAAAGACATTTTTTTAGCGAATTTTCTTAAAAAGGTTGCCTGTCTTATCTCCTGTGATATACTTTTAGAGTCTTGTGAGATTGTATATATATGATGAAAGACCGAGACCCTCAGTTCGACCGTGAGAATGCCGCATCTTCTTCAGAAGTTAATGAAGATGTAGTGTTGGTTACGTCTGCTGCTTTTGCTTCAAAATCTTCTACTGCTTTCAATGAACCCGCTTTTACCAGCCGCTTTAATTCCTGGATGCGTTCCATTGCGCTTGTTGTTTTATGTGTTTTTATACCAGATCAAGTCAGCTGGGCATTTAACTACAACCCCGTAATTCTCTGGGGAGCAAAAGCACCGGTTACGGCTCAAGTGCTCCCAGTGACGCCGGCTCAAATGGCGGCCATGCAGGTGTCGGGCAGTGTAGACAGGGTTTTAAGTCAGGCCAATACACAAAAAGCCGGGCGGGTGGCTTTTCAGCTGGATGATAAAAAAGTCAATGCCAAAAGGCTTACAGTTGAGGCTTTGACAAAGTTTTCGCCCGTTCAGGTTAAAAATATTGCCACCTGGCTCCTGAAGCCGGGTCTCAATATTCTCAACTGCGGTGTTTATTCCCTTCAGGATATTCTGGCTGATCGCGGCATTAAGCAGAGCCCCGAAGAGCTGGCCGTTCTTACCATTTCCACCGATCTGCTCAGCAATGTCATAAAAGTCGGGGAACCCAAACTTAAGACTTCGCTTTATTCCATCAGTCAGGCCGCCAAAGCCTTCGGTTTAAATTATGCTGCTGCGCGTCTGGCGCCGCTTGATGTTCTTAAACTTCCCGTGCCGTTCATTGCGCATTTCAGCGAAGAACACTTTGTTACGGTTACTCAAGTAACAGAAGCGGCGGTTTTTTTCAACGATATCGGCAAGCCTGGCATGCTGACCACCGCGGCTTTTGTGCAAAAGCTTAGTGGTTTTGCGTTGGTGCAGGATCTGAGCTTATTCTTCAAAGCAGATTACTCACAGGTTACCGATAGCAATTTGATGTTCGTATGGGGTGACAAATGGCGCAATCGTTCCGGAGACTTGCCGGGTTTGATGACCATGAATCAGGTTATTACCGGGGTGGTCACAGATCTTGCGATCACTGTGGTGACGGCAGGCATTGGTTCTTACTTGGCGTCAATAAAATACGTGTATCAAGCTACCACCATGGT
>Ga0172379_10007298_pt1 | contig 14390 bp, 9 predicted proteins | sample GrowelOW334metaG_FD_119756 | JGI IMG/M metagenome (GOLD analysis project Ga0172379, IMG submission 119756) | Groundwater microbial communities from an aquifer near a municipal landfill in Southern Ontario, Canada - Groundwater well OW334 metaG | ecosystem: Environmental > Aquatic > Deep... | reverse complement strand
TCGATGCCATTGCCGAAAAAGATCGTAGCCGCATTCTGGCTTGGGTCAGTGCACTGCGTGAAAAGGGCGGCAGTAGTGCCCTTAGTGAGCGCGAGAAAGAGTTTGCCGTATGTCGCCGCAATGGCACCACAGTAGAAACTCTTTGGTCTGGTCACTGGTCAGATGAAGAGCAGACTTTGTTTGTTGTCATTCACGATATGACCGACCGCAAAGAGCTAGAGCGCGCCAAACAAGAGCTTGTAGCGATGCTTACTCACGATCTGCGCTCTCCGTTGACTACCATTCAAGGCATGATTGAAATGGCTCAATCAGGAATGCTCGGCGATCTAAACGAGCGGGGAGTGCGTCTAACTCAAGCAGCCGAACGCAATAGCTCGCGCATGCTCAGTCTTATCAATGATTTGCTAGATATTGAGAAAATCAAGTCAGGCACTATGACACTGAACAAAGAGCAGGTCAGTCTAAGTGCTCTCTTTGATGAAGTTAAGGCTAATGTCGCTGACTGGACAGCCGAAAACGGCATCAAGATTGTTTGTCGCGCAACAGACTTGAGTATTTCTGCCGATAGAGAGAAGATCAGTCGGGTCATATTCAACCTGCTTTCAAATGCAATTAAATTCTCTCCACCGGGTGGAATTATTGAATTAAATGCTGTTGCCCGCGACAAAACGGTCGAGATTTCAGTAACAGATCAAGGTCCGGGCATTGCACCAGATATGGTATCGTCGATTTTTGAGCGTTTTCAACAGGGTACTGGAGCGGCATTGAAGGGCAAAGGCGGTTCTGGACTAGGTCTTGCTATCTGCAAAGAGATAGTGACTTTGCACGGTGGCAAGATTTGGGTGACTAGTGAAGAAGGCAACGGCAGCCAGTTTTATTTTACTGTTTAGGAACTTTTTGAGAAGCTATTTTCTCTCTTGAGCCAACGATAATTCATTTCTCAAAATGCGCAAACTGAGGTCTGCCTCTTTATAGGCTTGTTCAGGCCGGCCAGCTCTCAAGCGTTCGTAGGCAGCCAGTGTCTTGTTAACATCAGCAGTATCGACTTTAATTCCCATTTGCAAATCGTTGGCCCAGCTAGACGCTAGTGTATTGGCAAGGTTGCCTAATTGAGCATCAAATTCTTTTGGTGCTGCTGTTTTCTTCAAGGTCTCTGCTCGTGCCATCCAGGTTTCGCCAGAAGGCGGTAGAGTGGCTGCATAAGCCTGTTCAATCGTCATCGGCTTGGTGATGAAATCCCGAGAATTTCCCCACTGTCCATCAACTTTCACTAGTCTGGTTTTAGGATCATAGTCGACGATGTTGACGACATGATGATCTGCCACAATCTTTTCAGCAATGAGAGGCCCCGTAAGCGGGTTGTATCGCAAAGTACCAATCAGTGGGTCACTATTTGTTCTTACGAAAAGCGTAGCGAAGAGCGGCCCTTTTTCTGATTCTCGTAAGGTTTTTAGTTTTTCAGCAAAGTCTTCTACGGATGTCACACCAGTAGCAAGGTTATGTTCACTATCTCGCTCTTGCATAGTCTGATTGATGATAAACAACTCTGGCTGCCATTTCTTTGTCAGCTGTTCGTTGATTCGTATCATGTTATTCATATAGCCAGCCATTCCTGGGCCAGCGTCTAGTTCTTGCGGCTTGCCATGGCCATATTCAATCAGTGATTCGCCGCTGTCATTCGGGCCTGATGCTTGCTTTTGATAATAATGAACATCACCTGGTGGCATTCTGCGCAAATTATCTTGGCTGTAGAAGGCAGAGATAGCCGCTGTCTGGAATATTTGGCTAGTGTAGGTGCGCATCGGTGAGCTACCCTTGGTGTTCATGGCGGCGTCGCCATGGGCTCTAAGATTAGTCTCTTCCATGGTTACGCTGGTACCATCTTTAGTTGTAAATCTGCCGTCGCGAGCAACTTGCAGAAGTACATCTGTCACCGTAGATGGTTCTTTGGCATACAGCCTGTTTTCGATGGTGGCAATTTGGCAAGTCTTGTATTGGCCTTGGTCATTTGATGTGGGCTCAGCAGCGTTAGCCATGGCGCCATTCACCAGCCTTACTCGTTCTCTTTGAGAAAGCGGTATGTTCCCTTTTAGCTCTAGCACTTGGGCTAAATCGCGATAAGTGCGGGATACTTCTTCGCTGCTTACGCCATCACGCTTTGCCCTTGCTTCAAAGGTCTGCATGTCACGCTTGAGCTTCTCTCCCTCGTGTGGCAACACCACCTTCTCTTTGATGAGGCGCTCTAAGGCGAGCTTTTCTTCTGCCAAACTCTTAGGCGCTGCTGGCTCAGGTTTGTCGCTGCTAATCAGGCGGCCGTCAGCGCTGCGCACAACCGTAAATTTGTCAGATGCTTTAGGTCCGAAATGTTCTTCTTTGTAGCTGTCATCACTCTTACCTGTGAAGCTGCGCTCAAAGCCACTGCCATCAGGCCTGGTTGTTCTTACTCTGCCGTCTTCAGTAATTTTGTAAATTGATTTGCCTGTATCAGTGAGAAGTACAGCACCATCAGCGGTGTGTCCTTGCAGCCTAACTGTTTCCCCCGGACCAAATGTCGCTGTTTCTTGCGAATCATTTTTCGCCAATTTGGTGAAATTGAGAGTATATATTTCTTTGGCGTGCTGCTTAATTTGGTCAGCTGTTGCTGTTGGCCCCAGATGTTGGGCAGCAATCTGCATAACAGATTGCTCGCTAGTCGTCTTTATCTCGGCCGGTTTGACGTCAATTTTGATGAATTCGCCAACCGAGGCCTCTTTGGTCTTAATTCCGGCAATTCGGATAAAAGTTGGGCCGTCATCGACCGATTTTTGCACGTCTGTGGACTTTTCGAGCCTATCTTCGACTTTAGCATCGGGGAAACCCATGGCCTTGACCGCGCTTGCGTCGTTGCCTTGAGCTAGAGCACTCTTCCACTCGCCAGGGCTGCGTCTTAGATCTTCAGCCTGGTTGGCAAGTGACTGCTGCTTTTCGCCCGCGTCGGCGCCCACGCCGTCTTTTGGCGCGTCAGCCTGTTTGCGTTTGTCGTCGCCCGTGTCTGCCTGTCCCACTCACTGAGCCTTTTGATACTTGAGCCTGTACTTAATTGGTCGCTTCTATTTATATACCCTCCCGTTAGGGTTTCTCGACCTAATTGGTTTTTGGCAGCGCCGATAACTGGAGTGGCTTGCAGGCATAGCCGCCGATGCAGGCGCCAGCCTGTTCTTGACATTGAAAGTTGCAATTTTGAAGCAAAGCTAAGCTGATTAAGGCTCTTCTCTTCTTAGTCGTTCGCCTGGCATGTTAGACTAATTGTCTTGTCGGGCGATTAGCTCAATGGTGGAGCACCTCGTTTACACCGAGGGGGTTGGGAGTTCGAGTCTCTCATCGCCCAAATATTTTGAAAGCGGCTTTCGAAAGAAAGCCGCTTTTTGTTTGGTGGGTTTTGGTAATCGTGTGTCGACAATGTTTTGATTTTTTCCGGAAGAGAATTGCAGAGTAGGAAAACGTTAGTAATGCTCTTTGGAGATGGCGACCGTTGAATTAGTGAACTAAGAATGGTCTATAGTTATTGCGGGCCTTTTGTTTTCGTCTCATTGGGAGTGGTGCACCATATTTGGTGCAGCAAACTTCCTGTTGCTATTTCACTGAATATACCGAATTAATACTAGTTGACCCAACTCCAAGTAAGCGTGAAGCCTGGGAAGATACAGTAGTTTGACCTACTAAGCAACCCAACCTTTGGTTGACGACTGACTTGTCATTGGTCAGCCTGCAGAGCGCAGCATGTCCTGCCTTAGTGTCCAAGCGCCGAATTAGCAGCGCAGAGTATAGACGACCTGCTGGCGAGGCGTGCAGAACCAACCAGTCTAACTTGGTTCTGATCTTTGAGCCTTGCCGCGCCGCTTCCTCATATGCTAGAAAATTCTTCGAATTCTCACCACTATATCCGATTGCTTTGGTATCGAAACTCGCAGCTGTTTGTAATGACTTCAGGCAACCTGTAAGTTGGGGCTCAATAGCCAATGCCATACCTAATGGCATGCTCAAGAAGGTAAAAATGGCTAATATAGCGTTCCGAAACATCATCTACGACCACGCGTGCATGTAATATCCACGGGTTCCCCAGAAACGGCAATAACGAGTTGCGCAAAGTACAATATCTAATTGCTCAAGCGGCTGCGCCTTATTCTCTGCCTCCCAGTCGACTTTCGCAATATCAATACCTCTAAGATTTGCAAATTCTATCGCTTTCTTTTCTAGCGCTTCGCCGTAATTACAAAGTTCAGCCGCTGTCATCATTTCAAAGGCTTTGTCTAAGAGTTCTTTGCCAATGATGTCGACACAGTCCTTGAGAAAATTGGCCCTGAAGCAGGTAATATCGACATCTTCATATAGACCAGCATTAGTATATTTAGGTAGCCCATCGCACGGTTCTGCGAGATCCAAAATAAATTTACCTTTCAGGTCAAGCGCCCAGATATCAAAAGGTTCTTCAAAATTTCCATCCTCGTAAAGCTGCTTGATGTAATTATCTGCAGCAGTATCTGTGCCGACTATGGGAATATTCAAAACGTCAAACTTGTAGCTCGAAATCTCATCGAGTTGATCATTGAGCTTGGCCAACTCTGCGCCAGAGCTTGTTTTTATTTGTGCTAGCAGCTTTTCGAATTTGTCTTCATTACCAGGCCGTGCTCTTGCCCCTGGAATCCAGTCGAGTCCCAATTTGCTTACTCCATAGCTAGCCTATTCGATTCATGACTATAATTCAGCTAGTAATTCGATTCAAGGTGGATTCTGATTAATCCAGTGATGGAAACATACATACCTAGCAATAAATATCCGGTAGAACATGGTGACGAGAACGCTCAATGAATCATCTACAAGACGCCCAGCAATTGGTAATTGCGCTAGTACCTAAAATAAGCGCGCAACTTCTACAGGTTATGCGGCGCAGGGCATTATCGCAGTATCATATGACTCTATGTTTTGATTGGAGTTCTCAGGTGAGTGCGAAGAAGGGTCCGAGCGGTAAAAAACAAAGCGGATCGCAGCCAAAGTCTAGCGCGCCTGCTCAGAGCGGCAAAGCGAAAACCGTTGGCGGACAAGCAATGCAGGCGGGTGCGGATTATCAAGCTCGTGTCACGGCCTGGTTTGCGACGCAATGTCTTGCAGAACAGGACATTTCAGACACACTTGATTTGAGCGTGGCATTCATCCCGCTAACAATTGAGGGTGAAAGTCGTGCATTCATTGATGACGTAGTCGTCGGATCGCGGCAATCTGGAACAGGTTATTGTCAGGCAAAGCACACTCTCAGTCTCGGTAGTCAATCGGATTCTGAGCTATGGAAGACGGCTGCTCAATTCGTTTCTCAATATCGAGCCGGAAATACTAACGCTGGCGGAAGAGCCGTCGACGAGCAGACCGACAGGTTTTTGATCGTAACTTCGAGCAACAGTCCCGACTCGCTCATTAAAGATTTGCGCTCGGCTCTATGCAAGTTTCCAACTATCAGAGTTGGAGCAAACCGAATTCCGCTGCTGACTAAGAATGAGGATGCTGCGCTTACCAAGTTTGAGAATGCAATTAAGGGTGCTGCGGTCGTTCCAACAGTAACGGATGCTGAAGCTAAAAGCATTTTACGTTTATGTCGAGTTCTAGTGCTCGATTTGGATGACGGTGATCGCGACGAACGAGGAGCTTGCGATTTACTCAGTTTCAGTATCCTCAAGAACAAAGACGACGCTAAAGCGGCTTTCTCAGTGCTCTTCAAAGAGTCGATTAACTTCGCAAAAAAAGGCTCTGGCTGTTCGTTTGCCGAAGTCCAAGCTGTGCTCGTAAAAAAGAATTTGCCTATCAAGGCAATTCCTGCGTTTCAATCGGACATCGCGAAATTATCTAAGTACGCCACTGCGACAGTTCAGAGTCTAAGTGCTCATTCCGGGATCGAATTCAAGAGTGCTACTCTCAAAATCAATCGCGAGGTTGAGAGTGCGATTCGGCAAATGGCGCAGCAACCTGGATCACTTTTGATTATCGGTGAGCCAGGCTCCGGTAAGTCAGGAGAGTTGCATCAATTGGCGGCGAAGCTCATCGCATCCAATCATGATGTTCTGTGTCTGGCAATCGACTCGATGGACGTTTCTTCTAAGCACGGTTTGCAAGCAGATCTTGGTGGGCTTGAACATCCGTTGGTAGAAGTGCTGTCAAATTGGCCGGGCGTCCTTCCAGCATTTGTTATTATCGACTCGCTTGATTCGGCGAGATCAGACACTGCACAAACGACGATCAGAAATTTGATTAAGGCGGTGACAGACAAGTGCCCGCGTTGGCGTGTGGTAGCCACAGTGAGAAAGTTCGATCTCAAGCATGGCTCGACTTTGGCCGATTCATTCCAGGGTGCACCACATCCTGTATTCTTCGACGCCGACTTCAAGAACCTAAAGCATGTCAACGTCCCGTCACTTTCCGATGCGGAACTTGCTCAAGTAAGAAGTGGTGCGCCGGATTTGATGGCAGCATACGATGAGTTGAATCAAGATGCACAACAGCTCCTTCGGAATGTTTTCAATTTGCGACTTTTTGCTGAGATTCTGGGGGGCGGCGGTCAGCTAGCCGATTTGCAACCGGTACGGACGCAGGTTGAGCTATTGGAAAAATACTGGCAGAGGCGAGTTTGTGATCAGGGAGTTGCGGCAAGAAACAAGCGCGAATTGGCGCTGCGACAAATCGCAGATTCAATGATCGCTAATCATTCTCTAAGAGCAAAGCGCGTTGGATCGATTGATGGATCTCTAACCGAAGCGTTGGAAGACCTAATGCGCATTCATCTGCTTCGATATCCGAGACTTGCGGACAACTCTGCTGATGATGAGCGTTTCATTGTGTTCGCCCATCACGTGTTTTTTGATTTTGCTGTGAGCAAAGTATGGTTATCACCCAATTCTTCGGACCTGGTGAAACAATTGTCCAATCGCTCTGAATTTCAGATCCTACTGCGCCCAAGCCTTATGTTGTACTTCGATGATTTGTGGCGGCGATCTGTTCCGAAACGAGAAGAATTCTGGAGCGTTGTTCAAACGGTCGCGAGAGATTCTGGGATTCCGGCCTTATCTAAGACTGTTGGTCCCTTGGTTGCGGCTCGAAGTGCTACGGTCATGGACGATTTCGTTCCATTATTATCCGCGGTTAAGTCCGCCAAACCTGACGATGCTGTACTTGTCGATCAGCTATTCAAATTCGTCGTGAGAGCCGCCTTGTCTCTTGGTGGAGAGAGGCTAAGGAAAGATGCGAAACTCTGGTTGTCGGTTGCGAAAGAATTTTCTACGGTGAAGCGAGTAGGAGTCTCCTACGATGCTGCTTATTTGCTGAGGACGATAGTCGTTGATCAATCTTAATGCTGAGAATAATTTGCTCGCCAACCAGTCCGCGATTAATCTGCGTATCGCAGGCACCGGCTTTGGCAGAACCCTTTGGTACACGTCAACGGTTATTCGAAGTCTTTGCGCCAGTTATGCCGCCGACCCGACTCAATCTAAGGCCACCATTGAGAACATACTTAACGACGCCCGGCAAGGTAAATCGGGCGACGAGCTAGAGTTTCTTGCAGAGGAAGTTGTATCGCTCGGCGGTTACGATTTCGAAGTTGCTGAGGCGATTTATAAAACTGCTTTTGGCGGTTTTGAGTCCTCGGATGAACCTGTAGTTTTGGGAGGTAGCGGGCAATTCAATCTTACGACTACAAGGCGTCAAGTTCATAACCATTCTAAGTATCAATTGATAAAGCGCTTTCCAGCCCTGTTCGCAATCGACACCAATCGCACCTTAAGACTCTTAATTACTCTTGTCGAACAAGAGGTGCATCGAGAGCATCGGAGATCCGATGAGAAAAGCGAGTCTTGGACCGCCGATGGGATCACATTTCAACTCATCGAAGATGGTAGCCGTTATTGGGAGGAGTACGACACGACGTATGGCGTGATCGCGTTGATACGCGCGATTGAAAAGGAAATCATTGCGCTAGCGAACAATCCGGCCACTCTCAAACACGCCGTTGATTTTGTTCGGCTACTGATGAGAGAAGGGCAGCATGCTGTCTTATGGCGAATGGTGCTGCGTCTGTGCAGCCATGATGCTCTGTTTGACAGCGGCCTCGGTATCGAAGTTTGTTCCATGGAACCTCTGAGCCGACATATGGATACAATCCCAGTTCTTCAGGACTGTGTAATTGATAGGTTTACTGGACTTTCGCCAGAAGCCAAAGAAAAGATTGAACTTGCGATTATTTCGGCATACGAAAACGCCCCTGACTATGAGAAGACCGCTATTTGTGACGTTCTGCTGGGTCTTTCTAGCAAGGGACTTCAATCACAAGCGGCGTGGAACATCGTGGAGCGCACTAAGGTTGAACCCGCAGAGGCATGGCCGAGCAGTTCGAGTTCAGGTTCTCCTCTAATACCGGCACCGGCTCTACCAGCTCATATTGATGAAGCCTTGCGATGTCTTGAATCCATCGGACGAAACTTGAACGGAACGCTAACTTTAGAAGAATCACAGGACGCGCTGATGCATGTGGATTTACTGTTTCGCTTTGCAGAATCCGATCCTGGCATCGATGAGGGGCTACTGTTGTCAGTTCGCAGAGTATTGGCGAGTGCCGGCCGGATAATTGCGCCGACAATCGCGCAAAGCGACCTGCCGTTCAACGTTTTGCGGGATGCTCTAATCTTTGCAGCTGAGGACCCGACACCAAAGGCAAGCGATAGTGATGATGAATTCAATTTCGGAACGCGGTCAGATGCTGCTTCGGGAATCATCAGCTTGGCATTCCGCAATGATGCTGTCGACGATAAGACAATCGCCGTGATTCAACAACTCGCAAATGACAAGTCCGGAACGGTCCGAAGTTCGATATTAGAAAAGAGCATCCATCTGTATCACAACTCGCGTGAAGTGATGAATGAACTCCTCATCAGAAGTACCTTACGCGAAAGGAATGCACAGGTCCTCTTATCCGTGATGTTTCAACTCCATCGACTTAAGACCGTTGAACCAAGTTGTGTTTGTGCTCTCACACGAATAATCTTACGGCGGTTGCGCAACAGAAGTGATAGAGATTCCGAGGAGGTCCGACATTATGGCGCCACCGTTCTCATGCCACTGGGCTTGGAGATGAATGACCAGGCTGCGCAACAATGTTTGGATTTGTTTGTTTCAAATCCGCTGAAATTTCGAAAGGAATGTACAACGGTTGTGGCCAACCTGGAAAACGGATTTGCAATGCATGTAGAGAAGTCTGACAACGTTGAGCCAGAGCTGGTAAGAAAGAGAACGATTGACTTGGCCAAGAAGGCTACGATTGCGATGAGGAAAGAACTCGTTATTCTCGAAGCTACACTCAAGAACACTGCCACACCCAGCGAAGAGGTGGTACACGCGGTGAGCCACCTCGGAGACTCGGCATTGTATTTGACACAATCGATAGAGCATGCCATTGAACGTTTGCGAGAGAACGGAGAATCACAGGATGCATTACGTGAGCTTTTGAATCTTCTGGATGAAGTCATAAGTGATCTTTGCGAAATTGGCATCAACCAAGCCGCTAGTAAATTCATCGATACCTTCAGCCTGCTAATAACAGTCGACCCAGAACGAGTTTTCATTTGGCTCAGCCGTTGCATTGCAGCAAGCATGCCTTATGGTTATCTCAATGACCGACTAGCAGCGGACGACGTTATGAAGATCTTACGGCTGTTTCTTGCAGATTACCGACATGTCTTTCAATCTAACAAGGCCGCACGTGAAGCTTTGGTCAAGATATTCGAGGCAATGGTTGGCTGGCCCGAAGCCTGGCAGTTAGCGTACGAGATGGATGATTTATTCAGGTAATAACCGTGGAGCCAGCGAAATGACACGCACAGAGCCTAAAAGATTGTCGGAAGACATTCAATCTGCCGTACGGATTGCTATTGAACTCTGTCGGTTGGAACGCCCGCAACTCTTCGCCACCCGAATCAACACCGGAACTCCGCAAGAGCGCGGAGCCAGTGAACGAGCCATTTCTCATAGGTTGGGATTCTACTTGGAACTAGCACTGAAGAATGTGAGTTTCGATAAGTCGCAGTCTGCCATCGATTATAGGACTTCCGAACTCGCGAAGTGGAACGTTGATTGTGAATACAATCGGTTGAGAGAAGACCAAGAAAAATTTCTGCTTCATAGTGACCTATCGCAGGCTTGTGATGCACTCGAAGAACGGACTAAGGCTGCCACATTGAAAGAGTCAAAAGACAGGACCAATTTCGATGACTACCTGCTTCAATTCACCACAGCCAACTTTGGATATGTGAGGCGCGAAATTGAAAAGGCAGAAGAAGGTGATGCCGACGTCCGGCGCAAGTTGACCGCACCCGATATCATAGTGCATGAGCGCCATAAGAACGGTGTGGCTCACAACTGGCTTCTAATCGAAATCAAACCGGATTGGGCGGAATACGGATCTGTGCTATTGGACTTGGTTAAGATTGTTACATTCACCCGGAAAAAAGACGGAGACTCGCCTACTTATCAATTTGCACTCTTTCTGCATTTCCAATGTGATGGAGTTGTGCGACCATCTGGTCGAATCGCATCTTGGCTAATCAGCACACATGAAGGCAATTGCGAACCAATTCTATTTTCATAGCGGTCGGGGACGCAATGTCCTCAGGTAGAGTGCTCTGAACAATTACGGAGCACTCTACACTGAAGTCTTTCTCGACCAAGGTCAGTAGTGCAGTTTCGTTTTTCTCTTAATGACTGGCTCAACAAATGGGGCAAGGTCACAATAAGTGTCATTCTGTTTCATCGTGCTCAGTCCAGCTGGAGCTTAACATTAGTAATTCGATAAAGGCGCTATTTCAGCATCGGTGCGAGGAGCATTCCCCTCAAGACCGGTCCAGCAATCTCCACCAGAAATCAAAATTTCTTTGCTATTGAGACAAGTTGCATAAGGTGAACCTTCGTAATCTGAATAAGAAATCGGAGAGCTCGTGTAGTGGCGAGGTTCCTTTAATTTTCCGACCACCTGACACTTATTCTTCGACACATCAATACATTCGATATCGAAGACCGGCTTCAAATCGAAGTCTCCGCCCAATATGAGACACCTACCTTGGCTGTCGACGCAAAAAGTCCCTCCATCCCTGCGCTGTGGAATACATGACAAAACGTAACTGCTCTTTGAGCGAGTAACTACGATTTCTGCACATTGACTATCGTCCACGGTCCCCGGCTTTTCGCCGAACAACAAAACTCGGCCATCTGGAAGTCTGGCGGACTGATGGTTAATCCAGTCCTGCTGAAGGTGAAAGGTACTCTTTATCGAATTTGTTTTGGCGTCAAATATTCTTGCCAGCTTGCATGTTTCGGCCCTCTTCAAATCATCTCCGGTGGCACCTCCGGATATCAGAAACGTGCCATCTTGCAGTCTGGTGATGGCAACGCCATAAATGCCATCAGCGAATAAGATTTTATGATTAGGACTTTGGTACATCGCCGGACTCTTGCAGAATTTGATCACTGCTTGCCAATCTTCAGATAATGTAAGTTTGTCCATTTCGGTTTCGCTAACCAGGTACTTGCCGAATTGTAGGGAATTTCCGTACCGTTTCACTTGAAGGTTAGCAGGAGTAAGGTTCTTGGTCTTTGCATCTAGTATTAGAAAGTTTGATTGAATTTGAGCGCCGTCCCAAGCAGAAATCAAATCTTTCAATGTTTTTGGAGCAAAGAAGAGCACTGTTCCGTCGACCAGTTGAACAAAATTGGAACGATTCTGAGCGAGGTCTGGCCGTTCAATTCCATATAGTTGCCAGAGTGAAAAACAGCCATTTACTTTTTGACTCAATACGGCCTTGCTTAGGACAAGTAGACACATTGCTGCAAGAGATATTGCCACTAAAACTTTATAGTTCTTCATTGAGGTCCTATGGCTAATTAGCGCAAACTAGTTTAAGAATGCCCTATCTACCAGCAATTTAACAGTGTGCATCTCCCTGTGTGAATGAGTGAGTGCATTGTCCTTTCTTTAAAACAGCTAAGCGGTGTGCTCGTAAAGGAACTCCTGCAATAGAGGCGCTGCCAGCATTACAGGTAGCGTGTAGACGATTTGTAGACGTCGACGCCAGCAACCTCGTGGCATGAGAAAATAAGACTGCCACAGCGAAGTTTTCAATAGGTGCATTTGTAGATAATTTGTAGGCATCATTTTGCGTCTACAAAATTCAGTTGATGGTTATCTGAGAATTAGAAAGCACCATATTAGGTGCATCACTATTCTGCGAGAATTGGGCGCTATAAGGAAGCTCTGATCAATTGTGAAAAATGCCAGCTCCGAGCATCGAATTCTCCTTGTTTCAGTGGCGCTCGAAAAGCTATGTTCGACCGCCGTTGGCTGATGTCAGAAAGGTGCTTACTGGCTGTCTAAGGCAGGCAGAGTGATTGACGTCAAATTGAGGGGACACGTGAGATACTACCCCCTGGTTCTCGTCATGGGGTGTAATCATAAAATACCTGCTTTCACTTTTATCCGCTGCCCAGTTGGTCTGTGCCGTGCCCACAGCGCTGGCGCAGGATAACCCTGCCGCAGATAGGGCAGAAAATAGCCCTGTAGATCAAGTTAAGGCCGATGCTAAATCCCGGAAGGTAGAATCTGTTGATTACTGGGCGGCTATAGGTGAGGGGCTAGAGGGCATAAAAGAGGTCGATCTGGAAATCGACTGCTCCCGGAATCATCGGTTGGGAATAGTTTCAGAAGCAAACTTAAGAACGGCAATCGAATCCCGATGCAAAGCCGCTGGCCTTAAGTTCGTCCAGTCTAAATCCAATTCGCCGATCCTCACGGTCCATTTAGTCATGGCAAATGACGGCGGGCTGCACTGTTCCACCTACATCGACCTTGCTGTCCCCCTAGCGCCGGACAAGAACAACCTTCCAGTGGTCTGCAACAAGTGGAACGGCGCGTCAAAAGAATGCGACCTTGAATTTGAAAAGGACCCAACCGGTTGCGTATTAAAAGCAATTGATGAATTCCTCAAGTCCTGGAAGGCGCTCAATCCCAGCTAGCACGACCCAACTGTACGCCTTCCGCACAACCACCAGGTAGCCTTAAGACAAGCGCAATGAGCCAAGAATCGAGTCGAGCAAATTCCAGGTGCTCACGTGACATGTTTGTGCTTTGAGCTTATACTCCAGGCATATGAACCGGAAGGTGCTCTGTCATTCGTCAGAAAATTCTATTCGCTATAGCCATTGCATCGATTGTAAGTATCTTCGGTCTTGTTCCCATACGTGCAAATTCCCCAGATCCGGCATCGAATCTGGCAGGAAACGAGCGAGGCTTGTTAGTTCATCCGATTCTTTTGACGGCTCCAGAGCACGGACTGAACGACAAGAAACTTGAGCCAAGTATATTCAGGCAGCTGAACACACAAAAGGTTTTAACTCTCCGCTTGTATGACGTAGAGAATTACTATCGAAAGGCCGAAAGTGAGGCCGCTTGGCAGTTTTGTGAACTCGTTAGATTTAGATCGAAGAAATACATAGAAAGCATTGCTGGTCGCCCGAGGTATCGTGGTGGCAGATTAGCATGTTGGTCAAACTCCTCCCCAGGTGAGGACATTTGGCTCTATACCTTTGGCCAATGTCAGATTCCAATAAAACTAGTTTTCAAAAATGGCTTATGCCAGCAGGCAACTGAATACAGCTATACAGACGACCTCGCATATCAGGACTGGAGAGCCAAACAAATTTGCCGCTTTGCCGAAGGCAAGACCGTCAAACAGATTCTTGCTCATGAGGGTAAACCAGAATCATTTCATCATGCTCCTAAGATTTCAGTGCCACCAATAGACAGCAAACCGCACTCGATGAGTTATGAAACTGGCCTCAACACTGTCGCTATTTTAACGATTGAAGATCAAAGGTGCACCAAGGCCAAAGTTTGGCAAATTTTGCACTAGTGTAGCTACTTAGTTTTCATATTCTTGATTTCCGGAGGATTCATTCGCACGGGATCGCCAAAGTAGTAATCTCTTAGGTCGATGATGGCGTCTTCCATGTTTGGGTGATTATTGAGGAAGTCGCCTGGTCCTGGGCCCGGCACATAGACGCTGGCTTGGAAGTTCCATGTGCCATCTGGGTCTGGATATTCCAGCTCACTGGGGCATCAGTCTGAGACCAGCTTTCTATGCAGCCGAATCCACCCTTTGAATCAGGGCGTGTATTTCCTGTTGTGGTATCAGGTTTGCAGACAATTGATCAACGACAATTAGATCTGAGGGTTAACGACAATTAGAACTGCGTTTTTATGGGGTAGTTAAGATGGTCGTCAACGACAATTAGAATCTGATCTAGCGACAATTAGAATTGCGGGTTCT
>Ga0172379_10007297_pt1 | contig 14390 bp, 17 predicted proteins | sample GrowelOW334metaG_FD_119756 | JGI IMG/M metagenome (GOLD analysis project Ga0172379, IMG submission 119756) | Groundwater microbial communities from an aquifer near a municipal landfill in Southern Ontario, Canada - Groundwater well OW334 metaG | ecosystem: Environmental > Aquatic > Deep... | reverse complement strand
CTGGACTTAACTGCTTTGGGAACAATTGCCGATATGGTTCCTCAAATAGATGAAAACCAGAAAATTATTGAAGAAGGATTAAGATCTTTAAAAAATACTTTTCGTCCGGCATTAAGAGCCTTTTTAAATATTCTGGGCGAAGGCTATGTTTTTGAAGGAGCTTTGCAAAAAATTATTTCAGCTCTCAACGCCGCCGAAAGCGTAAATTATCAAAATGATTCTTATTTTCTTTTAACTTCTTCCTCTGATGAAAAATGCAAAGAGTTAGCAGAAGATTTAATTAACAGAACAAATCACAAACAACAAAAGGTTAAAGAAATAAACCAGGAGGTGGAAAGAAGAATTTTACAAAAACCGGAGACCCCGGTTATTTTTGAGGGAGACATTGCCTGGAGATTAACCTTAGCTGGTTCAGTTGCTTCAATAATTTCTTCTAAATACCAAAAACCCACTTTTATTTATAAGAAGGGGGATAAAGAGAGTTGCGGGTCTGTTAGAAATCCCAAAGGCACAAACTCCGTGGAAGCTATGAAGACTTGCGACGATATCTTAATAACCTACGGTGGACACGCTAACGCCTCCGGCTTCCGTATCAAAAACGAAAACCTCACTAAATTCGAAACCCGCCTCAACATTTTCTTCAAAAAGTAAAAAAACAACAGTACTCTCTTCAACCGCCTCAAGCGGTTTTTTGTTTGCTTCGTCGGTCTTGAAAATCTCCCTTTTTAGGAATAAAGTAAATGTAATATGAAGATAAAAGATTTAGCTAAAATCGACAGGCCAAGAGAAAGACTAATTTCGAAAGGCTCTCAAAATTTAAAGGACGATGAGCTTTTAGCTATTTTATTGGGGACGGGAGTTGAAGGGAAAAATGTGATAGAAGTTGCCAATCAAATTTTAAAAAAATATTCTAAGAAAAGATTGTTAAGTCTGCAATATGACGATTTGGCAAAAATTAAGGGGATAGGCCCGGCTAAAGCCTGTACTATTTTAGCCAGTCAAGAATTAGTAAAAAGAGCGTTGGAGGTAAGAGATGAAAGTTTGCCAAAGATTGATTCAGTCGAAGATGTTTTGGCTCAGGTCGTTTATATGCGAGATAAAACAAGAGAACACTTAATGACACTTTTTCTTAATGCTAGGAATGAACTTCTTTCCAAAAAGCCAATGTTTATTGGTACACTAAACGCAAACTTAGTGCATCCACGAGAAATTTTTCAGGAAGCGTTGAAGCAAAATGCTTGTTCTGTAATTTTAGCCCACAATCATCCGTCGGGGGACAACGATCCTTCAGAAGAAGATTTAGAAATCACCAAAAGAATTAAGGAGGCCGGCAGAATAATGGGGATAGATGTTTTAGACCATGTGATCATCGCTAAAAATAAATCTCCTTATAGTTTTAAGGAAAATAAATTAATTTAATATGGTTGTAAGAGTTAGTAAAAATAAAAAGTTCTCCGAACAGGATATAACAACAAAGTATGTTATCCCGGCTCTACAAAAAGCTGGTTGGGATTTAAATGTTCAAATTAGGGAACAATATTCCTTCACCGCCGGCAGAATTATCGTGCAGGGTAAAGTTATAAAACGCGGAGAACAAAAAAGAGTAGATATTGTTCTTTTCCACAAGAACCATTACCCCATTGCGGTTATAGAGGTGAAAGATATGTCCCATAATGTTGGCGATGGCATGCAACAAGCCATTGGCTATGCCGAGGCTCTTGATGTGTCATTTGTGTATAGTACTAATGGCAAGGCATTTCTCGGGCACGATAGAACAATTAATGAGGGGCAGATAGAAAAAGAATTATCTATGTCGGAATTCCCTTCACCACAGGAACTTTACTTGCGATGGGCTAAACAAAAAAATCTACCCGAAGATGTGGAAAAAATTATTTCTCAAGATTATTTTGAGCAAAAGGGCAAATCGCCACGTTATTTTCAGGAAGTTGCAATTAATCGTGCAGTAGAATCTGTCGCGTTAGGAGAAAGACGTCTTTTGTTGGTTATGGCTACTGGCACAGGCAAAACATATACTGCTTCTCAAATTATTTGGCGCCTTTGGAAATCAAAAAAGGCCAAGCGTATTTTGTTTCTTGTAGATAGAAATATTTTAGCGGATCAGGCGATGATGAATGATTTTAAGCATTTTGGAAACGTAATGACCAAAGTGGTTGGACACAATGTGGACAAATCATACGAAATTTATTTAGCTTTGTATCAAGGATTAACTGGTAACGATGAAGAGCAGAACATTTTCAAACAATTTTCTCCCGACTTTTTTGATTTAATTATTGTTGACGAATGTCATCGCGGAAGTGCAAAAGAAAACAGCAGATGGCGCGATATTCTCGAATATTATAAAACAGCAACTCAAATAGGTCTTACCGCCACACCAAAAGAAACCAAGGACATTTCAACTCAAAATTATTTTGGTGAGGCGACGTACACCTATTCGCTTAAACAAGGAATCGATGATGGTTTTCTAGCACCATATAAAGTAATCCGCGTTATTTTAGATAGAGATGTCGAAGGATACAGGCCAGAAGAAGGCGTTGTTGATAATTATGGTTTTGAAGTTCCGGACGAAATATACAAAGGGCCTGATTTTGATAAGAAAATTGTTATTGATGAAAGAACAAAACTGGTTGCTCAAAAAATTTCAGATTTTCTTAAAGTAACAGATCGAATGCAAAAAGCGATTATTTTTTGCCAAGACATTGAGCATGCAGAGCGTATGCGGCAAGCATTAGTAAATGAAAACTCCGATTTATTCCAAAAAAATAGCCGATATATTGTTCGCATTACCGGAGATAATCCGGAAGGTAAAAAGGAATTGGATTATTTCATAGATCCAGAAAGTCCATATCCAGTAGTTGTTACCACTTCAAAATTATTAACAACGGGAGTTGATGCTCAAACTTGCAAACTTATTGTTTTAGACTCAAATATAAGCTCTGTCACGGAGTTTAAACAAATTATCGGGCGTGGAACCCGTGTCAGAGAGGATTATGGAAAAATGTTTTTCACTATTATAGATTTTCGCGGGGTAACAGAGCTTTTCGCTGACCCAGCATTTGACGGAGAGCCAGTTTTTATATATCGCCCTAAAGAAAACGATCCAATCGTGCCTCCGGAAGAAGATTCGCAAGAGGAGATAAAAGATAAATGGCCAGCAAACCTACGCGAAGTTGGACCCGCATACGGAGTTGATGCCACAGACATTACCGAAGAATCAGCACCGCGTAAATATTATATTTCTGGCGTGCCGGTTACCGTTATAAATGAACGCGTACAGTACTTAGATGAAAATGGAAAGTTAATTACAGAATCCCTTAAAGATTATACAAAACATAATATTTTAAGTGAATACAAATCACTTAATGAATTTCTTACGGCTTGGAAAGGTACTAAACGCAAAGAAGTGATTATAGAGGAGTTAGCATCGCGTGGTGTTTTCCTTGATGCTTTAGCTGAGGAAGTCGGGAGAGATTTAGATCCATTGGATTTAATTTGTCACATTGCCTATGGCCGTGAACCAATAACTCGTCAAACAAGGGCTCAAAAGGCAAAAAAAGCTAAATATTTTGAAGTGTATGAAGGCAAGACTCGCGAAGTTATTGATGCTCTTTTTGAAAAATATGCTGATCAGGGAATAACCGCCATTGATGATATCGGAGATCTTACGGTTTCGCCTTTCACAGAATTCGGCACTCCGCTTGAGATTGTAAGATTATTTGGAGGCAGAGATAAATATCTTGAAGTTGTGCAAAATATAGAAACAGCTATTTATAATCAATAAATTTTATGTCATTACAAGCAGCGATAAAAAATATCCAAAATATCATGAGGAAGGACGCTGGCGTGGACGGCGATGCTCAACGTCTTTCCCAACTTGTTTGGATGCTTTTTCTAAAAATAATTGATGATGCAGAGAAAAATCAGGAACTGATCAATCCTAAATATAAGTCTTCAATTCCGGAAAAATTCCGCTGGAGAAATTGGGCTGAAAATCCAGAAGGCATAACCGGAGATGAACTGCTGGATTTTGTAAACGACCTTTTCAAAACATTAAAGGGTCTTTCAGCCGATGCGGAGAAAGATGCACGTGGTTTTATGGTGCGTGAGGTATTTGAAGGTGCTTTTAATTACATGAAAGATGGAACGCTTATCCGCCAAGTTATAAATAAGCTGAATGAAGTTGATTTTAATAAAAAAGAGGACAGGCATCATTTCAACGAACTTTATGAGCATATGCTCAAAGAACTGCAAAGCGCCGGAAATGCTGGAGAATTTTACACACCAAGGTCTTTAACCAAATTTATTGTGGATATGGTTGGTCCTAAACTTGGCGAAACGGTTTTGGATCCGGCCTGTGGTACAGGAGGATTTTTGGTAAACACTTTGGAGTATGTCCGTGAGCACGAGGTAAAAACACTGGCTGATGAGAAAAAGCTTGAATCTTCAGTTAACGGAAATGAGCTCAAATCTTTGCCCTATCTATTGGCTATTACCAATATGATTTTACACGGCGTTGAGGTGCCGAAAAATATTAGCCATGGCGACTCGCTTTCACGACCGTTGCGCGATATTAGTCCAAAAGAACGCGTTGACATAATTGTAGCCAATCCACCATTTGGAGGTGCGGTAAAAGATGGTGTTGAGAAAAATTTTCCAACCGAATTTCGCACAAAAGATACTGCACTCTTATTCTTGGTTTTATTTATTCATTTATTAAAACCAAATGGGAGATCGGGAATTGTTTTACCAGACGGAGTTTTGTTTGGCGAAGGCGTTGCAATGGCTGTAAAAAAGAAATTACTTTCTGAATGCAATGTCCATACAATCGTGCGCTTGCCGCAAGGTGTTTTTAATCCATACGCTGGAGTTAATACAAACCTAGTGTTTTTTGAGAAAGGCCAGCCGACAAAAAAGATTTGGTATTATCAACTCCCATTGCCCGAAGGATTAAAACAATACACTAAAAACCGCGGCATAACAGATGCAGAATTTAATCCGGTCAGGGAATGGTGGAAAAACCGTGCTGAAAATAATTTCGCATGGAAGATTTCCATTGAAGAAATAGAAAAGAGAAATTATAACCTCGACTTCAAGAACCCCAATGGACATTCAAAAATTAAACACCTCGACCCCAAAGAAATTTTGGAAAATATCGCAGTGAAAGAAAAAGAAATCACAAAAATTTTGAATGATATAAATAAAGAGTTATGAAAAGCCAAGTTGTAAAAAATCAACACATCGTACCGAAAAGACATTTAAAGCAATTTTCTATCTTAGGTGATAAAAATAAAGTAAAAGGTTTCGATTGTGACCGCGTTGAAATTTTGAAAAAGGATCAATCTATAAGGTCTATATGTAGTGGTTATTTTCATTATGCTCTAAAACCCGGAGAAGAAGACGATTACAGTCAACAAGTGGAAAAAGCATTCGGAAATTTAGAGGATTGGTATGGGAAAAATATCGAAAGAATTGAACAATTATTACTTAAAAAAGCAACCTTAGACACGGCGGACCGTTTTGGCATTTCTTGTTTAGTGTCTAATTTTTATTTTAGAGGAATAAGCTTTAGAGACGAAATGACAAATGCTTCTAAAGAACTAACTGATTGGTTTAGTCCGATTATAAGCGAACATATATATAATAAAATTTCAAAAGAATACCCCGGGATTTTTGACAACAATTATAAAAAAGTTGTAAACGAAATAACCAAAACAGAGCTTCACAAAGAAGCGAGCAAAACATGTTATACTATAAAGAGGTCATTTGATGTCGGGTTTGCCAATACTTTAACACACAAAAAATGGGAAGTTCTTATAAATAATTCAGATTATCCATTCATAACAAGTGACGAGGCGGTAATAGATTTAATAAATTCTCAAATGTTGGATAGTTTCAGATTCAAGGGTGCATGGCTTTTAAAGACTCAGATTTTTAATCTATCACCAAAAATTTCAATAATTTTTTCCTTCCCTTTTACAGAAGATATGCATGGTCATATAGAATATAGAAATATAACAACATCCAAGACAGATATTTTCAAGCAAAATTTGCATTATGTCAATTTTTCTCATAAATACGCATATTCTCAAAATATACATTTTTTTGAAGATGTTGTTATGTTAAATAAAAAAAATGAAAAATAATTGGCAGATAAAAAAATTGGGAAACAATATTGTGGGATTCATATTCGTAATCTTTGCGATTGTTTTATTTTTAAAAGAACAGTATAGATATAGTGTTTTATTAATTGCTTTACTTTTAATACTCGTAGAATCAGATAGGCTCACAGATTTCGCTTTCAATTTTAAAAATGGAATTAGTGCTAAATTTGGTGTGTTAAAAGAGAAAATTGAAGACAATATCAGGGAAAATAATGAACCCATAACGCCAAATAATTTTTTCCGATTTAAAAAAGTTGAACAGGTGATTTTGTCCGATTTACAGAAAAAATATGGCGGAGAGATGAAAACCCTTGTTCATTTTATGTATGGTCAACCCGATAAGCCAGAGTTTCGTTATACACCCGATGGTAGCCTGCAAACAAAAGACACAATTTATTTTTTTGAAATTAAATATATTTTAAAACCGGAATTTGCTAAAAATATAGTCCAAAATACAGTAAAATATTTAAATGAGGTATATGCCAAGCTCTTACCAAGCATAGGGAATAAAAAATTTATTATTAAATTAATTTTAGTCAGTGGTTATGATTTGAGCAGTATGTCTTTTGAACTACCCACAGGCATTGAAATAGAATTTTACAAAATATGACTTGGCCAATAAAAAAATTAGGGGAAGTGCTAGACTACGAACAGCCCAGTAAATATATCGTAGCTTCCAAAAATTACAGCAGTGATTACAAGACGCCAGTGTTAACAGCCGGTAAGACTTTTATTTTAGGAAACACAAATGAAAAAGAAAATATTTTTCCAGCCGATAAATTACCGGTAATAATTTTTGATGATTTTACTACTGCAACACAGTTTGTTGATTTTCCTTTTAAGGTTAAATCATCGGCAATGAAAATTTTGCATCCCAAAAAAGATAAAGCAGATGCCAAATATATATTTTATTTGATGCAGACTATAAAATTAAATCACGCGACCCATAAACGATTTTGGATATCAGAATACTCCGAAATAGAAATTCCCATGCCTCCAATTGAGGAACAGAAGAAAATAGTTACAAGATTGGAAAAAATGTTAGCGAAAATAAAAGAGGCAAAACAATTGCTCAACAAGGCGCAGGAATCCACAAAAAGTATTCTTTCGGCCGAACTTCATAAGATTTTTGAGGAGGGAAAGTTTAAGGGTTGGGAAGAAAAAAGCATTTTAGAAGTTACAGAACTAGTTACTAAAGGAACAACGCCGAAAACTTTGGGATATGCATTTACCAATTCTGGTGTACCGTTTCTTAAAGCAGAAAATGTGAATGGGGGTAAAATCGATGCGATTTCGATCAAAACTTTCATTTCAAATCAGGTTCATGATATCCTTTCTAGATCAAAGACGAAGCCAGGAGACGTATTGATGACAATTGCCGGAACAATCGGACGAATCGGCTGGGTTACTAGTGACGCTTCTGAAATGAATATGAATCAGGCGGTTGCTATAATTCGACCAATGTCAGATATAATTTTTACACAATATCTTGCTTATATTTTGTCTGCTGGTGTTACTCAAGGACAGGTTAGCAGCGGAACTGTAAAGGGTGCAATTCCGAATTTTAGTTTGGGTATGATAAAAAAACTTATGATTCCATTACCACCGATTGAGGAACAAAAAAAGATTGTCACTCGGCTGGATGCGTTGTCGGAAAAAATAAAAAAACTGCAGGAATATCAAAATCAAACACAGGAAGACTTGGTTAGTCTCGAAAGGTCTATTTTACATAATACTTTTGCAAATTAAATTATATTTAAAAATATGAGCCAAACATATAATATTTATTGTGATGAAAGCTGCCACCTGGAAAACGATAAACAGAAATCAATGGTTCTGGGTGCGGTTTGGTGTCCAATCGAAAAAATAAAAGAGGTTTCAAAAAGGGTTAGAGAATTTAAAGAGAAGCATGGTCTTGGTAAAAAGTTTGAAATAAAATGGACAAAAGTTGGTTCTAAAAAAATAGATTTTTATTTAGACATCATTGATTATTTTTTTGATAACGATGATCTGCATTTTAGATGCTTGGTTATTGAAGATAAAAATAAATTAAAACACGGTGATTTTGGCCAAACTCATGATGAGTGGTACTACAAAATGTATTTTGATTTGTTAAAAATTATTTTAGAGCCAACAGAAAAGTATAATATATATATTGACATTAAAGATACGAGAAGCGCTGACAAATTAAAAAAAATGAAAGAAATTTTATGTAATAACATGTATGACTTTAAGCGTGAAATTATTAATAATGTCCAAAATATTAGATCTCACGAGTCCGAGTTAATACAGCTAGCTGATTTGTTAATAGGTGCCATATCTTATTTAAACAGGAATATAGCCACAAATAAAGCAAAGGAAACATTAATAAAGAGAATTCAAGAGCGTTCAGGATATTCTTTACATAAATCAACGCTTGTTGGCGAACAAAAGGTTAATGTTTTTATTTGGAAAGCATCTGAATTATGATTAAATTACCAGAAATCATAAAATTGGAAGATTGCCAAGGCGATCCTAAAAAACACATTGAAGCTGTTTACGTTTTATTTAAAAAAGATTTTATAGATTCTAAGCCCCAGTATAAAAATGTAAAAGTTTCCATAATTAAAAAACCCATATTTGATGGGAAGGAATGGAGTTTTTGGCATTTAACTTCTCAGGGCAAAGAGGAGGATAAGAGGATTCCAGATTTAAGAAAATGTGAAAGAATTGGTTGGATTAAACCGGTTATAGAGTCATCCGAAAACGGAGAAATAAAATTTTGGAAAAATAAGAGAAAAAGTGATAATCGGATTTGTTTATGCTATGGAGATTGGGAATATTTAGTAGTTTTAATTGATAAAAATAGTTATGTAATACTATTTACTGCTTATCCTATTCAATGGAGACACACTCGAGAAAAATTGGAAAAAGAATATAATGATTATATTTTACATCCATAAAAGCAAACACCGCCCATTTAGGACGGTATCCGTACTCCTTCTACGCATGGTAGATGAGCTTATGTCAGTATAGCACATAAGTCAGTGTCAATTCAAGAGTTATCCACAGGCATACAATAATACGTAAAAATCAAAATGCAAAATGGGGGTAGGAACCATTTTAGAAAAAATTCAATAGAAAATTAATAGAAAATGTCTAATTATTACAATCCGCAAAGAACAAGGGGGATATACGATCCGAAATCATCGGAGCCGTTTAGGTTGAGTAGAAGTAGGATTGACTTGTTTTTAAATTGTCCTCGTTGTTTTTATTTTGATCGTAGATTGGGGACTGACAGACCACCAGGATATCCATTTAGTTTAAATTCGGCCGTAGATAAACTTTTAAAAAAAGAGTTTGATGTATATAGGGCAAAAGGAACTATTCATCCTTTAATGAAACATTATAAAATTGATGCGGTACCTTTAGCACATGAGAAAATGGATGAATGGCGAGATGCATTAAGACGAGGAATAACTTATCTGCATAAAGATACAAACTTTATGGTAACCGGAGGCGTAGATGATGTTTGGGTAGATAAACAGGGGGAATTAATAATCGTGGACTATAAAGCCACATCAAAAGAGGAAGAAGTGAGTATAGATGCGGATTGGCAGATAGCATATAAAAGACAGATGGAAGTATACCAGTGGCTTTTTAGAAAAAATGGATTTAAGGTTTCTAAAACCGGATATTTTGTTTATTGTAATGGCGACAGCGATAAAGAGGCCTTTGACGGCAAATTAGAATTTGATATAAAAATTATTCCTTATGAAGGCGATGATTCTTGGGTTGAAAAAACTATCATTGATGCTCATAAATGTTTAAATAGTGATGCAATCCCGGAAGCCGGAGTTGATTGTGATTATTGTAAATATATTAAAGCGATAAATAGTAAAAAATAATTATGGCTATAGATATTGAATTAACATTAAACAGGTTTGGGTTTGGGAAAATCGCTGAAAATAAATTTCAATTCTTTTGGCTTAGGTTTTCCAAATGGAATATTCCCGGTAAGCATTCTATTTCTTTTGAAATCAACTGGCGAGCAAAAGATAAAGCAGATAAAAAAAGTTAAAAATTATGATAAAAGAAAGACACAAAAATGTTCCAGCCTCTTATTTAGTTTTAATAAAAGACGGGAAGATTTTATTACAAAGACGTTTTAATACCGGATACGAAGATGGAAAATATAGTTTGGTTGCTGGGCACGTTGATAAAGGAGAAACATTCACTCAGACAATAATCAGAGAAGTTAAAGAAGAGGCTGGAATAATATTATCTCCAGGAGATTTAAAAGTAGCTCACGTAATGCATAGGTATTCCGGACCGGAGTGGGAGAATCAAAACGAAAGAATAGATGTATTTTTTACTACTGAAAAATGGGAAGGAAATATCGAAATTAAAGAATCGAACAAATGTGATGATTTATCGTGGTTTGATTTAAATAGTTTGCCAGACAATATTATTCCATATGTTAGGCAGGCGATTGATTGTATAAATAATAAAGAGTTTTACAGCGAATATGGATGGGACAGTGCTAATTGAGGGGGCCGTAGTCAAAAGCGTGAAAATATGATAATTTTTGATGTTTTTCACGGTTATGTTGACAAAAGCGTGAAAATGACTATAATTGATAATATAGGTATGTATTATTAATAGTAATAAATTTATGGCAAAAATACTTAATGTTTTCAATAAAATAAATTCTCTTCGTGAGAGATATTATAAGGCGTCTATTGGCAAAGAAGCACTTATTAAAATTATTACCGAAACTGAAGTTGCCGAACAGGTATACAACTCTAATGCAATTGAAAATAGCACCTTAACCCTTGAAGAGACAGAAAAGATACTTTTACAGATTGATCTAGACAGATTTATTTCTGAGAGAGAAATTTTTGAGGCTAAAAATTTAGCAAGAGTTGTTGAATATATTGGCAAAAAAGCCAAAGAACAAGAATTGAATTTAGAAACAATTTTGTTACTTCACAAAATGCTTATTTCAAATATAAGAGACGATGTGGCTGGAAGATTTAGAAAGGAAAATGAGTGGGTGAGAGTTGGAAGCCATATCGCAGTTGATCCAAAAGAAGTAACGGAACGATTAGAAAAAATGTTTGCAGAATATAATGCCACAAGCTACGAAAATATTATAAAAAGAATCGCAAGACTACATCTTGTTTTTGAACATATACATCCATTTATTGACGGCAATGGTCGTATTGGTAGGGTTATAAACAATTATTTACTTTTTAGAGAAGGGTTTGTGCCGATTAACATTAAATTCATTGATAGAAAAATGTATTATGAAGCATTTACAGAATTTGACTTAACTGGGGCGACCGAAATAATGGAAGAAATTGTTGGAAGGGCGCTTACAAATAGTTATCATAAGCGACTTGCATATTTAGAAGATAAAAAAATTATAACTCTTAACGAGTTCGCGAAAGAAAACAAGTTGTCTCATTCAAATGCAATCAATAAGGCGAATCGACAAACCATAGAAGCATTTTTAGAAAAAGGAGTTTGGAAAATTGGCATAGAAAAAAGCAAAAAATAAATGGGGAAAATAAATTATGGATGGAACTAAACGAGAAAATATATTAATAGGGGCGGAAGTTGATATTGTTTTGAAAGCAGACCAGCCTACAGGCAAGCTCACACGCGGAAGAGTAGCTCAGATTTTAACGAGCTCCGCTTTTCACCCCCGCGGAATTAAGGTAAAATTAGAGAGTGGGCAGGTTGGTCGGGTGCAGAATATCCTTCCAGTGTTTCCAAAGATAAACGGCATAGAATATCAAGAAGGTCTTACTTAAAATAATAATTAATATCTTCTTAGTTTAGCTAAGGAGAAAAGATATGAAGAAAACAATTCTAATTATCATCGCAATAATTATCATCGGAGGAATTGGCTATTTTGCTTATCAATTTACAACAGAGAAACCTTTTGTTGTGCCGGTTGAACAAAATGTTATTGCCGACGAAAAGAACATCGCTTACACCATTGATGGCAAAGAAACTACTTTAGTGAATGGTAGGGCAGAAGAATGGTCTGCTCCGGGGGCAGAGTCAAAAACCATAACGCAGTATTTCGGGAACGAAGTAAAAGCCGATTTTAATAACGACGGCATAGAAGATATTGCTTTGCTTCTAACCCAGAATAGCGGTGGAAGTGGAACCTTTTACTATGTTGCTGCCGCATTAGGTACAAATAAAGGATATAACGGTATAAATGCAGTTTTTCTTGGAGATCGTATTGCTCCACAGACAACTGAGTTCAAAAATGATACGATTATAGTAAACTATGCTGAACGCAAACTAGGAGAACCATTTACAATACAGCCTTCAGTTGGCGTGAGTAAATATTTAAAGGTCTCTGATTTTAAACTAATAGAAGTAGAATAATAAAATAATAAATAAAAATATGAATGCATATAATTGGTACTCACAATTAATTAAACCATCGTGGTCACCACCAGCCTGGCTTTTTGGTCCAGTCTGGACGTTTCTATATATCTTAATAGCTTTTTCTTTCGGGAATGTGTTTGTAATGTTTTTTCAACACAGAATTACTTTTTACATTCTTTTACCTTTTATTCTTAATTTGATTTTTAACTTTATTTTCACCCCTATCCAATTCGGTTTACAAAATAACCTTTTGGCAGCTGTTGATATTTTACTTGTACTTGGCACCCTTGTTTGGGCCATGATAGCTATATACCCACATGCTAAATGGATTGCATATGTTCAAACACCATATTTACTTTGGGTATCATTTGCAACTATTTTACAATTAACCATCACTTATTTAAATAAGTAAAAATATGGAAAATCAAACAATAAAATCAACCGGGTGTTGCGAACCGTTTAATCCTGAACCATGGCAGGAAAAAGAAATCACATGGAATAACAAAATCTTTGTTAAAGACCACGTCACCAGTTTTTTACATATTCCGCTTAACTTTGGACAAAAGGTTGTAAAAAACATGGCCTTGATAGAAAAAGCAGAAGCTAAATCACCATATCAGCTAATGCTTACAGATGAAAAATCAATTTGGGGATCGGATATATACATAGATGTTTCAAAAGAAGTAGCAGGTGCACAGATGGCAACTTTATCCGGAGTGTTTTTAACAAAGGTTTTTGAAGGTCCTTATCAGAATGTAGGCAAGTGGGCAACGGAAATGGAAAAATATGTAAAAGACAAAGGCAGAAATATTAAGAAAATATATTTCTCTTATACCACCTGCCCTAAGTGTGCCAAAGCCTACGGCAAGAACTATGTTGTACTTTTCGCACAGGTTGATTAATTTAAATATTAAAAATACAAATGAAAAAGATAACTATTTATACCGATGGTGGGTCGAGAGGGAATCCGGGCAAAGCAGCAATCGGAGTGGTTTTTTACAACGAGAAAGATCAGATTATTAAAAAATACGGGGAATACGTAGGAGATAATCTAACCAACAACGACGCAGAATACATGGCCGTTATTTTCGCTATGAAAAAGTTCAAAAGCTTGTTTGGAAAATCGATAGCGGAAATAAGCGAGGTGGAAATAAGGTCTGATTCGGAATTATTAGTAAAACAAATGAATGGTGAGTATAAGCTTTCAGATGAAAAGATCCAAAAGTTCTTTATAGAAATTTGGAACTTAAAAGTAGAATTTAAAAACGTTAAATTCAAACATATTCCACGTGAAAAAAACGCAGAAGCAGACAGACTAGTAAACGAAGCTTTAAATGAACAGGGTAGTAAGCAACAGCTATTTTAGAAACTTGACAAAGAGGTAAAAACGGGCTAAGATAAAAGTGTCTTAGCAAGATGAGTGATTGCTCTTTTTAACAAAGAGAGGAAAGTCCGAACACCATCCTGAACTGATTTATCAGTGAAGGATAAAAAAATAGCGGCTAACAGCCGTCCATAGTAATATGGAGGTGCGAACAGTGACGAGCTGGATTGAAAAGTTCAGCGCTCCACTTCGGTGGAGAAAGCTCATAGTAATATGAGAGTGAAACGGCTAAATCCTTATTGGGCGCAAGAACAAACCCTTTAATAGGCTCAGGGTAAAGCCCCTGACAGATTCGTTTATGGATTTGAAAACTTATTGAAGGAGAAAAGTAGTTCGCCAGAGCCAAAAAGTAATTTTTGGCCCAGACAGATAATCACATAAAACAGAATTCGGCTTACGGTCTTGCTAAGACATCAAAGAACATCTTCTAATTGGGG
>Ga0172379_10007296_pt1 | contig 14390 bp, 14 predicted proteins | sample GrowelOW334metaG_FD_119756 | JGI IMG/M metagenome (GOLD analysis project Ga0172379, IMG submission 119756) | Groundwater microbial communities from an aquifer near a municipal landfill in Southern Ontario, Canada - Groundwater well OW334 metaG | ecosystem: Environmental > Aquatic > Deep... | reverse complement strand
TCTTAGCAGGTTAAATCATGCCGGCAGTAAAACTATCCCGCGTACTTGCCGCAATTGGCGTTGTCGCGTTTCCTCTGCTCTCGTTCACGGCTCAGGCCTTCGACTACCCGACGGTCGACCGGGTCGAGTACGTGCACATTTGCCAGCGTGACAATGGCGATCGACCGGCGCAGGAAATGCTCTATAAATGCTCCTGTGTCATTGATGCAATCGCGGAAAAAATGTCTTATGACGATTACGTCGAGAGCTCCACCGCTTTCTACGCGTCGAGCATTGCGGGAGAGCGCGGCCAAGTGATCCGCAATGAAAGTCATGCCAAACAACTCGCTGGCGCTTTCCGATCGCTACAATCAAGCGCAAAAAAGAATTGCTTTATTAATTAAATATGCGTAACCAGCAACGCAATGCCGTTGCTATGTTCCGATGGGCTATCGGCGCGCTCGCGCTGATTACCGTTGCTAGCCGCTCGGTGGCAGCAACAGATGCGCCCAAAAATTTAAGCATTCACGCTGTAGCAGCGAGCGTTTATGTACACCTTGGCGCGCAAGCAGATGCGTCTTTGGAGAACCGCGGCGATATCGCCAACATTGGCTTTATCGTTGGAAAAAGATGTATTGCTGTCATTGATAGCGGCGGGACGCTACAAATTGGCCAACAACTCTCGGCGGCCATCCGCAGCGTTTCACAGCTACCAATTTGCTATGTAATCAATACGCATGTGCATCCAGACCATGTGTTTGGTAATGCCGCATTTGTCGGCCCCGACACAGAATTTGTCGGCCATAGCCATTTGCCGGCTGCGTTCGCGGCGCGGCGCGAAAACTATCTAAATGCGCTAACACGTGTGCTCGGCGATACAGCCGTGGGCAGCGTCGTCGTGCCACCGACGATACTGATCACAGACACGCTTGAGCTTGATCTCGGGGAACGCAAACTAACGCTCACGGCTTGGCGGACGTCCCACACCGACGGCGACCTTACTATTTTCGATGCAGCCAGCCAAACACTCTGGACCGGCGACCTGCTTTTCATCGAGCGAACGCCGGTTATTGATGGTAGCGTCCGCGGTTGGCTTACAACATTAGATGAATTAAGTAAGCAGCGCCCTGCCCATGTTGTGCCCGGTCACGGCCCGGTGGATCCCCCTTGGCCACAAGCAATTGACGCCGAAGCGCACTACCTGAACATCCTGATATCTGATGTCACTTCCGCTCAAAGAAATGGGCGTACACTCTCGCAGACCGTAGAGACCGCCGGGCTCTCGGAGCGCAACCAGTGGTTATTATTCGACAACTACAACCGGCGAAATGTTACGGCCTGCTACACAGAGTTGGAATGGGAGGACTAAATATGAGGCTCAATACGATTGTGCCCGGCGCTCTAAGCTTGATTCTTTCAATCTGCGCACTCTTGGTTTCGGTTCCGACTTATGCAGAACCGGAAACAGCGCCGTCAGCATCCAAAATAGAAATTTGGCCAAAAGTCAGAACCAGCCTATTCGGAACACGGGAAATTCACGAAGATAGTTCGGCAATCATTCAATTGGAAGCGCCGACCCGCGCTGAAGATGCCTCGACCGTTCCGATCGCGATGCACACGCAACTGGTGCAGACGGCAGGACGTTATATCGACAAACTGTATCTGGTCGTCGATAACAATCCGTCACCGATCGCTGCGGTATTCGACTTTACACCTGAGAGTGGCCGAGCCGATATCGAAACCCGAATTCGCGTTGAGCAGTACACCGACGTCCGCGCTATTGCAGAATTGAACGACGGCAGCCTGTATATGGCGACGCGCTTCGTCAAAGCCTCGGGCGGCTGTTCAGCCCCTGCCGGTAAAGATGCCGAGGCAGCGGCACGTAATTTAGGCCGTATTAAATTCCGGGTTGATGGCCCCATTACGATCGGAAAGCCGGCATTAGCACAACTTGCCGTTAGCCATCCGAACGCCTCAGGCTTAGTGTTAGATCAAATCTCACGCTTATACGCTCCGGCGTATTACGTACGGAAAATCAACGTCAGCTATGCCGGGAAGCCGGTGTTAACTGCCGATATCGACTTTTCTATTAGTGAGAATCCCAATTTCCGCTTTTACTTTCTGCCGACCGCCGACGGTGAATTGCGCGCTGAAATTGTCGACACAAAAGACCTGATGTTTGAAAGCGAAGTCTTAGTCAAATCTGGGCCCTCATCGGGCGGCGGCAACTAGCCCTAACGCACCGCTCTCGATCGCTCTTGGGATTTATTTCAGCGTTGCGGCTGACACGAAACCAATCGGATTTCGCATACGCGTTGTTATTGATGCTTCTATGTTGCACTGCAGCTGCAGCACCTCAATTAAGGCAAGTTGCGCCGTCAGTATTCGCACTCGTCGGCGATAACGCCGAGGTTAGCCCAGAAAATAACGGTGATGTCGCTAATGTAGGCTTTATCGTCGGCGATAGTGGTGTTATTGCGGTTGATACAGGCATTTCTTACGCGGCCGGCCGCCGAATGTTCGAGACCATCTCTGAGACCGCTTCCAAACCGGTAACGCTGGCAATCCTGACCCATCCCGTTCAAGAATTTATTTTTGGCGCGGCGTATTTTCAAGCGCAAGGCATCCCCCTACTTGCCCACCGCGATGCCGCTGCGCTAATGCAGAAACGTTGTAACAACTGCCTGCGCAAACTCAACGCGCTACTCGGCGCGGCTGCGATGCGCGGCTCGAAAGTCGTAGTTCCCGACCGTTTGATTGAGCAAAGCATCATGTTGCACCTTGCTGGCCGCAATATCGACTTACTGTATTACGGCCACGCTAGTGCGCCTGGCGATCTCGCCGTATTTGATCGTCAAACCGGCACGCTATTCGCTGGCGGCCTTGTCATCGCCGACCGCATTCCCAATTTACGGGATGGCAAAATTCCAGGCTGGGTTAGCGCCTTAGAACAACTTAAAACATTGCCGATTCGCGTTGTTGTTCCGGGCATTGGGCCGCCGGGCGGCCCCGAACTTATCGATCACACATTGGCCTATCTGCAGGCGCTTGATCATGCCGTTAATCTCAGTTATCGCAGCGGCGCGAGTTTGATCGAAGCGATAAAGCAAGTGCAGCTGGTGGAATTCAGAAATTTGAGCCAGTACGAACTGATGCAGCCGCAGAATGTTCAGTATCGATACCGGCAACTCGAAGACGAAGATCCACGCTAGGGTCTGTTATTGATCCGGCCATTAAGTACCTGAATAAAGACAGTGCAATGCCAAACCGGATGCCGCACTTCCGAGAAAGCGAGAAATGGCCGGATCAATAAAGCTGCGATGTCTCGGCGGCGGCTGGGCGCCTAGGGGGCTTCATATTCATTAAGAGCGTCGTCGGACAACGACTTTCTGAATTGAGTTAATTCGCTTTCCCGCGGCGCGCACCGCCGATATAGGCGCTATTCGAGCGCCGCCGATATTCTCTATCTAGATCCAGATGATGGATTTTTCCAAGCGGCGCATCAGCCTGTTTATCCACGATCTCGAAGCCGTGATGACGGCAGACACGTAGGCCATCATTTGTAACCGGCCGCGCATAAACATTTACGATCTCCTGACGCCGACACGCATCCAGGAATCCAACCAAATGATTCAATGCCGCTGCGCGAGAAAACAAGCTTTGTGCGGCAATTGCGCCGACATAAAGCGCGTAAGGCTTATCATCGCCAGCCGCAAGATGCTCGTTGGTGATTTTTGCCCCACGTAAAACCTCGGTCATCACCAGCTTAGCCGGCGCCTCTTTTAGCGGTAAAACGCAGAAATATCCGTCAATCTTTTTCTGAGCACGTTTCCGATTCCCGCGCACGATCCAGAAAATCTTGTCGTTGTGCTGATGAAGTGCAGTCATGCTCTCTAGCGTTGAAACATCGCCATCGAAGAATTCAAACGCCATCTGATGAATTTCTTCGAGGTCAGAGAACGATGCAGGGTCTGCGTGAAAGTGAAACCAGTCCGGAAGATCCATTCGTCTTATGCTCCTGAAGTGCCCAACGCCGACACTTCGCTGGCTTTTTCAGCGCTCGCACAATGCAATTCGCCGTCACACGTGACTCGAAGCTCGACAAGCATCTGTTACAACCTCGCCTAAAGCCTACCCAGCGGAAAAATCGGCAAAGGCACTTTTAACGCTTGGCGCTGCGTCCCACGCGGCGTATACCTGTTGAGGAACGCCAACACCGCTGAAGTATTGACTGCTGTCGAGTTAAACATCGTCTTTCGCCGCCCGGGCAATTTTGACGCGGCATAAAGATTCCCAAATCGTGGGAGATATTGCCATGCTAACGCCGCACCGCCTCTTTAATCGTCGGCGCGAACAAGTCCGTCAGCAGTTGCTCGCCACGTTCGAGGATGAAATAGCGAAAGGCCTCAGTTGCCGGCGACAACGTCATCGAGCTCAGATTAACGACGTGCCAAGCGCGCTTCAGCGGCAGGCCCACGACATCAAGCACCGCGAGTTGTCCGACCTGCAACTCCAGACCCAACGTATGCAGCGACAGCAGTGTCAGCCCCATATTGGCGATGACCGCTTGTTTGATGGTTTCGTTGCTACTCATCTGCATTACGGCCGGCGGCGTAATCCGCTGCTCGCGGAAAAACGCTTCCATGGCAGCACGGGTACCCGAGCCGGTTTCTCTAACGATGAATACCTCGCGATCAAGGCGTCCCGGTGCAATGCTGCGCTCGCCGACCAACGGATGACCGTGCGCCGCAATCACGCCAAGCAGATTGGCGGCAAACGGCTCGGCGCGCGTATCCAACTCGCGCGGAGGGCGGCCCATGATCGCCAAATCGATCTCACGATCATGCAGTTGCCGGCCGAGTTGATCTCGATTACCGACGGTCAGGCGGACATCAACGCCCGGGTGTTCGAGCCGAAACAGGGCCAGCAGCCGTGGCAAAAAATATTGTGCAGTACCGACCATGCCGATCGAAATTCGGCCTGCTTGCAGGCCTCGCAAACGGGCGATGGTATCTTCTGCTTCTTTCAATGTATTCAATACTCTACGCGCATAAACCAGCAGATATTCGCCGGTTGTCGTCAAGCTAACCGCGCGGCCGGTGCGTTCAAAAACCGGGAGCCCCAAGGCCGTTTCCAGCTCCCGAATTTGCATCGAAACTGCGGGCGCTGTCAGGTGTAGCTCTTCTGCCGCACGGGCAAAGCTTAAGTGCCGGGCAGCAGCGACAAAGGAACGAAGTTGGCGGAGGCTAAGGTTGAGCATAAGTAGATCTTATCTCATACGGCAGATAATGTGAATTTACCTTAATCCGTTCCGAGGTTAACTTCTGTCAACAGATTGTGCGTGCCACCAGAGAGGATACGAGATGAGCAACGACGGAATCATTACCGACGCCAAGAAGCGCTACAGCGCCGGCGTCCTCAAGTACCGCCAGATGGGCTACTGGGATGCGGACTACGTCCCTAAAGATACCGACACGATCTGCCTCTTCCGCATCACGCCACAAGATGGCGTTGATCCGGTCGAAGCGGCCGCCGCGGTTGCGGGTGAGTCGTCGACGGCAACCTGGACGGTCGTCTGGACCGACCGCCTGACTGCTTGCGACAGCTATCGCGCCAAAGCCTTCAAAGTCGAGCCCGTACCCGGCATCCCCGGCCAGTACTTTGCCTGGGTAGCGTACGACATTATTTTGTTCGAAGAAGGCTCAATCGCCAACATCACGGCCAGCTTGATCGGCAACGTGTTCTCGTTTAAGCCGCTAAAGGCCGCGCGCCTCGAAGACATTCGCGTGCCGGTGGCACTGCTGAAAACCTTCAAAGGCCCGCCGACGGGTTTGATTGTAGAACGTGAGCGCCTGGACAAATTTGGTCGCCCGCTGCTCGGTGCGACGACGAAGCCGAAACTCGGCCTATCCGGCCGCAACTACGGCCGCGTGATTTACGAAGGCCTGAAAGGCGGCCTCGACTTCATGAAGGACGACGAGAACATTAACTCGCAGCCGTTTATGCATTGGCGTGATCGCTTCCTTTATGTGATGGATGGCGTCAACAAAGCCTCCGCCGCAACGGGTGAAGTGAAAGGCTCGTACCTGAACGTCACCGGCGCGACGATGGAAGACATCTACGAGCGCGCCGAATTCGCAAAAGAATTGGGCTCGGTTGTGATCATGCTCGACCTCGTAATCGGCTGGTCTGCGATTCAGAGCATGGCCAATTGGGCACGTAAGAACGACATGATCGTGCATATGCACCGTGCCGGCCATGGTACCTACACGCGTCAGAAGAACCACGGCGTCAGCTTCCGCGTTATCGCCAAATGGCTGCGTATGGCCGGCGTCGACCATCTGCACACCGGTACCGCCGTCGGCAAACTTGAAGGCGACCCGATGACCGTGCAGGGTTACTACAATGTCTGCCGCGACAGCTACACCAAGCAGGATCTACAGCGCGGAATCTACTTCGATCAAGATTGGGCCGATCTCAAGAAAGTCATGCCGGTCGCATCGGGCGGCATTCACGCCGGCCAAATGCACCAGCTGTTGGATTTGTTCGGCGACGACGTGATCCTGCAGTTCGGCGGCGGCACAATCGGCCATCCGGCCGGCGTTCAGGCCGGTGCAGTAGCCAACCGTGTGGCGCTGGAAGCGATGGTTAAGGCGCGTAATGAAGGCGTCGACATCAAGACCGAAGGCCCCGAAGTACTGCGTAAAGCAGCGCAATGGTGCACACCGCTGAAGCAGGCGCTCGACCTCTGGGGCGAGATCAGCTTCAACTACGCATCAACCGATTCCAGCGACTACGCCGTCACGCCTAGCGTGTCGTAAGAAACAGGAGCTCAAAAGCCATGATAACCAACCCCACCGGCCGCATCACCCAAGGCCAGTTCAGCTTTCTGCCCGATCTGACGGACGCGGAAATTACCCTGCAGGTCGAGTACGGGCTGAACAAAGGCTACGCCTGGAGCGTCGAATACACCGACGATCCGCATCCGCGTAATACCTACTGGGAAATGTTTGGCATGCCGATGTTCGACCTGAAGGATGCCGCTGGCGTGCTGATGGAATTGAACGCCTGCCGCAAGACTTTCCCGAATCAGTACATTCGTTTGATGGCCTTCGACGCGACCCGCAATACCGAGTCGATTGTCATGAGCTTCATCGTCAATCGGCCGAAAACCGAGCCCGGCTTCGGTTTGGTCCGCCAGGAAACGAACGGCCGCACGATTCGCTACACAATTCACTCCTACGGCACCGACAAACCGGAAGGCGAGCGCTACTAGGGTTCACGTGTGTCATCGCCTGCTGCCTAGCGGCAGCGATGACACGCAGTCTCTTCAAGATTTTTCGCCAAATTAGGAGGCGTGTATGGACGACAACAAGACCGTTGACCTGCTCGCCATCGTTCGCGATTCGAACGTCGGCGAAGTGCTCGACAAACTCGATCGCGAATTGGTAGGGCTGGCGCCCGTCAAGCGCCGCATCCGCGAAATCGCCGCGTATCTCGCCGTCACCAATGCCCGCAAGCAATTGGGCTTGGAAGCAAGCCCGCCGTCGTTGCACATGTGTTTTACCGGCAATCCGGGCACGGGCAAGACAACGGTTGCGCTGCGCATGGCGGAAATTCTGCATCGGTTGGGCTACGTGCGGAAAGGCCACGTCGTCAGCGTTACGCGTGACGATTTAGTCGGCCAGTACATCGGCCACACCGCGCCGAAAACCAAGGAAGTGCTAAAGAAGGCCATGGGCGGCGTGCTGTTCATCGATGAGGCCTACTACCTCTACCGCCCCGAGAACGAGCGCGACTACGGCCAAGAGTCAATTGAAATTCTGTTGCAGGTTATGGAAAACCAGCGCGATGATCTCGTCGTTATCCTCGCTGGGTATAAAGATCGAATGGATACGTTCTTTCAGTCGAACCCTGGGATGTCGTCGCGTATTGCACATCACATCGATTTTCCGGATTACTCACAACAAGAATTACTGACAATCTCCGGCAAGATGCTGGAGCAGATGAATTACAAGCTGGACGCCAGCGCGCAGGTCGCGATGGCGGACTACATTGAACGGCGTATTCGGCAGCCGAACTTCGCCAATGCCCGTTCGATCCGCAACGCATTGGATCGTGCCCGTCTGCGTCAAGCGAATCGGTTGTTCTACGCCGCAAGCCAGGACAACCAATCCGTCAATACTGACGATTTAAGCTTACTGACCGCGAGCGATATCCTCGCATCGCGAGTCTTCGAAGGCGGGAATAACACCGCTACTCCAGAAACAGCAACCTGAGGAGCAGATGCCATGTACCGCGGACGCACTACCCTATCGAAGTTCCTCATCGAACAACTGCACGAAGTGACCGACGACGGTCAACTCGCGGGCTTGCTGATCGATGTTGCCGCCGCCGTTAAAACCATCGCCGCAATGACCGCTAAAGGCGGCCTCGGCGGTTATCTCGGCGCCATAGATAACACCAATGTTCAGGGCGAGGTCCAGAAAAAGCTCGACGTCCTCGCGAACGACGCCGTTATCGGCTCTTGCGAGTGGGGCGGCATGCTCGCTGGCATGTTGTCGGAGGAACTGGAAGATCCGTACGCGATTCCCGCGGAGTACAAACGTGGCCGTTATCTGCTGAACTTTGATCCGCTGGACGGCTCGTCGAATATCGACGTGAATGTCTCAGTGGGCACCATTTTCTCGGTGCTTGTACACGACAAAGAAACAGCGCCGGACACCGCAGACTTCCTGCAAATCGGTCGCCGACAAATCGCCGCAGGCTACGCGATCTACGGCCCCGCGACGATGCTCGTGCTGACGGTTGGCAAGGGCACGCACGGCTTTACGCTCGACCGCGAAGTGGGCAACTTCATCCTGACGCATCCGGATCTGATGATTCCAGCAGATACCAGTGAATTTGCGATCAACACCAGCAACGAACGGTTCTGGGAACCGCCGATTACACGCTATGTTGATGAGTGCAAAGCGGGTAAAACCGGTGTGCGCGGGCGGGATTTCAATATGCGCTGGATCGCTTCGATGGTCGCCGATGTTCATCGCATTCTGATGCGCGGTGGCGTCTTCATGTATCCCCGCGATACCAAAGACCCATCGAAACCGGGACGCCTGCGCTTGCTCTACGAAGCCAACCCAATCGGCTTCATCATCGAGCAAGCCGGCGGCGCCGCCTCGTTTGGCCGCGGCCCGATTCTCGATCATCCGGCGCAGTCACCGCACCAGCGCGTGCCGGTTATTCTGGGCTCGAAGAACGAAGTGGAACGGATAGAGCGCTATCACGCCGAATACGATGCTGGCACCGATAAGCCCTACGCGTCACCATTGTTCCAAGAGCGCTCGCTGTACCGCAGCGAAGCATAAACGCGCGCCGGCTACGGCCGGCGCCATCCAGATTCTGCGTCAACCAGTCCTACGTTGGAGGGGACCATGTCGGTAAAACACCCAATCATCGCCGTAACCGGATCGTCAGGCGCCGGTACGACCACCGTTATGAAAGCGTTTCAGCATATTTTCCGTCGCGAAAAAATTAATGCTGGGTTGGTCGAAGGCGATTCGTTCCATCGCTACGACCGCAAAGGTATGCGCGCGAAACTGAAAGAGGCGGAAACCAGCGGTGATCGCAACTTCAGCCATTTCGGCCCTGACGCCAACCTGATCGGCGATCTGGAAAACCTTTTTCGCGAATACGGCGCCACCGGCGGCGGCAAAGTTCGCAAGTATTTACACGACGCCGATGAAGCCGCGCCATTCAAGCAAGACCCCGGCACGTTCACCGAATGGACCGACATCCGTCCTGGCTCCGATCTGCTGTTCTACGAAGGCCTGCACGGGGCCTACAAAGACGATAAAAACGACGTCGCCTGTCATGGCGATCTGTTGATCGGCGTGGTGCCGACGATCAACCTCGAGTGGATCCAGAAACTGCAGCGCGATAAAAGCACGCGCGGCTACTCCCACGAAGCGGTTGTCGACACGATTTTGCGCCGCATGCCGGACTACGTGAATTACATGTGCCCGCAATTCTCGCGCACGCATGTGAATTTTCAGCGCGTGCCGACGGTCGATACGTCGAACCCGTTTATCGCGATGGATATCCCGACGCCCGATGAGAGCATGCTCGTAATCCGCTTCGCCGACCCCAAAGGGATCGATTTTCAATACCTGTTGAGCATGTTGCACGGCTCGATGATGTCGCGGCCGAACAACATTGTCTGCCCGGGCGGTAAAATGGGCTTAGCGATGCAGTTGATCTTCACGCCGATGATCCTGCGTCTGATGGACAAGAAGCAGCGGGCTTAATCCCGCTACATCACTCGACGACTGACGACCCAACATGACCAATACTCAAACTGTGACCGAACGCCGCCGCCTCGCCAATGCCATACGCTTCCTGGCGATTGATGCCGTCGAAGCGGCGAAGTCCGGCCACCCTGGCATGCCGATGGGAATGGCGGACATCACTGAGTCGCTATGGCGCGGCTTTCTGAAGCACAACCCCGCCAACCCGAACTGGGCCGATCGCGATCGCTTCCTGATCTCGAACGGCCACGGCTCAATGCTGCACTATGCCGTCCTGCATCTGACGGGCTATCCGCTGCCGATTGAAGAAATCAAACACTTCCGGCAGTTGCACAGCAAAACACCGGGCCATCCCGAGCACGGCATCACGCCGGGCGTGGAAACGACTACCGGTCCGCTCGGGCAAGGCATTGCCAACGCGGTGGGCATGGCACTGGCGGAGAAGTTGCTCGCGGCGCGCTTTAATCGCGAAAATTTCACGATCGTCGACCACTACACCTATGCGTTCCTTGGCGATGGCTGCCTCATGGAAGGCATTAGCCATGAAGTCGCTTCGCTTGCAGGCGTGTGGGGCCTGGAAAAGCTGATTTGTTACTACGACGACAACGGCATCTCAATCGACGGCGAAGTCGAAGGCTGGTTCCGCGATGACACCGCCGCCCGCTTCCGTGCCTACGGCTGGAATGTAATCGGCCCGATCGACGGCCACGACGCCGCAGCGATTGACGCCGCAACGCAGGCTGCGAAGAGCGCCTCCGGCAAGCCGACGATGATCATCTCCCGAACCAAAATCGGCTGGGGCTCGCCGAATAAAGTCGGCACCGAAGAAGTTCACGGCGCCGCGCTCGGCGCCGCCGAAGTCGCTGCCACCCGTGCCGCGCTCGATTGGCAGTATGGCCCGTTTGAAATCCCGCAGGACATCTACCAGGGCTGGAACGCGCTCGACGCCGGCGCCGGTAAAGAAGCGGCTTGGAACGCGTTATTCGCCGATTACAGCGCACAATTCCCGGACGCTGCAGCCGAGTTCATCCGCACGCAAGCGGGTACGCTGCCGACGACCTGGTCGAAATCAGCAGGCGATCTCCTCGCCGCGGCGGCCGCCGTAACTTCCCCGGTCGCCAGTCGCAAATCGTCGCAAGTCGCGCTGGAAACGCTGGTCCCGGCCCTACCTGAGTTGCTCGGTGGTTCAGCCGACTTAACCGGCTCCAACCTGACGGCAGTGAAGGCGAGTAAGTCATTACATCATCACGGCGCTACCGCGAACTACATCAGCTACGGCGTCCGTGAATTCGGCATGGCCGCGATCATGAATGGCGTGGCCTTGCATGGCGGCTTCATTCCTTACGGCGGCACCTTCGCCGTGTTCTCGGACTACGCCCGCAACGGCATCCGCATGAGCGCGCTGATGAACCTGCGCGTGATCTATGTGCTAACCCACGATTCAATCGGCCTCGGCGAAGACGGCCCGACGCATCAGCCAGTTGAGCACGCAGCCGCCCTGCGCGTGATTCCAAATCTCGATGTTTGGCGTCCTTGCGATGCCTTCGAGACCGCCGTCGCTTGGGAATCTGCAATCGAACGCAAAAACGGCCCGGCAGCGTTGCTGCTATCGCGCCAGAATCTTGCCCAGCAAAGCCGCAGCGCCGAAACCCAGGCCCTGGTTGCGCGCGGCGGCTACGTGCTCAGCGAATCGATTTCCGAGATGAAAGTAATCTTGATCGCGACCGGCTCGGAAGTCGGCTTGGCAATTCAAGCGCAGACGCAACTGGCGGCGGCTGGCATCGGCGCCCGCGTCGTTTCAATGCCGAGTACCAACGTGTTCGACCGTCAAACCCCCGCTTATCGCGCCGAAGTGCTTCCGGCAGGCGTGCCGCGCGTTGCTGTCGAAGCGGCCTCGACGGAAAGCTGGTGGAAATACGTTGGGCTCGACGGTGGGATTGTCGGCATGACCAGCTTCGGCGAATCTGCGCCCGCACCCGCGCTGTACGACTATTTCAAAATCACTGCGGCGCATGTCACCTCCGTGGCAACCGAAGTGGTCGAAGCCAGCGAAGCCGCGCGCTTTGAACGTTCGATCAACTAGGCCGCCCGAATGCGACGTTACGATGCCGTACTGTTCGACCTTGACGGCACCCTGCTTGATACCGCGCCGGAAATCGCCGCTTCGGTAAATGGCGCGCTAAGCGATCTTGGTCTTTCCGCCGTCGCCCCGGAACGGGTGCGACGGTTTATCGGCCACGGCGTGCGCGAAACCATCGCCCGCGCGTATGACGCCGTTCACCCAGGACCAGCCGATGCCGCCCAACGCGATGCTGACCTTGTGCAGGGCGTTAAGCTATTCGGCAAGTATTACGGCGAATTTGCGCGGCTAAGCCAGCCATTCCCGGAGACGGTTGCAACGCTGCGCGAGCTGCGCGAACTCGGCGTTAAATGCGCCATCGTTTCCAATAAAGAAACGCACTTCGTCGAACAACTGCTGGCGAACAGCCCGATTCCTGGCTTGATGGATTTGGTGGTCTGCGGCGATACGCTCGAGCAGAAAAAACCAGATCCACTGCCAGCCATACATGTTTTGATGGAATTGGGAATTAGCCCGGATCGCGCGCTTTTCGTCGGCGACTCAGCAATTGACGTCGCTTGCGCGCGTAACGCCGGAATTGATGTTTGGCTGGTTCCTTACGGTTACAACGGCGACCAGCCAGCGAGCGCCGCCGGCGCTGACTACGTAATGCGCTCCCTGAGTGAAGTCGCCTATATCTGTGCCGGAGCCCCGGTGTAATCCGCTATTCTTTTAGACCCCGAATTTTTACGTTTCGCCCTCCCACACTAGATAATTTACCTCGGAGTTCGTAATGGCACTGATTTCCCTCCGCCAATTGCTGGACCACGCGGCCGAACACGCATACGGCCTCCCCGCTTTCAATGTTAATAACATGGAGCAAATTCAGGCGATCATGCAGGCTGCCGAGGCCACCGATAGCCCAGTAATTTTGCAGGCTTCGGCCGGCGCCCGGAAGTATGCAGGTGAAGCGTTTTTGCGCCATCTGATCGAAGCTGCGATCGAAACCTACCCGAATATCCCGATCTGCATGCATCAAGATCACGGCGGCTCGCCCGCTGTCTGCCAAGCCTCAATCCGGAGCGGCTTCTCCAGCGTCATGATGGATGGCTCGCTGAAAGAAGATATGAAAACACCGTCCGATTATGACTATAACGTCAAAGTCACCGGCAAAGTTACTGAGATGGCCCATGCTGTCGGCGTTTCCGTCGAGGGCGAACTCGGTTGCCTCGGCTCGCTGGAAAGCGGCATGGCCGGCGAAGAAGACGGCAGCGGCGCCGAAGGCAAGCTCGATCATTCGCAGTTGCTCACCGATCCAGATGAAGCCGCACGGTTCGTCGCAGCAACGAATGTCGACGCGCTAGCTATTGCAATCGGCACCAGTCACGGCGCCTACAAATTCACCCGTCCGCCGACCGGCGACATCCTTGCCATCAGCCGCATCAAAGCAATTCATGCCCGCATCCCGAACACGCATTTAGTCATGCACGGTTCGTCCAGCGTCCCGCAAGAATGGCTGGAAATCATCCGTAAGTTCGGCGGGGACATTAAAGAAACCTACGGCGTTCCGGTTAGCGAAATCGTCGAAGGCATCAAGCATGGTGTGCGTAAGGTCAACATCGACACCGACATCCGCCTGGCGATGACGGGCGCCATCCGTCGCGTACTGGGCGAAAAGCCGGGCGAGTTCGATCCGCGCGCTTACTTCAAGGCCGCGACGGCCGCTGCGCGTGACATCTGCAAACAACGGTTCGAAGCATTCGGCAGCGCCGGCCAAGCGAGCAAGATCAAAGTCATCCATATGGACACGATGGCCGCCCGCTACGCCAAGGGTGAGTTGAACGCCGTCGTGCACTAAACATAAATTTTGTTGGCGCAGCGGTAGCCTTGTTGAGGCGGCCGAAGCAGACTAAAGTCGCCGTCTTGGTTCTATCAAGGCGGCGACTTTTTTATGTCTGCCCCGCTAGCGCGGGAAAGCGCCCATCAGGATCATCATGAATAAATCCCTGCTCTGCTTGCTGCTCGCAGTCGCCACGCGAACGTACGCC
>Ga0172379_10007295_pt1 | contig 14391 bp, 22 predicted proteins | sample GrowelOW334metaG_FD_119756 | JGI IMG/M metagenome (GOLD analysis project Ga0172379, IMG submission 119756) | Groundwater microbial communities from an aquifer near a municipal landfill in Southern Ontario, Canada - Groundwater well OW334 metaG | ecosystem: Environmental > Aquatic > Deep... | reverse complement strand
TACACGTTCATCATTTAAGTTATAAAAACTTTATGAATGAAGAAATGACAGACTTACAATTATTGTGCTATGCTTGTCATAAGACTAAACATCCTAATAAAGAAATGTAATATGAAACTAAAACGCATAATAGAAATACTCCTCCCCTTCACCCTTATAAGCTCAAAGAACAAAGAAGCTAAAGAACCCCTGTGGTGTAAACCTAGACTAAAGATCTACACTAAACGTAAGGTTTATGTAATTTGTAAGAAGATAAAGAACACATATTTATGAGTTTATCTCAAAATATAATTGAGGAAATGGATAGAGTTAGACGTTATTGCCAAATAGGAAACTCTATTCGCAAGAAAAATAACCTACCAACATCCTTAAGATTAAATGAGGTTCAAGTAGAAGAAACTGGAAAGGACTTCCTTTGTAAAGAACTCTTACAATTAATTGCAGATGAATTGAATTGTTGGGAAATTAATCCCTTTATCTTACATCAGGCTGGCGAAAAATGGGAAACAGTCACAGAGAATGGATTGACCCTATCATTAAGATTAGATGTTCTTCCTCATTGGAAAGCAGAATATGACAAAAACAGAGAATACAGAAAGAATATTAGGGAAGAACAGAGAGCTGGAACATACAATGAGGAGACCTATAAAAAATATAAAAATACCTAAAATGAACATTCAAGAAGCACAAGCTAAAGCACAAGAAGTAGGTCACTGTTTATGTCATCTTAAATTACCCTGTCCTTGTCCAAACTATGAAGCAACAGGATGCTGTCAATGTGCTGGACAATGCGAGGAATAATAACTATGCCTAAAAAAATGGAGGCTGCTCTTAAAAGAGAAGCTAAAAAGAAAGGACTAACTGGTAAACGAGCAGGTGCTTATGTGTACGGAGCACTTCGTAAAACTGGCTGGGCTCCTTCTACACAAAAGAAAAAGAAATAATATGAAAATTAGAACTATACGTTCTATTCTGGCAAAAGAAAAGATAAATGAAAAAGGGTTAAAATACTACTCAGACTATGATGCGGTTTATTATTATCCGTCACCAATAGATATTTGGAGATATTTAAGAGGATATTATAGTAGTTGTCATTATAGTTGTAGTGATGGATCTATTGGTTATGTTTTTCATTGTAAATACGACACAATAAAAGATAAAAATCCCATGATGAGGATGCTTGTTTACGCGTTTTATTATTTAAAATTAAGAAGTTGGATTGAAAAATCATATGGATAAAAGAAAACCTTGCTAAAAAGAAGGCCACCTAAACGGTGGCTTTTCTTCTTGCTCTAAAATCACTCATCCATTTCCTAGCTTTCTCAGTAGTATAATATTTCTTCCAAGATCCTACTTTACGGCTCTTATGTTTTTCTAGGATAGAAGGATTAACAATGAAGTTAATAGTTCCCAAACTCACTCCGTATTCTGAGGCAAGCAAGCCTCTGTTTTTTTGTCCCGATTCGTACCTGTTTCTTATCTCGGCTTTTTGATCAATGGTTAGCTTAAATCTCAAGTCTTTGTATTCACCCATATAGTTTTTAAAATTAAAAAATTACGTTCTCTTACATTTTAACTGAAAGCCTACTCTATGCACTCAGATTGGGTTGCTAAACTTATTTTGACGCTCTTATGTTATCCTGTACGTATAAGTACATTATAAGACAACAAAAAAACCGACCTACATGCCCTGCTCATGTTTGTCGGTTTAATTTTACGTTTGCCTTTAAAGGCTGTCGTTTTATTTCTCCGTTTGTTTTACTTTCCGCATTTGAAACAATAGCTATTTTCTTTTTTGCTATCATTACAGCGTGGACATCTCGTTTCCTCTTTTCGCTGTTTGGCTTTTGGGAAAAAATCAGTCTTACCGCTTTTTATTACTTTGCTATTATCAAGTATCAATTCAAAAGTATCTTTGTTTTTGCGTAATTGTATAAACGCAAAGACTTCTCTGCCTTTTTCTGTTAGTACTTGATACATAGTTTCAATGTACTCATTCCCACCTTTGCCAACAGCTTTGCCTCTTTCGCTTGTTGTTGTTGCGTATAGTTTCATATAGTTTTGTCCTTTCTATTTTCTTCCAGCCATTTTTTGGCTTCCTGACATTTTTTATTTAGCGGTGCATAGATGTTAGATAATTCGCTTTGTCTTTCTGTGATTAGTGTTTCAATAAATTTTTCATTTGAAACTTCTTGCAACTCCTTGTTTGTCCATCTAAATTTCATATTGTTAAGATACAGGGGAAGCAGGATTAGTCTGCTTTATATGCTCCACAAAGTTTATGAAGCATAAAAACTGGCTACAGTGTTCTATATCTCTGTCCATTCTCTTGCCATTCTTTTCGTTCTTCTTCGTCTAGACAATTGTAAAGTGTTGCAAATACCATATCCATTCCGCAACCGTCTACTTTTAAACCATAATCAAATATATATTTTGTGCCTTGTTTAACTTGACCACTTTTAATTGTCTGGCTGATCTCGCCAATTGCACAAGTGATATTTTGGATTGTTGGCTCATTGTCTTTAAATTCTACAATGCGATAGAACAAAATTCGCCTAGACATTCCACTGGGTGCTACGCTTTCAACGTGTGCATATATTTTACCAGCGATGATATCCTCTTGTATTGTTGTGATATCCATTAGTTTATATCCCCACTTGTCGCAACGTGCAAGACGTGAGCAAGTGTTGATCTTAATTTTTTATCGCTTACAACTACTTTTTTGTGCTTTGCATCTTTTCTATACTCATTCATTTTTTTAGAATAAAATAGGGGATGCTGTTCGCCAAAGTTTTGTATTGTTCTGCAATTCAATTCATTTGTCTTTTTCATATTTATTTAGTACAATCGCCAGTCTCGTATTGAGCTTGGCTCTTGCAACAATAGCCAGCAATCTGCGGTTGATTGTGGCATAAATTATTTATTCCGCCCTTTGTCGTTTGATGTGTGAATGGCTGTAAATTCATAAAACCGCACCAACCAAGATAAAAGAACAGCCCGATTGCGAACCAAACGACCGATAGTCCGCAGTGCATTGCAATATTTTCTTTATTCATATTACTTGATGTTAAAAATTAAAGCCCATATTTTTAGGAACATGGAAACCTGCTTCGCTTTACAGATCATAGTTTTGTTATTAATTGATTATAATATACTTTGCCAGCTTGCCGATACTTTAGACCTACTCGTGATATATTCATATACTTTCGTTCTTTTTGTTGTCGAGCAAGCCAGCTTGTATATTTGTTTATTCTATTCTCTCACAACTTCATTAATCTGTCAAGTACTATTATATCATACAGTTATCCACACCCCTTTATTTCATTATAGCAGTATAATCCCCACCGCTATAATGAGAGAATAATTCACTTGTAGTCATTCCCTCGCCAATGTGCCTTGCAACCCATTTATTAAGAGTTTGCATTTCTTGATCATGATTGTCAAAGCATGTTTTTTTGATATCATATCCAATGCAGTTCACTTTGCCTATATTCTCACAACGCTTGAGGCAATTTTTGCCCTCGCTAGACTCATTGTGATAAATAGTGTTTGAGATGTCAAAAACGCTTAGAGAGGAGTTTTGAGATTCTGAGAGCATTTTAGACTGTTTAGCTTCTGCTTGATATACAATAACCTCTTTTGTCTGAAAAACGCTTAAAAAGTCATTTTTAGCTATATACCAGTATCCCCCGACTAGTATATATTCTACTACTACAACAGCTAATGCAAGCTTTTGGGCTTCTTTTAGCTGTTTTTGATAAAAAAGCTTTACTTGAGCCTTTTTAACTTTATACCATACACGCATAGCTTTGTTTAGTGTCACCCGACACCATTTAATAATTAGCTATGCTTCCATTATACACCCATTAAAGAAAAATGTCAAGCACTATTATTCAATGTTTCTAAAGTCCACTAAAAAACGCTTAAGGAGTTAGAATTTATCAAAAACGCATATAAAGAGATAATAAAATCATATAGTAAATAGGATCAAAAAACGCATAAGGAGATAATGGAAAATAACCATATATAAGAGAGAATAAACAAGTAATAGGATAATAGCTTATTATAGGCATAATGATATTAAACCCTACTAGTTTGGTAGGGATTAGAATATAGGCAATAAACTACTAGGCAATAGAATATGGTGTATATATAGACCTTACAAACACATTGAAAACACAAACATTTTACATAATTGCTATGTTATTGCATAAGCAAGACATAAATAGACAGTCGTACATCATAGATTGTGCGACACTACATCATAGAATGGCTTAGGATAGGCAATATATAGCACCATATACCCCTTAAAATTCACATATAGTATAAAAATGATACTAAAATGATCCTGAAACAGACGGGGGAGGGGGAAGGTTAACGGGGGGAGGAGTCCCTTAACGTAAAAATTTACTAACCCACACATAAATAATCTAATTTTTCCTAAAAAAGTATTCCAAACAAGCCAAAATAATTTTTTGGTAATTTTTTTTATAGTCAAATTAAGACTAAGTAGAGCCTTAAAAACAGAAGTAAGCCAAAACAACTTGACAAAAATGAAAAAATGTGCTATAATTATGGTATGAGATTAAAGGATATCCCTTATTACGAGCCGTTAAATCGTGAGCAGGTAGAATACCTTCTGGTTTTGGGAGCACTTAAGAAAAGACAAAATAAGGTAGCTATTAAGGGCTTAAATAAGCCTACGAAAAAGTGGAATTTGCAAGAAATTGAGCTGTACCGAATTAAGGGTATGGAGGTACCAGCTTAGTTCATTTAAATCAGGAATGGCTGAATAATCCTCTTGATAGGAGGATAAAGCGTAGTGGGTTTCGTAAACGAGACCACTGGCAAGTGCCGACAAATGCTTCAAACTACTATCACGGCACATGTGGAGGTTTATCCGCGGTAATGTTTACCTCCGCTTCCTGTTTTAAGTGAATTAAACAACATGCAAGATACACGAGGAGGATATAGGCCAGGTGCAGGACGAAAACCAGGATCTAAGAACATAGTCGCTCTTAAAAAAGCGATACTTGAGTATACTTCTCCACAAGAACTCAAGAACATGGTGGAAAGAGCTAAGAAGTGGACTAAAACTGATAGGAAGATGCTTCAGTGGTATCTAGAGATGGTTTTCGGTAAGCCTAAGACTGCGGAAGGAGAAGGACCCAAAAGTGTCACTAACATCGCTTACTTCCTAGATAAGTTAGAACAAGAGAAATTAGAGGGACCACAAGAACCTAAGCCTTATTTTGTAGGAGATATACCAAATGGATACACAACTACCAATGGATTCCAGACTACTGGACAAATTATGGAGACTAAGACACCTATATACGATCAAGGACAGGAATCAGAACAGGATACAGTTCAAGCCTAATAGGGCACAGGAGCACTTTAACGCTAACAAGCACTGTCGAAACATCATTCTTAAGTCTAGGCGTTTGGGTTTTACAACCTTTGAGGCGATAGACATGTTAGATGATACGTTGTTTTCCAAGAACTTCTCTGGACTCATCATTAACTATGAGCGTGGAGAGGCTATTAACATCTTTAAGGAAAAAATCCAATTCGCTTGGATGAACTTCCCTGACGAACTTAAGAGCCTCTATAGACTTGACTCAGAGCAAGCTGGTCGCCTTACATTCGATTTTGGAGACAAGACAACTTCTAGCATTGCTGTAGCTGTCTCTGGTCGTGGTGGATCAAATAACCGAATCCACTTGACGGAATTGGGTAAGATGGCCAAGAAGTATCCTTCTGATGCCCAGGAATTTATTTCTGGAACAATACCTTCAGTGCCACTTAGCGGACGAATTGACATCGAGTCAACTGCTGAAGGACAAACTGGACTCTTTTACAAGATGTTTTGGGATGCGTGGAACAGAAAAACTGAACCACAAACCACAGAATTTAAAGCACACTTTTACAATTGGACTTGGGACGATGAAGAAATCTCTAAGGTACGGGTTAATATCCCTGTTGATGAGATGGAACAGTCCAAGGTCTTTAAGTCATACCAAAAGAAACACGAACTGACAGACCAGCAGATTACTTTTTATTACTTGAAGTGGCTGTCATCTGAAAAGGACTGGAACACAATGCATCAAGAGTATCCAACTACTCCTGACGAAGCCTTTGTAGGTTCTGGTCATCACATGTTCGATTCCAATCAGTTAGATGAAATGATGAAGCGGGTTAAGACTGGACGGGTTGAAGAAGATTGGATTTTTTATGAGCCACAGATAGAAGGACATCGGTACGCTTTAGGGGTTGATGTGGCTGAAGGGGTTGGACAGGACTCTTCTACTATCGTAGTTGTAGATTTCACAGAAAAGAAACCAACCGTAGTAGCAGAATTTGAATCAAAAAAGATAGCACCAGATATCTTAGCTTACGAAGTTAAGAGAGGTGCAACTAAATATAATGATGCAATCGTAGCCGTAGAAAGAAACAACCATGGACACACTACAATTGCAACTCTTAAAGGGATTTATCCTAATTTATATACCGAGGTTAGAGAAGATAAAGTGTCTGATACGGTCACGGAAAAATTAGGATGGCTGACAACTGGTGCTTCTAAACCAAAAATGCTTTACGAACTAAAAGAAGCATTGAACCAGGGTAATTTAGAAATACCATCTAGGTACATAATTGAAGAATTAAGATCTTACGATAAAGAGGATTTAAGCGTTACAAAGTTTAAACCTGACCAGACAAGACACTGGGACAGACTCATGGCTTTAGCAATCGCTTTCCAAATGGCACCTTTCGCTTTCGAAGAGGAAGCAGAAATCATTGACCATCCTCAAGACAAATTTTAGATGAATCCCGATAACGTAATTGAAGAAATAAGAAAAATACCTGGAGTAAAACAGGTTGAATATTTTCCAAATTTTTCTAGGAATACTTTTGATTTTGTGTTTAGAAATGATAACGATGAAAGACTTGGTGTCGGTGTTAAGGCTAACCTAGAAGATTCATTGTGTGAAAATGGTTCTGTTATAAATAGTTTATTTGACATAAATTTCACTTTAAATGGAAAAACAAGATAAAAAATATAGCGATAGCGTATCAAAGTTCCTTACTTTCATAAGCACCAATTCGCTAATGACGATTAACCTAACAAATCAGGTTAGTTATGACCAGAGAACTGTCATTGAGGAAAATATTCTTGATAAGAATTTTAAGTTTTCAGTTCCTTATTACTCAGATGGTTCAGAGAAGGTTTACTTTTCAATACCATACATCATAGCAGATGCTACTTATAGAAATACTGACATGGACACTAAGGATGTCCAGGTTAAGTGTGACAATTACAGTGCTATCGGATGGATCCCGCTTATCAAGGGTGCTGTTAAAAATTACTTAAAAGTCTACAGATTTGATGAGGTGATGAACGACATCAGGAGAGAGATGATTGATATGGGACATGTCATAACCAAGGAGGTTATGGGTGAGACAAAGATTGTTAATCTACTTAACATTGTGCGACCTGCCGAAATAATGGACCTTCAAGACGGAGGACTGGCAGAAGCAACATATCTCACTTATGAACAACTTGAACTCAATAAAGAAGAATGGGAAAAGAACTGGAAAAGGATTGAAGAACTCAAGGGTATTATGGACTCCCAGCAACGCAAGACATATAGGATTTACGAATGGTGGACTGTGGATGATTTTGTGGTTGGCGGAGAAACAAAAAGAACGAAAGGTTGCATTAAGTTCCTTGACTGCTCAATGTTCGATGCAACATTATCTGATACGCCAGATAATTGGACTCCATATTTGGAACTTGAAAGATTCGCTTCTCCATATACTGAAAAAGTTCAGAGCAAAAAAGAACTCAAAAGGTTAAAAGAACTCGGATTAATTGAGGGGAAAGACCAGAAAAGAATTTATCCATACGAAGAAGAAAGACTTGTAAAGGTCAATGGTCGTTGGATGGGCATGGGTTATTACGAACTCCTTCGCAACGAAGGAAAAGCCTTCCAAAAGACGATGAATGAGAAACTTCGTTATGACGAACTTCTGCACAAGGGAGTTATTGTTCATACGAAAGCTCCATTCGCTTCTAAGGGAACTGGTAGAGGAATTGAATCTGACGTTATCAATAGGATTCAGACTGGAACCATGATTTCTATTAAGTCTGGTGAGAAATTGGACCGCTTAAATCTTGGTTCTTTAACTGCTGACTTTCTGGCAACAGCCGAGGCTTGGTTTAAGTTAGCTCGACAAAAGGTTGGAGTTAGTGAAACTGCTCTCGGAGACAGGATTCCATCGTCTACAACTGCTACAGTTGGAGTTTTGAACGAAAAACAGTCTAAAAACGCTTTCGATATAGTAAATGAACAACAAGGTCTTTTCTTTGAGAAACTTTTCTCAAGATTTAAGATTGTTGAAATTTTAGAAGAAATTACAGAAGACGAGTGGACACGCATAATTGGCAATCCAGAAGAACTTCAAAGACTAGAAGAGCCATTTATCGAGAACTACATCAACATGGCAGTGGCAGAAGCCGCTAGAACTGGAAAATTTGTTCCCCAAGGATCGACTATGCCACCAGAGGAAATGGACAAACTTAAACAAGCTGTCCAGATTCTTAGAGGACGACAAGGTGAAGCAAGATTCGCACAGTTTAAAAAAGCTATGCTTGCTGATTTTGACTTCAATGTATCATTCTACTTTGATGATAGACCATTTGACAAACAAGTTATTCTCAATTCTATCCAGGACACGATTAATACAATCGCTGGTAATCCAATGAGCGAAATTGATTCAAACAAACTTATAGAAATGAAGGCTGATATTATGGGACTTGATGTTGCTTCTATCAGAAAAACTCCACAACAGATTGAACAAGATAGACAAGCAGCAATCGCAGCTCAACAGCCAGCAGGAGCAGTTAATCCAATAGAAATGCCTGGTAAATCGTTTGGGGAGGCTAATCAAATGAAAGCAATGTAATGGATAGAGATGAAAAAAACCAAGAACTTTTTAGAACCGCCTGGAGAGCATCCGATTTTTATGACTTTGTTCGTACTGTTATTACAGAAGAAATGAACACCTCATATTTGGCAGAAGCTATGGCTAAGAGATACGAAATGAACGAACCAATGTCAAATGAAGAAATTGGAGAACAGGCCAGGATTGAATACCAAATAAAACTTAGACTGCAAAATATCCTTGATACACTGGAGTAATATGCCAACTGGATTATATCAACACAAAGAAGTATCTGATGAGACAAAGAAAAAGATAAGCGATACTTTAAAGCGTAGGATAGAAAATATGTCAGATGATGATAGAAAGAAACTTCAGATGAGTCTTTCTGGAAAAAATAATCCGATGTTTGGAAAGAAGCATTCTGAAGAAACAAGAAAGAAAATGAGTGTTTCACATATTGGACAAAAAATATCTCAAGAAACAAAAGATAAGATTAGTAAAGTTGTTAAGGGGAGAAAACATACTGAATACTCTAAATTAAAAATGTCACTTGCACAAACTGGAAGAAAACATTCCGAGGAGTCTAAAAAGAAAATGAGTTATTCAAGAAAAATGCTTGGAATTTATGGAGAAAATCATCCAATGTGGAAGGGTGGAGTATCAAATGAAAAATATAATTTACAAGATTGGACAGAAACTCTAAGAAATTCAATAAGGGAAAGAGATAACTTTACATGTCAAGAGTGTGAAATACATCAGGATGAATTAAATAAAAAATTAGCAGTTCATCACATAGATTACGATAAGTTGAATTGTGACCCAAAAAATTTAATAACATTGTGTACCAGTTGTCATTCGAAAACAAATTATAATCGAGAATATTGGATAGAATATTTTAAAGACTTTCTCCCTACTCATAATTGTGAGTAGAGAGTAATTCTTAAAAACCAAATCAAATGGATGTATTAAGCCATGACGAAGATGAGGTTATAACTGACCCATCAAATCAAAATGGAGATACTGACGATGACGATTTAAAGTTCTTAGACGAAGAAGACTTTAAAGAAGAACCAACGGTCTCCGACAACGAAGAACAATCTGGTTCTATCGAAGCGTTTAACGCAGAGATGAAAAAGAGAGGTCTAAATTATAACTTTAAATCATGGGACGATGTCGCTAAAAGCCAAAAGCAAAGAGACATTGATTTCGCAAAAAAAGGCGTGGAAAAAGCTAAAGACGAGCCAAAGAAGGAAGAAGTTAATTCAAATCCTTCGGACAGACTTCTTATTAAGGAGCTTCAACTAAAAATTGATGCACCAGAATCACAATATGTGATTGACGAAATTAAGAAGGAACATCCAGGGCAAGATCCTTATGAAATTTGGAATGCTTCCGAATATTATAAGAAAGAAGCTTCTATCCGTGCTGAAAACGAGCGAAATAAACAAAGAATTGCAAACCCTTCTGGCAACTCGGAAGGCAAACAAGAGGAAGACGGAATGAGTCAAAAATTCATGAAAAACTTTCCTCCTGGTTTTGAACAGGCTATGAAGAAAATGAAAAAAGCCTAGAGTTCTAACAAACTAAATAATTAAAAAAATGGACTTCAAATTAAGAAATGGTGAACAAGTCCGAACTGTTAAAGCTGTAAAGGCTTCTGCTACTGTTATTGAAGCTGGAGACCTAGTTGCTTTGAGTTCTGGTCTTATCATCAAGGCTGTTGCTGGTTCTACTGCTATCGCTTGGGCACCATCTGGTGCTGGTGATGGTGAAACACTTGTAGACGTAACAGTTGGAAACGATTTCGAATTGGTTGGAACATCTGATGCTGCTTTTGCTGTAACCGATAAGGGAGCAGAAGTAGATATGATTGTTACTAGCACGGTTCAATACGTTGACCTCGGAGAATCCACAACGGATGTTTTCAAGGTTGCTATTGACCAAAATGCTGGAACAGCAAGTTCTACCGCTAGTGTAGTTGTAAAAATTAACAAACCGTTATTTTAGGTCTTAAAGAATCCTAATACTAACCTACTAAAACTATGTCAGATTATGCGTACCACGCAGTGAAAGGGGTCAAGGAATCTTTTGACCTTGCCGCTGCTGCTTCCATCCTTGAATATAAGGATGCTCGCATATTTGCTTTCGAAGACACTCAAGAGTGGACAGAAATCTACAATGCCACTGAGGGTCTAACTGGAGCAAAAGAATTGTCAGATGCAGAAACACCTCCAACACTCGATGAAGAGGAAGGATATCAAGTGTCTCTCTCTAACAAACGATACGGTGCTGCTATTGAAATCACCGAAACCGACCTGATGAAGGCTGGTGATAGCACAACCATGATTGATAAATTCCTTGAAAGAAAAAGGAACGATGTTCTTACTGATGTAAGAAACTACTTCCTAGAAGACATCTTCCTGATGTTGAATGACGCTTTTTCAGGAACTTATTTCTTGGCTCCTGATGGAGCTGCACTATGTGCAACCCATACTTATCGCTCAACTTCTACTACTTTCGCAAACAATGTAACGACTGTCTTCGGACAAGACGCTATTGATGATTTGGAAGAATACGGTGGAGCTTTCCAGGATGCTACAGGAAAACCACGACCACTTACTTTCGATACAATTATCGTAAAGAAAGGGTCTGATGCTGCACGAGAAGCTAAGAAACTTTTCGGAATGTACAATATGACTCCTACGTCTGTTGCTGATATTAACATCTATGAGGGTAGCTATACTCTTATCGAAACTCCTTATATCACAACGACTAACAAGAAGTTTTGGTTTGCTGTTGCAAGTCGAGAAAAGAATCCTCTCTATGTTGGTATCTCAAAGATGCCTTCAATGAATGAACCAATTAAACAGAATAACGAAGCTGTTCGTTCTAATGTCACTGGATATTGGAAACGTGGCGTTCGCTGCTTGCCTATTGGTCTTTATGGATCTACTGGTGCTGCGTAAAGTCTAACGACTTTAAATAATAAGGGTTGGCCTTAGGGCCTTCCCTTATCCCTTCGGGGTACTGCCCAGGCGTAATTCCTGGGACTAGAAAAATAACATTATGCATACAAGAAAAGTCGTAGCAACTGGTGGTGGACTTTGGATTAAGAAGTCTGACGGAACAATGGTTGAAGTTGTTGACGAGAACGGATATTGGGTTGGTCCAGATATTACATCTACCTCTCCAAGTTCATCTGCTTCGTCTTCTGCTTCAAGTTCAGCCTCAACATCTCCTTCATCTTCCGTTTCTACATCACCTTCAAGTTCTCGTTCAAGTTCGGTTTCTTCTAGCCCTTCGGCTAGTTAATCCATAATCCTAAAAACCTATGACCCAAAAATATAAGTGGGTAGCAACGAAGGATGGATATTGGATTGAAGAACCAAACTCAAGAAAATTAAGACAAGTAATAGATGAAAATGGATATTGGTGTGGAAGAAGAGTAGTTTCTACATCTGCAAGTTCTTCAGCATCTAGCTCGGTAAGTTCTTCACTTTCGGTGAGTTCTTCAGCATCTAGCTCGGTAAGTTCTTCAGTAAGTTCTTCCCCTAGTACGTCAGTGTCTACTTCACCTTCGAGTTCTAGAAGTACATCTGTATCTAGCTCTATTAGTTCATCTAATTCTGTTAGTACATCGGTGTCTAGTTCAATTAGCTCCAGTGCTTCAGTTAGCACCTCAGTGTCTAGTTCTCCTAGTTCATCAAGAAGTAGCTCAGCCTCTGGTTCACCAAGCTCTTCAGTATCTACTTCACTTAGTGGTTCACCTTCGAGTTCAATCTCAAGTTCTCCTTCAGCTAGTTAAAATTGAATATTTTCTCAGTCCATCCTATGTGCGGATAGCCATAAGGGCGTGGACTGGAATAAATATTTAAAACAAAAAATATGCAATTCTTCTTACACAATGGTCAGTGGTTAAACACAGAACAGATTAAAAAGGTTAGAGAAAAGGAAAGAAAAGAAAAAGAAGCCTTTTGTATGTGGTGCATTTCAAAGTCAATGAGGCACATGAAGAATTGTCCGACTCGCTTACCAGATTTTGACCCAAACACTTATCCAAAATTGACGGTAGAAGAGCGTGATGAATTGATTAGACTGAGGGAAGAAGAAGAAAACAAAAGCAACATAGTCAAAATACAAACAGAAGAAGTTAAAGAAGAAATAATTAATAACTAAAAAAACATGAAAGTAACAAAAGGCACTCCAATAGATGGAGTAACAGTAACAACGGTAACTGGGCCTATTTGTGTCAAAAACGCAAAAAGGCTTACTTTCCAATTTGAACGAGCAGGTCATTCAAGTGGGAATGTAACCTTTAGCATCCAAGCAGCACTAGACTACGCTGATGGAGGAGATTTTATACCATATGTAAATATGATCTCCAATGACCCGAATAATCATTCCCAGACCAAAGAACGACAAATAACAGTTCAATTAGGTGCAAATGACACTCAGTTCTATGCCCTTGATTTGGAAAACTTCTGTTATGAATACATCCAAATTAAAGCAGAAGAAACTGGTGTAGGAACAAACACCGCTAAATACTTAATGGTATCGTAATAAAATGGATCTATCAACATTAAGATCTAGAGCGAGAAAATATACAAAAACAAACGCTACCAATTATGTTAACGCTGATTTAGACGAGGATATAAACATCGCATGTGGAGAAGTTCACATGATGATTCTCGAAGCCGAAGGATATAAGAACACTGGCGGTGGATTCAAGGTTATTGACCATGAAAATACAACCTCTTTAACAGAGGGTGAACTTGGTTATAACGGGGAATATCCATTTGACAGTGATATGCTTCGCATCGAAGAAGCTCATATTAAGTATGGCTCAACCGATGATTACTATCCAGCAGAAATAATTGATAGAAGTGAAGTAGGTTCTGAAATGTTTAATGATAACGAGACTTTTGACCAAGCATCTCCAAAGATATTTATTTTTAGGGATTCTTATTTTATTCGTCCACTTCTAACTGATACAACGGTGACGGATGGAATCAAGCTTCTTGCTACATTAAGACAAGATTATCTTGTAAACACAACTGATACTCCTTCATTTGAATCAAACTTCCACAATCTCATTCCACTTAAGGTAGCACAAGACTGGTATCTAACATATCCAGATAAGTATAATCCTCGCATAGACAAAAAAGTTCAAGAACTAGAATCACAATTAATTTCTTTCTATCAAGACAGGACTCCCAATGTCGCAAGATTTAGAGAGACCTCCGATGATAGGGGCTTAAAAAATTGGTAAAACTAAGCGTTGTAATTCCATCTTGGAAAGACCCATTACTCCATAAAACAATAGAGTCTCTTTTAGAGAACACTGGACTTGGAGACCAAATAGAAATTATACCAGTTATTGATGGTTATGAGCTAATGCAACCGTTAAGTACTGATCCACGAGTTAAACCAGTATTCCAGGAAAAT
>Ga0172379_10007294_pt1 | contig 14392 bp, 12 predicted proteins | sample GrowelOW334metaG_FD_119756 | JGI IMG/M metagenome (GOLD analysis project Ga0172379, IMG submission 119756) | Groundwater microbial communities from an aquifer near a municipal landfill in Southern Ontario, Canada - Groundwater well OW334 metaG | ecosystem: Environmental > Aquatic > Deep... | reverse complement strand
TCATTTTACTTTCGAGGATAATGTTGCTTTCCCCGATACTTATGGGATTATCGAATCTTTTTGGTACAGTTACTCAGCTTTTCCGTAAATTCTTTATTTATTCTTTAAGTCCGATTCTGTATAATGTTGGAATTATTATAGGAGTTATATTTTTTTATCCAGTCTGGGGGATCGGCGGGCTTGCCATGGGTGTCGTCCTCGGTGCTTTGATGCATTTTGGGATACAGGCTTTTGCATCGAGCTCTTGTGGTTTTACTCCGAAGTTTTCCTTGTCGGTTAATTTTAAAGAAATAAAAAATGTAGCTCTGACTTCTTTCCCTCGGACACTGGGTCTCGCTTTTAACAACATTGCTCTTATTTCCATCATTGCTATGGCTTCTTTTTTAAAGAGTGGCTCTATATCTGTCTTTAATTTTTCATTTAATCTTCAATCTGTTCCACTTAATATTATTGGCATATCTTATGCGGTGGCAGCTTTTCCAACCTTGGCAAAATCTTTTGGGAACGGCAATAAAGAGGAATTTAAAAAACACTTAAAAGAAGCTGCGCGAGCTATTGTATTTTGGTCCATCCCAGTCATCTTTCTCTTTATCGTCCTTCGGGCGCAAATTGTGCGCGTTATTCTTGGTTCGGGATCTTTTTCTTGGGACAATACTCGTCTCGTCGCGGCATGTCTTGCTATTTTTTCTGTTTCAATTCTTGCTCAGGGAATGATTACCCTGCTTTCTCGTTCGTATTATGCAACAGGCAATACCAAGCGTCCCCTTATTGTTAATTTTTTCTGTTCTCTGTTAATTATACTTTTGTCTTATGTATTTATTAAAATTTTTCAAGACATATCATTTTTCCGATATTTTATAGAATCATTACTTAAAGTTAGTGATATTCCGGGCACAGAAGTCTTGATGCTTCCGCTTGCGTATTCTGTGGGAACTATTTTTAATTTTATTTTGCATTGGATTTTTGTAAAGAAAGATTTTATGCCAGATGAGTCTTTTATTACCAAAACTTTTTTCCAAAGTCTCGGCGCATCGTTTTTCCTTGGGGTAGTTGGATATTTGAGCTTGAATATCCTTTCTCCTGTTTTCGGCACGACTACATTCTGGGGAGTTTTCTTGCAGGGTTTTATTTCTGGTATTCTAGGAATAATAGCCGCTTTGGTAGTTTTGTATCTATTAAAGAGTAAAGAATTAAATGACATCATTGAGACCCTAAAAACCAAATTCTGGCGCGCAAAAATTATTGCGCCATCTCCAGAAGAGCTTTAAGGTATGGGTTTTTAAATTTTATGTGGTACAATAAAAAAAGGACACATTATGTCCTTTTTTTATATGGCTCCCGTTAAAAACATGGAAAGAGACTATTCAAATCTGCACCGAGGTTTGGTGCTTAAATATTTCTGGCAAGTAGCGAAACGTTTTAAAGTGACCTTTTTTGCTGTTGTTATTTCCATGATAATCGCCTCAGTTCTTGATGTTTATATTCCACTTCAGTATTTAAAATTGTGGAATGTTTTAAGTGTTAATGATTTTACGGTAATTTCTACAGCTAAATTAATAATTATTATAATTTTATTATTAAATTTTACTCGTTTTTTTGTTCGCAGAATTTCAGGTTATTGTCTTTCATATTTTGAAGCGAGTTCTATGGCTGGTCTTCGAGAGCAAGCGTTTTCTTATATGATAGGGCACTCTCATTCATTTTTTGCAAATAATTTTGGTGGGTCTTTGACTCAGAGAATAAATAAATACGCCAGAGCTTTTGAGAAATTGACGGACAGGATGATGATGGATGGATTGCCACTTATTATTCGAGGAGGAGGAACTGTCGTTGCTTTTTATATCTTATTACCAAAATATTCTTATATTTTGGGGACTTTTTGTATTATTTTTTTAGTAACAGCATTTGTATATATTCGTTTTAAGTTGAAATATGACATCATTGCATCAGAAGCTGATTCAAAAACTGTTGGAGTTTTGTCGGACTCAATTGGTAATCACTCATCAATTCAATTATTTACCGGACATGAGTATGAGAAAGAGCGTGTGGGTGGAGTTATCCAAGATCAAAGGAAAAAAACAACGAAAAATTGGTATTTGTGGGAAGGTCTGTCAACGATTCAAGCTTTTTACATAGTGTGTTTTGAATTTATTATTTTTTGGGTAGTGCTTGGAGATTGGAAGCTTGGTTTAATTACTTTGCCTGTGGTAGTTTTGTTGCAAAGTTATTTTATGCGTTTGGCTGAAAATCTGTGGAGTTTTGGGGCTATTGTGCGTGCTTATTATGAGAGTTTTGCTGATGCTGAAGAAATGGCTGTTATATTGAGTACTCCATATGAAGTTATAGATAGGGTAGAAGATAGTCTAAACAATGTTTTAGGAGAAGTAGTCTTTGATAATGTTACATATGTTTATGAAAATAATAATTCAAAAGTATTGGATAATTTTTCTGTAACAATTCCGACCGGGCAAAAAGTGGCAATAGTTGGTTCTTCAGGAGCAGGGAAAACTACTTTTGTACGTTTGCTTTTGAGATTGTTTAATCTTTCTTCGGGGAAAATAACAGTAGATGGTATAGATATAAGTACTATTTCTCAAGAAAATCTCCGAGAGAAAATTTCTTTCGTGCCACAAGACCCCGTGCTCTTTCACCGTACTCTTTTGGAAAATATTCGCTATGGAAGACGCGATGCAACAAATGAAGAAGTATTAAAAGCTGCTCACCTCGCTCACTGTGATGATTTTATTGATGCTTTACCAAATGGTTATGAGACTTACGTAGGGGAAAGAGGAGTAAAACTTTCTGGCGGAGAGCGTCAGCGTGTCGCTATAGCTCGAGCTATTCTTAAAAATGCTCCGATTCTTATTTTAGACGAAGCTACGAGTTCTCTTGATTCTCATTCTGAATCTTTAATTCAAGATGCGCTTCGTACACTCATAAAAGGAAAGACTACGATAGTCATAGCACACAGACTTTCTACCATCAGAGAAATGGATAGAATTATTGTGTTAGAAAAAGGAAAAATAATTGAAGATGGAGTTCATGACGAACTGGCCAACAAAGAAGGCGGACTTTATAAAAAATTATGGGATCTTCAAGCGGGAGGATTTAGGAATATAATTTAATAAGATGGATTTAAAACACATTAGAAATTTCTCAATCATAGCTCATATCGATCATGGCAAGAGTACACTTGCTGACAGAATGCTTGAAATTACTCATACGATAGAGACTCGTAAAATGCGTGACCAAGTCTTAGACTCAATGGACCTGGAGCGAGAAAGGGGAATAACTATCAAAATGCAACCCGTGAGGATGGAATATCTCTATGAGGGGCATCCTTATATATTAAATCTTATTGATACTCCAGGGCACATAGATTTTTCCTATGAAGTATCTCGAGCCCTAAAGGCCGTAGAGGGCTCTATTTTGCTTATAGACTCAACACAGGGAGTGCAGGCACAGACGCTTACTACGCTTGCTATGGCGCGCGAGGGAGGGCTTAAGATCATTCCTGTGCTGTCCAAGATTGATTCGCCTTTGGCCAGAATATCTGAGGTAAAAGAAGAGGTTGTAAAACTTTTAAATTGTCTTCCGGAAGAAATTTTATTAGTTTCCGGGCGTACGGGCGAGGGGGTGGAAAGCCTCTTGCAAGAAGTAATAAAGCGTATTCCGGAACCGAAAGAAACACTTTCGGACGTCGGACGTCCGGAAACCGGACGTCCGACGTCCGAAATACTACGGGCTCTTGTTTTTGATTTCAAATATTCAAACCATCGAGGAGTGATAGTCTTTGTGCGAGTGCTTGATGGCAAGGTCACAAAAGGAGACATCTTACTTTTTGCAGTTTCTGGAGAAAAATTTACCGCTCTTGAAGTTGGCACTTTTTCACCAGAAGAAACTCCATGTGAATTTTTATCTGCTGGAGACACGGGCTACATCGTTACTGGGATCAAAAAGCCCGGTATTGCGTCTGTCGGAGATACAATCACGATGTTCAAAAATCCCTTGCCGGCCTTCCCGGGCTATATGCAACCAATGCCCGTGGTTTGGGCCTCTGTCTTTCCTGAAGATGCAGATGATTTTGCAGAGCTAAAACTTTCATTGGGTAAATTAAAACTTTCAGACTCAGCCTTTTCATATGAAGAAGAATCTTCTGGTTCGCTCGGCAAAGGTTTTCGTTGTGGATTTTTGGGAATGTTGCACCTAGAGATTATTACAGAGAGATTAAAGCGAGAGTTTAATTTGAAATTGGTTATTACCACTCCGTCTATTACTTACGAAGTTTTAATGAAAAATGGAAAACGAGAAAAAATATATTCTCCTTATTTTTTTCCTGATGATGGCAATATAGAAAAAGTCTTTGAACCCTGGGTAAGTTTAAAAATAATCACTCCAGTAGAATATATTGGTAATATTATGCAACTTTTGTTTGATCACGAAGGTGAGATAGGAGAGACAGATAATTTTGGCAAAATAGGACCACAGAGCCGTTCTTCTGTGTCTGTCACCATGCCCCTGCGTGAACTTATGCGAAATTTCTTTGATGAATTAAAAAGCACAACGTCCGGTTATGGCTCCATTTCTTATAAAATAGGGGATTTGCGCGAGGCAAACGTTACCAGATTGGATCTCTTGGTGGCTGATGAAGTGGTGCCTGCTTTTTCGAGAGTTGTTTCAAAAAAGAGAGCCGAAGAGGAGGCAGAGGAAATAGTGAAAAAATTAGCAGAAATACTTCCTCGACAAATGTTTACTTTGAAAATTCAAGGTAAGGCGTTTGGACGAATTATTTCTTCTCGTACTCTTTCTGGTATGAAAAAAGATGTGACTCAACATATGTATGGAGGCGACATAACCCGTAAGATGAAACTTCGTGAAAAGCAGAAAAAGGGAAAGAAAAAAATGAAAGAACGAGGTAGAGTAAATATTCCTCAAGATGTATTTTTGAAGATGATGCGCGCTGGAGATAAATAATTTTATTGTCTAAACATTGGAGAGTAAAGTAGTATCATACTGACTATAATCAAGATACTTACCACTGCCCAAGCCGTCTGTATTTTCTTTTGGTGTTTTTTATTGAAAAGCATATACTAAACATATCACATATATGAGGAATTTCCAACAAAAAGGCAGGTGGAAAAATATAATGCAATCAAAACCAGTTTTGATTCTTCTGGGTATTGTCATTTTAATTTTTGCTTGGAATGTTTTAAGTTTTTGGAATAAAATGCGAGAAACAGAAAAAAATAAAGAAATAGTTGAAGAAAAAATTGCACTTTTGAAACAACAAAAAGAAAATTATTCATCAGAAATAGATAATTTAGAAACGGACAAAGGAAAAGAGAAATTCTTTCGAGAAAGTTTAGGTTTAGCGAAGGATGGAGAGGGTTTGATCATTGTGGTGGAAGACAAAAATCCCCCCGTAGCTCCGGCATCTTCTTCAGGTTTCTGGTCTTTTTTAAAGAATTTGTTTAAATAGATTTTATGATATAATTAAGTTATGAAAATAGTATTTTTTGAAGTGTCAAAAGCAGAAGAAAAGATATTAAAGGGCCTTTTAGAAGACAAAGATGTTTTGTTTTTTGAGGAAAAATTAGATGAAAATAATGTTGAAAAAGCAAAAGACGCTGAGATTGTTTGTGTCTTTGTTAAATCTGCGATAAGTAAAAGTGTTATTGATGCAATGCCTAATTTGAAATTCATAACTACGCGCTCAACGGGTTTTGATCATATTGATTACGAATATGCCAAGACTAAAGACATAAAAGTTTCTAATGTGCCTGCTTACGGTTCAGAGACGGTTGCTGAGTTTGCTTTTGCCTTACTTCTGACTTTATCTAGAAAGATTCGGGAAGCGAGCCAAGCTTTAAAAGAAAATGGAAATTATTCCATACCCAAAGACGTACAAGGTTTTGATTTGGATAAGAAAACACTTGGAGTAATTGGTACCGGGAAAATAGGGAAAAATGTGATTCACATCGCCCGGGGTTTCAATATGAATGTTTTGGCCTATGATTTATATCCAGATTTAAATTTCGCTAAAGAAAACAATTTTATATACAAAACTTTAGAAGAAGTTTTATCTCAGTCAGATATTGTAACCCTGCATGCTCCTTATACAAAAGAAAATCACCACCTGATCAATAAAAATAATATTTCTTTATTTAAAAAGGGTGCCTATCTCTTAAATACCGCCCGCGGAGAACTTGTAGAAACAGAAGCCCTTGTCCGAGCGCTTGAAGATGGGACTATTGCTGGAGCAGGCTTGGATGTTTTAGAGGAAGAAGGTAAATTTAAAAAAGGAGATATTATTCCAATGCTTGAAATGCGGAATGTAGTGATGACCCCGCATATTGCTTTTGATACATGCGAAGCTGAAGCAAGAATTATGCAAACCACGGTTGAAAATATCAAAGGCTTTATTGCTAGCAATCCTATAAATCTTGTTAAATAATATGCCAAGAAGTTGGATTAAAAATTTTGACGAAATAGCAACGACCCCAAATCGCAAATTGGCGCTTCAGATAATGGAGTCTGGTTTAAATGCTATCAATACAGAGGGTGTTATTCTGAATTCTGTTAAATTAGAAAATAATATTTTGAGTGTGAATGGGGAAAGTTTTATTTTATCTAAGTTTAAAAACATAAAAGTTGTCGGCTTTGGTAAATCCTCTTGTGATGCAGCTCTGGCATTAGAAAAAATTCTAGGTTCTAAAATTAGTGGGGGTGCCGTTGTGGGGCTTTCTAAACTTAATAGCGAATATATTGAAATTTTTGCTGGAACCCATCCAAGGCCGAGTGAAGTAAATGTTGAGGCAGGTGAAAAAATATATGAAATAATTAAGAATTCTACTGAAGAAGATTTGATTATTGTTTTGGTTTCCGGTGGTGGTTCGGCTCTTCTTTGTTATGGAAAGGATGAATGCAGAGATGGGGTAAAACTTTATGATGCATTTTTGGGATCTGGTAAGACCATAACTGAAATAAACACGATCAGAAAACACCTTTCTCTTTTAAAGGGTGGTGGACTAGCAAAGATTGCCTATCCAGCTACAATTATTGGGCTTATTTTCTCTGATGTCCCTGGGGATAATTTTGAAAATGTTGCTTCTGGCCCGACTTATAAGGACAAAACTACAGTAGAAGATGCGAGAAAAATAATTCAAGAAAACAATCTGGGTGATTTTAATTTAATTGAAACATCCAAAGAAGATAAATATTTTGAAAAAGTTCATAATTTTGTTCTCGTTTCAAATAAAATTGCAGTGGAAGCAATGGCAAAAAAGGCAAAAGAGTTAGATTTGGAGGTGAATATTATTTCTACTGATTTATACGATGAAGTGAGTGTTGTGATAAACAAAATATTTTCTGTCCAGAAAAACAATGCTGTGGTTCTTGCCGCCGGCGAGCCTCGTATTTTAGTAAAAAAGGGAGAGGGGAAAGGCGGGAGGAACCTTCACGTGGGGCTAGAAGTTTTGAAAAATAAAATAATCAACAAAGACGACAAAGAAGATTCTGTTTTTATATCTTTTGCGTCTGACGGTATGGACAATGGTGATGTGGCTGGGGCTATAGTTGACTCGAACACAATACAAAAGGCTAGAGAATTCGGTTTAGATGTAGACTTTTATTTAAATAATTTTGATTCATATAGTTTTTTTCAAAAAACAGGTGATGCAATTATGACTGGCCCTACTGGTGCCAATGTTTCTGATCTTATGATTCTGCTGACTAAAAAATAAAAATGCAAAATAAAATTACTAAAATTATATGAGAAGAAATAAAAGATTCACGAGGGAATCCAACTATTAAAGTTACGGTCTGGGTGGGTGATGTGTTTGATAGCTTTTCTGTGCCTTCTGGGGCCTCTACTGGTGCCCATGAAGCCCATGAGCTAAGAGATCATGATAATAAGGGTGTAAATAATGCAATAGATAAAATAAATAATGTGATTGCTCCCGCCCTGATAGATCAAGATGTGTTGAATCAAAAAGAAATAGACAGGATCATGATTGAGCTTGACGGCACTCCAAATAAAGATAATTTAGGTGGTAATTCTATGATTGGGGTAAGTATCGCTTGCGCAAAAGTGGCTGCGAAAGTTTCTGGAGTAGAAGTCTTTGAACACTTGCAAACGTTAGCAGAAATCAGACCATCTAGGCGAACTCCATATCTTTATATGAATTTAATAAACGGAGGAAAACATGCGAAGAACGATTTAGCTTTTCAGGAATACCACATTGTGCCAGAAACAGAAGACGTGGAGGAAGCTGTTAAGATCGGGATTGCGATACAGAATACCCTTAAAGAATTAATTTTAAAAGATTTAGGTGAAGATTCTGTGTTGTTGGGAGATGAAGGTGGCTTTGCTCCGAAAATAAGCGATATAAAGCAACCACTTTTTTATCTCCGAACTGCGATAAAACAAAATGATTTGGAGGGCAAGGTGCGTCTGGCTTTAGATGTAGCAGCAACATCATTTTATGAAAATGGATTATATAAAATTGATGGTAAAAATGTCGGGAAAGAAGAACTTTTAAATATTTATAATTCACTTGATGAAGAATTTAACTTGCTTTCCATAGAGGACCCTTTTCATGAAGAAGATTTTGAAAGCTTTAAGAAATTAAAAGAAAATAATATCAATTTAAAAGTAGTGGGTGATGATTTGACAGTTACTAATAAAGTTCTACTTAAGGAAGCCATAGAAAAGAACAGTATAAATGCGATGATTATCAAACCGAATCAAATTGGCACACTTTCTGAGACTTTGGAGACTATGAAACTAGCCCGTGAAAATGACATAGAACTCATCGTGAGCCATAGAAGCGGGGAGACAGATGATGATTTTATTGCAGATCTTGCTTATGCGTTTAATTGTTTTGGTCTAAAATCCGGTGCTCCATTAAAACCAGAAAGAAAGGTTAAATACGATAGATTAATTAAAATTTCAAAGAAGTAGCTTATAAAAAAATATGGTATAATTATTTACGTATTAAAAATACAGGTATCTTTATTATCAATATATAATTTTAATTCTTATGGCAGAAGAACGAAAACGAGATTTTATAAAATGGTTTAGTGAAGTTGGGATTGATGATGTTCCGTCTGTGGGAGGTAAAAATGCGGCATTGGGAGAAATGTTTTCGAATCTCGTACCACTCGGGGTAAATATTCCCGATGGTTTTGCTTTGACAGCTGACGCTTACCGTCATTTTTTCAAAGAGACCGGACTGGATGATGAAATAAAGAAAATTCTGGCAGACTTAAATACAAAAGATATTCGCAATCTTCAAATTCGCGGAAAGAAAGTTCGTGAAGCTATCTTGAAGGCTAGTTTGCCTCAAGATCTTCAAGATGCAATTACAAAATCTTATGCAGAGTTTGGAGAAAAATATGGAGAAAATAGTGATGTGGCTGTTCGTTCTTCTGCAACTGCCGAAGATTTACCAGGGGCTTCTTTTGCCGGACAACAGGAAACTTATTTAAATATACATGGAATTGAAAATATTCTAATAGCCACCAAGAAATGCATTGCTTCACTTTTTACCGATAGAGCTATCTCTTATCGTGCAGACAAAGGTTTTTCGCATTTTGATGCTGCTTTGTCCGTAGGTATACAGCTTATGGTACGTTCAGATTTGTCTGCTTCAGGTGTTGCATTTACTATAGATACTGAGACTGGTTTTGATAAAGTTATCGTTATTAATGCTATCTATGGTCTGGGAGAATTTATTGTTCAAGGTAAGGTTATTCCAGATGAATTTGTTATTTTTAAACCAAGTTTAGAAAATAATATCAAAAATCCTATCATTGGCAAGAATATTGGCAAGAAAAATATTAAACTTGTCTATGCCAAAGACGGGACAAAAGAAGACAAGGTTTCATTGGCAGACCAACAGAAATTTTCTATCACCAACGAGGAGGCTATCAAGCTCGCAAAATGGTGTTTCCAAATTGAAAAATATTTTTCAAAAAAACACAATCGTTACCAGCCTATGGACATAGAGTGGGCAAAAGATGGAAAAACAGGCGAGCTCTTTATCGTGCAGGCGCGTCCGGAAACTGTCGTTTCAGGAGAAGATAAAAATATATTAAAAGAATATAAACTAAAAAACAAGAGCAAGATATTAGTGAGTGGTATTGCTGTCGGGTCCAAGATAGGCGCGGGGAAAGTCCGTGTTTTGCACAATGCAAAAAGTATAAATTCTTTCAAAAAAGGAGAGGTGCTAGTAACCGAAATCACAGATCCAGACTGGGAGCCAATCATGAAGATAGCGAGTGCTATCGTCACAGACAAGGGTGGACGTACTTCACATGCGGCTATTGTTTCCCGTGAATTAGGCATTCCCTGTATTGTTGGTTCTAATACGGCTACTAAGGTGCTTAAAAATGGCAAGGAAGTCACCGTAGACGCTTCAGGAGGCCAGGTGGGCAATGTATATGAAGGCGTTATTCCATTTGAGATAATTGAGCATCATTTAGACAAAATACCAAAAGTTAATACGAAAATAATGGTAAATATCGGCTCACCTGATGATGCATTCAAAAACCACAATATCCCGGCAGAAGGCGTGGGTTTAGGAAGATTGGAATTTATCATAGCTTCACACATTCGTCTTCACCCAAATGCATTGATTGATTATAAAAAATTAAAGGCGGGTAAAAAAACTCCCGCAATAACAAAATTACTGAGAGAGATAGAAGTGATGACACCTCAGTATAAAGATAAGACACAATTTTATGTGGACGAGCTTGCTCTCGGGGTTGCCAAGATTGGTGCAGCTTTTTATCCGAATAAAGTCATTATTCGATTTTCTGATTTTAAGACGAATGAATATCGCACATTAGTAGGCGGAGAAATGTATGAGCCTCACGAAGAGAATCCGATGTTGGGTTGGCGTGGGGCATCTAGATATTATGATCCAAAATTTAAAACAGCTTTTGGTTTAGAGTGTAAGGCTATGAAAATAGTTCGTGAAGATATGGGCCTCGTAAATGTGGTTCCGATGATTCCATTTTGTCGAACGCCCGAGGAGGGGAGACAAGTAATAGAGACAATGAAAGAATTTGGTTTGGATCGTGCAAGAGATGAAAGTTTAAAAATTTATGTGATGTGTGAAATTCCATCAAATATTTTACTTGCAGATGAGTTTTTAGAAATCTTTGATGGTATGTCTATTGGGTCCAATGACTTGACTCAGCTTACCCTTGGGCTTGATCGTGATTCTGGAATCGTCACTCATATTGCAAATGAAAATAATCCTTCGGTTAAAAAGCTAATTTCAGAGATAATTCACAAGTGTAAAGAAAAAGGAAAATATATAGGAATTTGTGGCCAAGCCCCATCAGACTATCCAGACTTTGCGAAGTTCCTTGTTGATGAAGGAATAGAAAGTATGTCGCTTAATCCTGATACGGTTATAAAGATAATTATGGCCTTGGCAGAAAAGAAATAATTATGGTGCGGTCCGACCTAAGTCGGACTCCGACAGCAGGTCGGAGGATAATTTTATAAAATTTTAGCGTTTATTTCTAAAACTGACTGCTCAACAGTTTTGTTTGTTGTATCTATTCTAATTACATTCTTGGATGACTCTAGGAGCTGGTCATATTTTTTACTGACGGCCTTTAAAAATTCAAGTTCCTCGTATTTTGATCTGCTTGGACGACTATTTATTCTTTTATCAACCACATTGAAGTCAGCATGGACATAAATTATGAGATCAGGTAGTAATAAATGTTTTTGTAGTCTTAACGACTTATTAAGCATAATAGAGTGAAAAGCAGCAGTAGAGTATATATACTTATCAACAATTACTGACTGTCTTTTCAATAGTTTTTTAAATTCTCGGCTGGAAATAAAGTTTCCTAATGAAAAATACCAATAACGTAAAATTGCAGGAGAGGCATTGGCTAGCTTGTGTAAAAATTCTATTTTTTTAGAAGGACTGTGATAATAAAAACCGCCCATCTTTTCGGCTAAAGCTTTAGCTATTGATGTTTTACCAGTACCATCAACTCCTTCAACCACTACAAGCTTGTTTTTATTCATAATTTTGTGCGGCCGGCGAGAATCGGACTCGCGCCCGATGCTTGGGAAGCACCAGTTCTACCACTAAACTACGACCGCATTTTATTAATGATTCCAAGGAAATATCCCATCTTTTATCACTTTCTCTACTATATCTCTTCTCTTATATTTTTTCAATCTATACTCGCATTGTTTTGCCTCCGTTGGATTTGAACACGATATAAAAATCTCTAAAGACCAAGGTCTAGTCCTGGAAGTAGCATAAACTTTTCCGGCGTTGTGTTCTTCTAAACGCCTCTCAATATTTCCGGTACTTCCAATGTAATATCTACCATTTTTTATACTTTTTAGTATATAAACTACAGGATTTATCACACTTGATATGATATCATATCTTTTCGTTCCGACCTTGTGTCGGAGTCCGACTGTGGTCGGACTTGACAGGCATGCTATAATGAAATTATTAGAAGATAATAATAAAACAATATGAAAAATGTAACAATTTATTCAACCCCAACTTGTCACTTTTGTCACATGGCAAAAGATTTTTTTACAGCGAATGGAGTAGTTTATACGGAATATAATGTTGCCTCTGACCTTGAAAAAAGGAAAGAAATGGTAGAAAAAAGCGGACAAATGGGAGTGCCAGTCATAATCATCGGCGATGAACTTACTGTAGGTTTTGATCAGCCAAAAATTACTAAATTGCTTGGACTTTAATCTTATCTAGATAGAACTTTGTAGTTTTTTAAAGAAATAGAGTTAGACTCTATAGATAATTTTAGTGTTCTGTTATATAATGTAAGTATGGGAAAGTTAAAAACATCAGAAAAAGATGTATTAAAAATAATTGATCTTAGATCAAAAGGCAATAGTATTTCTGAAATTTCTGTGTGTACGGGCAAGAGTAAATCTGTTATTTCAAAATATATACAAGGAGTAAATGTTTTACCACAATTCAGATCAATTCTTAAAAGAAAACAGGGTGGTAGTAAGGCTAGAAGTGAGGATCTTTGGTTAAAGTCTAATCAAATTGCGCAAAAATATGTTAAAGATATAAAACCACGTGATAAAATTTTTCTTTTAGTTGGTATATATTGGGGAGAGGGAACAAAAAAGGAACTTAATATTATAAATAGTGACCCACTTTTACTTCGAGCATTTATCGATTTTATAAAAGAAATTGATGTTGCTAAAAATAGAATTAAAGCTTCTGTAAGAATATATAATGATATTAATCAAAACGAGGCGATTAATTATTGGTCGAGGATTTTAGAGTTAAGAAAAGATCAGTTTTTTAAAGTTGAAACAATAGAAGGCAAGAAAAGAGGAAAATTAAAGTTTGGTATGTGCAGGCTAAGGGTTGAAAAAAGTTCAAAAGAGTTTAAACTGTTAATGTCTCTTATAAGTGTTGTTAAGAGTCAAATATTGCCCTCGTAGTTCAATGGATAGAACGGCTCACTCCTAACGAGCTGATCCAGGTTCGACTCCCGGCGAGGGTACACTTAAGGCGGATACAATTGATTAATAAATTATGAAAAATTATATTGAAACAAAAGAAAAAGAACCCAAGGAAATCCTATATGCCACACAAAATGCAGCAAAATTACTTACACTTAAAAATATTCTAGGACATGCGTATAAAATAGTCAGCCTTAAAGATGTTGGCATTGAATCTCAGACAGAAGAGGGCGGTGTCGACCCGAAAGAAAACGCTCTAAAAAAAGCGCGTTATTGTTTTCAAATGACTGGTAGGGATTCGTTCTCAATGGACTTCGGATTTTTTATTGAAGGATTATCCAAAAATGAACAACCAGGTTCGTCGGTTAAAAGTCTTGTCCCTATCTCACGGGAACGTGAACCCACAGACGAAGAAATTTTAGACTTTTACAAGAGTTTAATTTTTCGACTCGGTGGAAAGGTCAATGCATATTGGCTTCGAGCACTTGCTTACGTATCTAAGGATGGCGAGTATATTAAAGAAACTAAAATACCAAAAATTCTTGTTAGTACTCCACACTGGACTCGATTCAAAGGATTTCCAATGACCTCGATTCAATTAGATCCAAGGACTGGTAAATATGAATCAGAAATGACTGAAGAGGAAAAAAGAGAAAGCCACAAAGATGAGGATGAAATTCTGAAAAATTTTATAAAAGAGCACACAAGTTGATATGGTTTAATAAACACACAATTGGATTTTAGGCATATTTATGTTAGTATTTTTGTATGGGAATAGAAGGAAAAATAGATTATACGCTTGATCCGGATTTGATGAAGCAACGAGCACAAGACGCAAAAATGAAAGAACTTGAGTTTGATCAAAAAACTGGATTATCAAGCGGGGATCTTTTGTTG
>Ga0172379_10007293_pt1 | contig 14393 bp, 26 predicted proteins | sample GrowelOW334metaG_FD_119756 | JGI IMG/M metagenome (GOLD analysis project Ga0172379, IMG submission 119756) | Groundwater microbial communities from an aquifer near a municipal landfill in Southern Ontario, Canada - Groundwater well OW334 metaG | ecosystem: Environmental > Aquatic > Deep... | reverse complement strand
GGCAAGAGCCGCATCTTGCCCATCGGCGTGCGCAGTTCGTCGGTGAGATCCGGCACGTTCATCACGTCTTCGACGCGCGGCAGCGCGAGGATCCGCGCGAGATCGTTGTCCTCCGCGCGCGGCTTGCCCGGCCCCGACTTGATCTCGCTCGTCTCGCGCGCCTTCGCGGTGCCCATGCGGTGCGGAAGTTGCAGGCCGGCAGCTGGCGGCACGTCCGTCTCGCCAAACGCATCGACGATCGGTGCACGGGTTGCCGTCGTCGCATGCGGCGGGCTTGTCGTCGCACGATTCGGCGGCAGCCACTTCACTCGCGCAGGGGGCAACATCCCAGAATGCCCTGTGTGGCCCGCGTTTTCTGCAGACGTAGTGTCGGTTGGCCGTGGCGCCTGATCTGGATCATGAATTTCAGAGGCACATAAAATAGAGCCGTGTGATTCCGTGCAGTTAGCCGCTTGCGGTGTCAAGAAACCGTGCGCGATTGCACCGTGAAACGCGTCATCCGTCATCGCACGCGGGCGCGTGAACGTCGCGCCGTGCATGGATTCTGCCTGCCTCGCCTTCGGTCGCGTGAACGTCATGTCGTCGCACCTCTCGCAAGCAACGCCTCGCGCCCGACGCGCAAAAACTCCGCGCATTTCGTGAGTTCGGCGCCGAGCCGCGCCATGCCTTCGGTCTGCCATCCGAGGCGATGCGTGATCTCCGCGATCGCGCTGTCGCCTGCCAGCACTGCGCGCACGGCCTCGCCGATGGCGCCGTTGCGCTCGCCGTACCGGTCCAGTGTGACTCCGGACGCGGCCTCGAATGCCTTGATGTTCTTCAGCAAGCGGTCCCGATCATCAACGCTCCGCTCGTATTCGCAGCGCAAAGTCTCCGTTTCGTGCGCCACGCGCCGATCGACCTCATCTTTGACGCGCCGCTCCACATCCGCCGCGGGCACGAGCTGCGCGACCATAGTCCGCATGATGGCGGCCAAGAACGGGCGCCCGATCGTCGGCTCCTGTGCCTTCGTGGCGGCCTCGACGACCGTGCGCAACTTGTCGCCGGCCGGCATCGGCACGATCAAACCCCAGCCCGGCGGCAGTTCTTCGGGCTTGACCACGCCAGGCCCCGCGAGCACCCACCACCGATCGCACTTCTCTGCGATCGGGTCCGCCTTGGCCGGATCTTGCAGTTCGCGCAGCCAGTCGCCGCGAGTGCTCTTGATCTCGACGCCCTCAATCAGCAGACCGCGGCTCGGCCAGAGGCCCATGACGATCGCGTCGGCGTGGCGTGACACGCTCGCGCCCGTGGCGTTGCCCACCTCGGAAAGCACCGCGTACGCGCCCGGCGGGTAGCGCACGGACAGCAGCGCAAAGAGATGGCGCGAGGTGTAGTGCGTGCGGATGGGTACGTCGGTCATGGGCGTATCTCCTTGACGCGCTCCGCCGTCTGCGGGGACAGGACGGCGCACAGGGAGATCGCGGCGAGGGCGGTCATCGTGCGGCCTCCGCGTCTTTGCGCTCCTGCGCAGCGAACCATCGGCAGTCGCCGTCGGTCCGATGCCAGCACCGAGGGCCAAGATGCACCAAGATGGCGTTCATGGCCTCCACAGCGGCGACGAGAGCTTGCAGCGCTGCGTACCAGTCTTTCCACGCCCCGTGCTTGTCCTTTCCGGCGGTCAACCGGACAAGGTTCCTCGCCGCGGTCTCAATGATCACGGCACAATCCTCCACCCGTCATGTATTTTGCACCCGTAGTCCAGACACTCTTGCTGATCCCGCAGGAGCTCCTTCACACTCCGAACGCCTTCAACGGCACTCCAAATGTGGGCGGCGAGGTTTTTGAACCCGTCCCTTCCGTTCGGGTTCCCGGTCGCGCGGGAATCGAAATCCTCCGCCCAGCGGGTCAACTGCTCCTCCAGTTCTTGCAGCGACAGGGGCTCAATCTGGCTCATCGCCGGCCCTCCATCGCACCACGCAACCGACTCGTGCAGTCGGACAAGACTTGGCTTTTCATACGCTTATCGGCCTCCGCCCAGCAGACGCCACGCCCTTCGTAGACGGTGGCTCCATCCTCATCTACCAAGCGCACCCGCATAGCGCTGTACGGATCTCCTTGGTAGTCAGAATCTGACTCGGTGTGATATTTCTTGGTTTTCATCGCCGGCCCTCCATCTCGTCAATTGCCGCCACAACATCGTCACCCGCAAAGCCGTGACTGTCAGCGTAGGCCGACAGCGACAATGCCGTTTTGGCGCTCACTCCTATCGCCGGTGCAGGCGTCGCCGTCGTCGCAGTCTCCGCCGCAAACCCGAACGGACGATCCCAATCCATTACGATCCTTTGGTCCGCGAGCCATGCGACGTAGCGTGTGTCGGGAGCGCCCAGGTCGTAGCATTGCCCCTTTTCCGTCCAGATGCGGCGACCAGCACAACGGACGATTTTCGTCGTCGAGACAAGCCCGACGCGCTCATTGATGGGGCGCTCCTTGGCCGCTACAATCTTCCCATCCACCTCGGTGATCCATGTGCGGCCTCCGAGATCTGTGGCCTTCAAATCGCAGACGCCGATAAGTTCTGCCCCGATCTGAGGGGGAAGCCACGGGCCAACACCCCGCAACAAATACCAATCACGCACGACTGGGATCTCTACGTTCTTGTTGGGGTGCTCATACGCTGGCTTCTCCTCCGCGGGGTACGCGGGGAGGGGAGTCAACTCAGCGCGAGACGCAGCAGCATCCCACGCATGGGCGCGCGCAGTGTCGTCGTTCCTTGATCCGATGACGCGGGAACGGCGGCGGATCTCCGAGACCACGTCCGAGCGCATCGCTTCCGCGCCGTCCCGCCACGCCTTCTCCAGTGCGCCACCGAGCACCACTGCCGCTGAGTGCGCGTCGCGGGACTCGAGTCCCTGGATGCGCTTTCGGCACGCCGCCCAGTTGGCGTTTGCCGCCGCAAGCTCGGCCTCCAGATAGGCCACGCGGGCCTCCGCGGACTCAAACTCGTAGCACCCTTTCGTGTCTTCCGTTCTGCAACTCATGCGTCCCTCCTCTCGAATCCCTCTTTGCAGCCCCCTGATGGCAGCGTGTAGCCGTGGCCGAGCGGGCACAGCCCGTAGCCCTGCCCATCCGGCTGCCAGTGGGCACAGGCGCCGCACGTCCGGGGCTTGGGGGCTTCCACGGGCGCGGGAGGAGTGCGCCGTAGCCGGCGCAGGTCAATAACCTCCCCGTCTCGCCACGTCACCGAGACGCCCTCGGACGGGCGGCTGCCGACATCCACGCCGACAAGCGCGGGGTGCGCGTCGCGGGCATCCCTGTCCTGGAGTGCTTTCAGGCGCACAAGCGCCGTCCCCGTCGCAGCGTCGCGCTCGGCCTCGACGAAAGCAAGGCGGGACTCCAACTCGGCCACGCGGGCTTCTGCCGCGAAGCAGCGCTTGCGCCAATTGACGCTGCGCGCGAAGCACTCGTCGGCTTCTGCCCCGGTGATGGCGACGATCGCCACCTGCTTCTGGTAGCGCACGCAATCGCTGCGATCGCACAACGGACATCGCTCGATTCTTTCGCTCATGTCGCGTTTCATAGTCGCCTCGTTCGGTTGGCGCAGCCGAGCAGGGTACGGATGCGCCTTGGATCAGAAAGCCACTATCGGCACCACCCTGCTTTGTGGCCCGGAGGCGGGACGAGCGGTAAACACAAGGCCGGAGGGCCGCTCGTTCCGATGTCCGATCCGTACCATCGCCAATGCATCCCTCCGGTCGACTGTACTACCTCTGCGGCCCGAAGATGTCCGCAGCCAACGGCCGCAGCTTCTCGAGGCACGCCGCCGCGCACGGCGCGAACGTGTTGACGATGATCCCGACGCAGTCGTGTCCGCGCGGAATCGCCGAGACGATCATGGCTGCCACCGCAGCCGCCCCCCCCGCAAGCCCGCGCTCGGAAAGCGCGTAGTGCGCCACGCCCCACTCGGCTTCGATCTTGGCCTTGAGTGGTTTGGTGAGATCGTCGAGGTGCACGTAGTGCATCGTCGGCGCCGTCGGGCTCTGCCGGCCCACGTCGAGGAAAAGGTAGAACGCGGGAACGTCGTCCAGCACCTCTCCCGTCTCCGGGTCGTGTGCGGGATCGGCAGTGCAGATGTGCTTCGGGAGCAGCTTGTTGGGATCCGCGACAGCGCGGTAGCGCTCAAGCTCGGCGTGCAACGCGTCGCGCTCAGCCAACAACTCGCGGTTGCGCTTCTCCGCCGCTTCGAGGTCTTCCTTCTTCGTGCGCGGCTGGCCCGCGTCCGCGCGCGGCTTGCGCGTCTTCAGCGCGTCAATCTCGGCAGCGACAGCCTTCATACCATCGGTCTGCGCGGGCGGGTCGTTCTGCACCATCCCCGCAATGATTGCGTCTACCTCTTTCACGCCCTCGCTCGGCTCTAGCGCAGCGTCGTGCACGCCGCCTTCGTCGTGGCGAGCCGGATTGTCCGCGCCCTTCGTCCGGATGTCGTCCAACTGCCGAACCCACTCGCCGCGCGTTGTCTCGTCGAGCGCGTACCACTGCTCGCGCGTCCAGTTCTCGATGTGGTCCTGTGCGCGGGGGATCCGCCCGCGAAGCCGAGCGACCTGCGCGCGGAAGTCCGGATACTCAATCGACAGCCCGCGATGCGGCTCGACAGCGCAGCGCCCCATGACGCCCGCAGCGCGCGTCGTCTGCTCCGCGATCGTGTCCTCGTGCGCAGCCTGCGCGGCGTCGGCAGCGTCCTGGATCTCGGCGCCCACAAGGGGCTTCGCCTGCGCGACGTTTTCACGAGCAATCTGCGCTTCGGCCTTAGCGCGAATTTCCGCGGCATCCGGTGCACCAGCGGCCTCTGCTTCTTCGGCTTGGAACGCGCTCCACGACTCGGGCAGATCGTCGTCCGCCGGATCGCGCTTCGGTGCGCCCGGCACCACCTGCGCTTCGATGACCGGCCCCGCTGGCGCCGCGAATAGCGCCGCTTGCTCGGCCGCAGCCTTCTCTCGTTTGAGCCTTGCGGCCTCCTGCCATGTGACTACGGGCATTTTGCTCTCCTTCTGCTCTGCGCGCTCGTGCGCGCGCTTCGCCGCGTGCGGGCACCTGCCGGCATACGGACACCCGCCGTACATCCGACACCGCGCCCGATCCGTCGGCGAACCGAGTAGGTCCGCCGGATTCTTGACTTCAGCCGTCCTGGCCATGCTGGCCAGTTCACCGCGAATCGCCATCAAGTGCGCGTCGAGCTCCGCGTTGCCGATGTCGCACGGCACCACGCGCGTCAGCACCGGCGCGTCCGGGTCAGTCGGGCGCGTGTCCATGTAGTGGTGCGCCACCCGGTACGTCTCTGCGCGGAATCCAAGCACGTCGCGGGCCGCCAGCGCGTACGTGAGCGTCTGCCAGTTGTCCGCCATGTCCCACGACGTCAGACCCCACTCGTCCACGTTGCTCGACGTCTTGTGGTCGCCGACGCCGAGGATCTCCGGCATGGCGCGCAGGTCCAGCAGATCGCACGTGCCGCGCAGGCCCACGCCCGACGTGCCGATGTCGGCGAAGACCATGCGCCAGTTGCGCTCGACCAGCACCGTACCCGCCGCCACGTCCTCGGGCGTCGGCATCCGGTCGAGCAGCGCGTTCGCGAGCCGGTTGCCCACGTCCACGCCCTCGCCGATCGCCAGCTCAAGCGCCTTGTGGACGCACGTCCCGCGCTTCTGCGCGGGCGTCCGCTTCAACGGCACGTTCGTCACCGCGCGGAACCACCACGACGCGCGGCAGGCGTGGTGCAAGATCATTTCCGTGGTGCGAGTTTCGAGCATGCGTCAGATCCCAACCGCGAGGCGGTCCATCTCAGCGATGAAGACGAAGTCCCACTTGGCGCCCCACGCGTACTTGAGTTCCTTCCATGCTTCGTACTCGGGCGAGTACTCACCATCTTTCGGCACCGGCGGGCGAGGCGGCAGCTTCCTCGGGTGCTTCTTGTCAGCGACCTTCGCCGCCGCATCGAGAAAACGGTTGCGCGCGTCGACGTATTCGCAATCGTGGCGCTTCCCTTCCGTGTGATTACAGTCAAACATTGAAAACCTCGCTTTAGTTGTGTGCGGCTGTCTTGCCGCTCGTGCAACGTACCCGTTGCGAGCACGCGCGTCAATGCGTAGATCGTTTATTTCGGGTCAAGACCATGACGCAGATCATATCGGCCACGAAGGCACATGCCGCGTTCTGCCGCACTTCCCGCACCGGTCAGAAAAGCTCGACGTCGGCGCCCACTTGTGCTGGCAGAGCCCGCGTCGCCACGGGCCCGGCCAGAACTCGTGCACGACCGCAATCGCAGCGGCGATCACGACGCAGATCACGAACGCTCCGAGCGCTTCCCAGTCCATCATGCACCGCCTTTGGCCTGGCTCGGCCGTTCTTCGGGCTCGCACGCAGCGATCTCGCGCTCGACCATTCCGCACAGGTCCTGCCAGAGCAGACCCTCCTGCGTGTGCCGAATCGCCCGATCGCGCACCGCGTCGCGCAGGTGCCCAAGCGCCAGCGCTTTCGTGCCGCCAAAACGCGCGGACTCGATCGTGCCCGTCGCCGGCTGCCCGACCCACGCAGACCACGCGCCCCACGCCTCCTGGTGCGACTCGACGACCCAACCGGGCGCGTCGGGCGTCGGCGTGTCATGCGCGAGGATCTCGTTGCACAAGTCCAAGCACTCGTTGCAAATGTAGACCGTGGGGCCGGCAACGATCGCTCTGACCTCACGCTGGCTCTTGCCGCAGAAACTGCAAATCAGCGAAGGCCTTGTCTTCTGGCTCTCGTTCGTTGGCTCAATTCGGTTCATTCGAACACCTCTTCTGTCGGCTCAATTGCCTGATTTTGCTGCGAGCGCCCCACGCCGCCACGGCGGCGGGCGGGTGATAGCGCCCCGCCGGAAACGCACGAGCAGCCCGGGTCGTACACGCGGCGCAAAGGTCCTGTCCCCATGTCCGCGCATTGCCACAAATCGGGCAATGGACTGCCGTTCTGCGCTTAGCGGTCATTCGAACACCTCCACGATCTCTGCACCCCGGTCTCGGGTCAGGTGGATCGCCCGGCCCCACACGGGGCTCTCGTCGACGCACAGCAGGTCCACGCCGAAGCCCGTCGGATAAATGCCCTGCGGGCCGGTGTGGCCGCAGGCAATCCAGCGCACCGAACGGCGCTGGCACGCCGCGAGCAGGTCGAAGCCGCGCTCCATCCCGAGTGTCCCGCTCACGTCGTCGGGCCGGTGATGACAGATCACCAGGTCCACCGGTGGCCCCCGGTCAAGCTCGATCAGCACCGACTCGGGCACGACGCCTTTTCCGAGGTGCACGATCGCCTCGGCCTGGCCGCAGATCCACGCCCAGGCACGCCGCCACCACGGGGCGCGCGCCGCGACGCGCACCTCCGGCAGCGACGAGTCGAACGCCAGGCACCGGATACCCTCCAGGTCAAAGCGCCACCAGCACCGCTGATCCCAGCGCCACGTGGTCCAGATGTCGGAAAGCTGCGTGCGCGCGTTGATCTCCAGGCCCAGGCCCTCGCACAGGCCCAGGTCGTGGTTCCCCGGGATCTGGACCGTGCCCTGGTACGGGCAGGACGCGCGCAGCTCGCGCTCGGTCCCGCGGTCGGTCAGGTCTCCGACGTCGATAATCGGCTCGCCCGGGTATCGCCGCCGCATGGCCTCGTCGTACGCGATGGCCTCGTGGGTGCGCTGGGGCGTCTTGAATAGGTGCATGTCTCCGCGGATCAGCATCAGATTTCTCCTTCGATGCGCTTGGCGCGCTTGACTAACTCCCGCCGCACGCGCTCGACGTGAGCAGCGTACCCGGGTGTTGCCCGCCGTTGTAGCACGCGTACGCGGCGTGCCGGCTTCGCCCCGCGGGCCAGCACCCGTGCAGGATTCTCGCCGCAGTGATCGCTGCAACGTCGAGGTCCCGCAGCTGCTGGCGTGTCGGGCGATGCCTGCGCCACGCCGGCGTCCGGCCCCACGGTACGATTTGCCACGGGCTCGTGCCGAAACCCCGGTCCTGCTGAGTCAGCCGGGTCTCGACGATCCCAATCGCCAGCAGGTCCTCGGCGGTGACCCGGGTCTCGTGATAGATCGCATGGATCCGTGCGCCCGCGCGGATCGCTGCGTCCGCAGCCGGCGCGGCGCTGGGCGAGGTCATCGCGACGGCGGCCGCGAGCAGGGCTGCGTTCATGTCGCGCTCCGGGCGATCTGCAAGAGCAGGTCGCGAAAGGCGGGGGGCGTCTCGGCCCTCTGCTGGTGTGTCACGCGCGGACCCGGAGGCCTGTTGCTGCGCACCTCATCGGCCATTGCCCAGAGCGCGAACTCGCCCGGTGCCGGCCCCCACGCCAACGCAGGCAGGCGCTCCGGAGGCACCACGGCATAGAGCCAGGTGGCCTTGCGCGCCGCGTGCCCATAGGCGCCCTGCTCGACGTGGCACGTCCAGCCGCCGAGAGTGTCCGCTGGCACCCAGCCGCCGGCGCATGGCGGCCGCGAGAGGCCGAAGCGCTTCCACGCCTTGCTGCGCGCCGGATGCTCCAGGACACCGCCCCATTGTCGCACGGACGCAAGCGCAGCCGCGAAGCATCCGCCGTCATCGCCCACGACGAAGCGCCCCGGATACCGCGGCGATCCATCGGCGAACGCCCCCCACCGGGCACAGGGCGGATGCGCCACAACTGGGTGCGGCCCCGCGTACAACCGAGCGTCGCGCGACTCCGGCCACAGGTCTACGCCCTCCAGATCGGAGTAGGGTCCGCGCTCCAGAACATACAGTGCGGCGACGGTCCGGATCACGGCGCATCCTTGTGCTCGGGTGTTGCCCGGGCCGTGATCAAGTCGCGCTCTGCGCAGCTCCGGATCGTCTCGACCAGCCAGTCCCGTACGATCCCCGTCTCCGTGCCCACCAGGACCTGCACAATTCCGAGCCCGGGAAATTCAATCGACCCGCTCGGGCCGGCGCTTACGTTCGCGAGAAACTGCAAGAGGTCGGGGTTCATCTTCGTGCCCTTTGTTTGGCCACATGCGAGTCGTACGCTGCGATCGCGATGGGAATTGCGATGGGAATTGCGTGCTCCGCCGGGATCCCAAGCTCGCACACCCGCGAGAGTGCCCGGGTGCGGAACGCCTGGCTATAGAGCCGTTCGGCGGCGGCCTCAAGCGCTTTCGCGTCCCAGCCCACACGCCGGATCTGCTCGCGCATCCAATCGACTCGCGGATCGTTTTCTGGCATCGGCATCTCAGTACCTCTGGCACCGCAGGATGCGGCGCCGCGTGGGCAACGGTTTCCGCTCCGGAACACGTTGCGGCGGTGGCTCACTGTCTCGGTCCTCGACGCTTTCGACGACGGGCACCACGTACCAACTGTTGACCGCCTCGCGCTTCGATCGCTGGCGCTTGATGCGGTGCGCGCGGGGCTTCATCGCGTCACCTCAAAATCCTGCGCCACGATCTGGCTCAGCACGTCGTCCGGCACCCGCCAAAACCTCAGCGCGCCGCGGCACGGGATCGGCTTCGGCAGCCACATCATGTTGCGCAGCCCGAAGCCATATTCACCCATCCACCACGGCGACGTCTCGTCCAGCGGTACGATCTCAGCCGTGCCGCAGACGCAGCCGAGCGAGCACTGCAGTGTGACGTAGATCGACGGCAGCGAGATGATCCGGCGCGCGAGAGTGCCAACGAATTTCACGTCATTGCGCATGACTGCGCGAGACCAATACTTGCTCGCGTGGATCGCGACGCGAGTGCCGAACATGGCTGGCGGGCACTTCCATGAGCGGTTCTCGACGTCCTTGCCCGCAAACTGCATGGCCCAGACCCAGGGCTGTCTGACCGTGATCGCCTTCATGCGTTCCTCCTCGGGCCGTTCGGCTCCGCCGTCGGCGCGACGCTGCAACCGAGGCGGTCTTCCGCCGCAAGCTCGGCCGGATTGCAGACGATCACGTCGCAGTCCGCACACTGCTTCGGCCACTTCGCGCCGTCCGGCGCCGGCCCCACAAGCATGCCGTGCACGCCTGCAACGTAGCGCACAATCCGCCTGAGCGTCGAGGTCCAGACGTGCGGCCACTCCGGGCGGCGGACGACGGCACCGGCCTCGGTGGGCTCGGGCGGCGGCGGGCACTCCGCGTTGCCCCCGTCGGGCGACTTCGGGCGCGGCTTGAACTCGTAAAGTTTCGCGGTCACGCGTTGGCCTCATAGAGACGGCACGCCGGATCACGTGCGGCGATCTGCGTCCCCGGGCCGCCGGTCATGTGCTGCGCGCTGCATTTCAGGTACGTCGATCCTCGCACGTGCCGGTACAGCTTCGCGCAGGTCTTGCACGTCTTGCCCGCGGGCCCAGCGCCAACGACCTGGCACCAGGGCTTGTGCCGCATGGTCCTGCCGCTCCGGTCCTTGATCGTGTCGCCGCGCTGCGGTAGGTCCGCCGGGCTTGTCGGCTGGCCGTCAAAGAGCCCCATCGGGCACCTCCGCTGTCGTGTACCGGACCGAAATACAGCACTCGACCGAATACGTGCCGTCGCACGATCCACATTCGACTTCCGTTGTGTTGCCGTCATGCATGCCGTATTCCCACGCGTCGCGGTCCACGTGCCCGCAGTGGGGGCACACGGGCCAGTCATTCAGCATCAGGTCGATCGGGTCAGGCTTGGGCATCGGCGTTCTCCTGCTGTTCGCTCGCCTCGCGCCCGGGCAGCACAGTCCACGTGTACGCGATCCCGAGCAGCCGCATCTTCGTCGCCCGCACCGCCGCGCACTCGCGGCACAGCATCGCGCGGAAAAGCGGATCCGCGCACCGCAACAGGCCGTCGGCGGCATGCGGCACCGCGAGGTTGTCGCGGCAAAGAAAGCCCGAGGTCATGGCGTCTTGTCCTCCCACGTGATCGTCAAGTCCCCGTTGGGCGCCAGGTCCCACCGCGTGAACGGCCCCAGCGCCTCCCGCACAGAACGCACCCACGGGCCGCCGGTGCGCCCGTTCGCGCTCGTAGCGCGCAACACCACCCGATCCCCGTTCGCTCGCGCCAAAAGGGCAAGCCCGCGCGCCTCGCGGGCATCGGCTCCGGTGCCAGCGTCGAACAGGATCAGGGTCGGCGTCTGCGGGGTCATACGTTGCCCCAGTGACCAGCGCCCGTCCTGGCGCGCAGCTGCCGGAACCAGCGCTGGAACTGCTGGCGATTCTCCTCGCCCCACTGGGTCTGGACCGACAGCTTGTACGCGCCCCGGGCTGCGTCTTCGACGTCGCGTTGTGACGCGGTCGGCGTCGCAAGAACCCGCTTGATCTCGATCAGGGCGTTTTTCGTCAGGATGTTCATGCGCGTTCCCCGGGAGCGTCCCGCGCCCCACGTTCAAGACAGTAACCGATCCGCCCTCGCCCGTCAACGCGCCGTGTGTTATTTTTGGGCGTAAACCATGACGTGGATCAGTGTGCCCACGCCTTCGCCGTCGCGGTCTCGCCGCATGCGCATGGCGCCCATCCCTTGCCGCCTCCGGGCTGGTGGCACCGAGCGCACAGCGCTACGAACGACCACAGCTGCTCGCCGCCCACGCACCGGCCCTCCGCATCCGTGAAATAGTGCGTGTGGTGCACCTGCGTCGCGCGCGCCCTCCGGCAGCACTGGCACAGGTAGTTCGCTCGCCTCAAAACCTCTTCGCGCACACGTGCCCACCGCGCCGTCCGCGTCAGCGCGTCGTGGCTCTCTTGGAATAGGTCGTGCTGCGCTACCGCCTTGGCCACGTTATCCTCATGAATTTTCGAGTAGTGCCGCGTCGACCACGCTTCCGATGCTTTCACGTCCTCCTGCCGCAACGACTCGAATTCTGCGCGCATGAGCCCCGTCGCCTTCCAGCCCAGCGTCTCGCCGTGCGCTCCGCACTCATGGCATTGCAGCGTCACCGTGCCCACCGCCTTCACTCGCCGAACGGGAAACGTCTTGCCCTTGTGATCGCACCAAGGCTCTGCCTTCGGCATCGAGCCCACCAGACGGTCACGCATTTCTGGCCTCAACCCCATCGTTCACCTCACATCCCAACCCGCCGCTACAGTCCAACCCGCCGCTACAGTCCAACCCGCCATAACGTGTCTTGCTCCGTCCGGTGCAGCACCAGCGTCCGCCGGCACCGCGTCAGCGCCACATACAAAATCCGCCGCTCCTCCGCGATCTCGCCAGGATGCCGCTGCAACACCCACTGCGGCCCCGAAATCACCACGCAGTGATCCCGCTCCAGGCCCTTGCTCGCGTGGATCGACGTCAACGTGATCCGCGGCTCGCGCTCCAGCGCATCCCACCCATGCCGCTCGACGATCAGCCGCTGCGCCGCGTATTTCTTCGCCCACGCCCCGATCTCCCGATGCTCGCGCTCGATCGCGTCGAGCCCCTCAAACACGCCCCGCTCGCTCCAGTCGAGCATCACGCCCCACGCGCTCATCTGCGCGCGCGTCACCGCGTCGCCAACAAAAGCCTTGTGCGCGTCGAGCGCCGCAAGCTTCTTTCCCGCGAAAAACACAAGCTTCGGAACCGCCGGCAGCGCGTCGATCACCCGTTTGGCCCGGCCCTTCGTCGTGCGCCCGGACACCACCAGATCGTGCAGCCCGAGCAGCGCATCACTCTCCACCCGCGGCTTCCCACGCTGGCCCCACGGACTCGAACCGCGCTCGTGCAGGAACGGCTCACCCTCTGCCGCAAGCGCCCCCGCGTACGGCGACAAGTCCGCGCAAATCCTCGACAACACGAACCACGTCCCTGGCGTCTGTGCAATCACGCCGAGAGCCTCCTCCGGGCGCTTGACCTGGATCGCGCGCCCGTCTTCCGCCGTCGGCAGATACGCCGCGTCCTCCCGATCCCGATTCTGCAGAATCACCCGCCGCGCCCACGCGTGCGCCACGCCCGGCACGCGCCACGACTGCAACAGCGCCGCATGCTCGACGCCGTCGCGAAGCAACGTCGTGAGATACTGGCCGTCCGCGCCCGCGAACGCGAAGATCGCTTGGTCCGGGTCGGCTACCCACACGAGCCGCTCCGCGTTCTCCGCCCAGTGCCGCACAAGCGCCACCTGCAGCGGGCTCAAATCCTGCGCCTCGTCGACCACCAGCAGCTCACGCATCGGCGCCGGCTCGCCGAGCGCGATCGTCAACATGTCCGTAAAATCCACCTGGTGGCGATCGCGCTTCTCGTTCTCGATCGCCAAGATCTCAGCCACGATCTCCTGCGTCCGAAACTTGCCCGCGCTGGCCAACCGATCCACCGCATGCCCGATGCCCGATGCCGTTCGCTCGATGTCGATCCGAAGGTTCCGCGCCAGACCCCAACACCGCTCAGCCTCTTTCCTGAGATCGGACTGCGGCGTGTCCAGCGTCTCCCAACGCATCTCGATGTCGTCTTCGTCGCCCGCCGCCGCGCACTTCGCTTTGCTCTTGACTTTCCTCGCGTTCTTTCCGTCCCACACCGACACCCGGCGCGTCATCTTGACGATGCGCAAGGCCTCCGAATGGATCGTCGAGCACACGCGCTTGAGCTCGTCCGCGCTCCGGTCGATCGCCTCGGCCAGCCGCTCGCGCATGGTGCCTGCCGCCGCCTTCGTGAAACTGCACGCCAGCACCTGCCGCACATCTACGTCGGCGCAAAACGCCGGCACGAGCCACGCATCGAGGATCGCCCTCGTCTTGCCCGTTCCCGGCGGCCCGACGAGAACGAACTCGCGATGTTGTCCGTGCCACCCGTCTGTGTTCGGCTCAAAATGGCGCATCGCTATCCTCCACCGCCGCGAACGGCAACGTCCAACACCGCTTTCGCCCGACGCCAAGCGAGACCTTGTGCTCTGCACCTCCGATCTCTTCGAGCGCCGCCGCCAGCGTGCGGCGCGGCACGGCGTCGGCGCCCATGAGCGCGCGAACGCGTCCAAGCAGGTTCGTGAAATCAAAGCAGATGTCTTGCTCGTCGTGGCGCGGCACTATCAAACCGCGCGTGATGTCCTCGCACGTCTCGCCGTGCTCCGTCGCGCGCAAAACCTCCACCGCGCAATCCCGCACCGCCACCTCGGACGACCGCGCACCCGTGGCGCGGCGCCGTTGCACGTGCGTCATCGCGTCAGTCAGCGTCGCGTTCCACGCCGTGGCGGCGCTCTTACTCGCTGACAGCACCGTGCAAACGCGAGCCATCAGCACAAGGCGCATCTTGGCCCACGACGCCAGCGTGTCGATCACAATGTCGCAGACTTGCACGTGATCTTCACCGACGGCGACACTCAGATCAAACGTGATCGACTCGATCGCCATTACCTGCGTAAGTTCGCGGATTTTGACCACGAGCGCCTTCGCATCGTCTTTGCTCGGCTTCGCGACGGGCTCAGAATCCAGTGATTCATCGAATTTGTCGATCCAGCGTATGCACGCCGCCCAGTCCGCCTCGCGCAT
>Ga0172379_10007292_pt1 | contig 14393 bp, 10 predicted proteins | sample GrowelOW334metaG_FD_119756 | JGI IMG/M metagenome (GOLD analysis project Ga0172379, IMG submission 119756) | Groundwater microbial communities from an aquifer near a municipal landfill in Southern Ontario, Canada - Groundwater well OW334 metaG | ecosystem: Environmental > Aquatic > Deep... | reverse complement strand
AGACTAGCTTGTAAAATATTGAGCTGATCTATTTCTTCGACACTAGCTTCAGCAACACTAAAGTGCAAGGCCTTGGCCATAATGATATCGCGGAGTTTAAGACGCTTTGTATGCGTAAGTAGCTTGGAATCTGTTAATCCAGGAATGGAAAAACCTGAGGGTAATACAACTGCCGCCGCAAAAACTGGACCAGCCAAAGGTCCTCTGCCCGCTTCGTCTACGCCGGCTATGGTAAAATAATCTAGTTCGTCCAAAAAATATCCCTAAAAATAATTAAGTATTCAATTAATACAACTTAAAATTCATAACTCATAATTCCCTCAGAAACATGTCTACCACGCCTTTGGCGTGGCAAGCAAGTTGAAAAAATATGTATATAAGTTTTCCTTATAAATCAACTAGTTATAAAATCAAATCAAGGTCGAGGCAAAAACACCTCAACCTAGTTCAAGTTTTGTAACTCTAATCTAGTAAGAAAATTTTGTCTAGACTGAAACAGTCGCTGCTGCTACTTTTAAAATACTTTCCTTGGGTACGGACTCTAGATTTTTTTCTCCACCCGCAAAGAATGATGACGACGACGCTACTGCAACAACTGCTGTTTGTGCACATGACGACGTGTTTGATGTTGGCAACAAACCTTTAGCTTTAGAACGTACATAAGGCTTGAAAGAAGACGCATTAATAGAAGGACCAACAGACACAGAAGACAGCATTGTAGTTGGAAAAATTGGCGGAGATGACAATCTTGAACATTTTGCGTCAGGTTCATCACTATTTGGACTCGGGGCAGTTAACGGGCTTGGGCTTCTTGGTTCAATACCTGTCATACAGTGAGAAAGTTTGCTAGGCACGTGAGTAACATAAAGCGGTGTGGCAGCCAAAGCTGAGCTCTTCTTAAGCTGTTTCATGGCGCATTCTTTAGCAATATTCCACGTCATGACACGAGCAAATTCTCCAAGAGATTCAGATGTGATTGGGTGAAAAGATGGGGATAATGGAGGATTGCTATTTGAATTTGAAACAGCAAAATTTACCAAGCTAAGTTGCTTATTAAATTGCCTATAAAGTCTTGCTCTATACATATTTTCGCCTATACAAAATTATTTTTTACTTGTACGAAGACAACGCAAAGTTTGTAACGCAAGCTCTGCAGAATTAGAAACCGACCCCTGCTGCTGTGTCTGTGCAGGTTGGTTGGATCCAAAAAATGCAGTTTTTGAGCTAAGAACAGACACAGCCTGTGGGTTTAGGATAGTAGAAACAGGCGCAACTGATGGTTCCGGCGTAGACGTAGGAGAAATCAACACGGTCTTCGGCGATGATCCACCGCTACTGGCTTCAGATAGTGGCGATTTCGGTGATCGAGTACCATCACCCTCTATAACAGTTGCTGGTGAAGAAAGAGTCGGTGGCGAACTTGGCGACGGCGAAGGAGAAGTCGTAGTAGTAGCTGTAGCAGTACTAGTTACTTGTAGCGGCTTCGCCTCGACCAACTGCGGCTCTGGAGTACTAGTAGTAGTTGTGGTTTGACTAGAGGACGAAGCAGACGTAGAAGTTGGCAATACTTCTGCTGGCTTGCTTTCTGTAGGTTTGTGTTTAGGTAAAAAGTCATATAACTCTGCAGCAGCTTCCATTAAAGCACGCACGTAGAAAAACTTTGAAAATAGATCTGTAGCCTCAGCGGCTTTACCTGGAGGACTAAAGTAGAAAGGATTTGATAATGGATTTATACCCGTGCGAGCACGATACACTTTAGAGTAATTGTAGAAAAGATTTGATGTTGTATCTATACCATCTTTAGAGCAAAAAGCATAATACACCTTAGAATAATTGTTGTATGCTATTGAGTCTAAGACTAAATCTACACCATAATCCGCAGCTGGAGCTGTATTAGATTCTAGTGTTTTTAAGACTATATCTCTAGTCGAGCCATGAGTTGAAGCTGGATCAGATGCTATTACGTCTAAAACTAAAGCTCTATAAAATTCCGAATCTGGAACTGTACTAGATATTATTTCATCTAACTTTAAAGCTCTAACCGAGTCCGAATCTAGAACTGTATTAGATGTTAGTTCTTGAAAAAATAAAACTTGATCCGAGTCCGGAACTGGAAGTGTACTCACTGTTTCTAAGGCTATAGTTATATAAAATTTCAAAACTGAAATTGCTTCAGCTGGAACTAGATCAGATATTATTCTCCTAAAGACTAAATCTCTATAAGATTTCGCAGCTGGAACTGGATTAGCTGACTGCTCTTCTGCTACCTCAGGTCCTTCCTCAGGAATAGTGTACATTTGCTGCACTGGATATTTAGACTGATATAACATATTTATTTCACCATATTGAACTGATTAGAAAGCAGCATTTATAACAGCTAAACCTTAAGAAACCCTTGATTTAGCTTAGATTTTGCTTAAGGCGGCTTAAAGCTTTCTTATCTGGTGGCTTTACTGCTAAAATGCTTGGATTATGCAGCCCAAATTCATACATCTTCATTTACATAGCGAATATTCGGTTTGCGATAGCTTGGTTCGCATTAAACCATTGCTGCAGCGCTCGATTAGTCTTGGTATGCCAGCTATTGCGCTCACCGATCAAAGTAATTTTTTTGCTGTAATTAAATTTTACAAAGCAGCGTTAAGCTTGGGTCTAAAACCTATTATTGGCGTAGATTTTTATGTAAAGCCAATAGCTAGCGCCAAAAATCAAGAAATAAGCCAAATTGTGCTTTTGGCACAAAATTATTTAGGGTATCAAAATTTATTAAAGCTAATTTCAAAAACGCATTTATCCAGTGAAAACACTGATACACCGCTTCTCTCTCGCGATTGGCTATTTGGACTCAATGAAGGCCTGCTAGCTCTCTCCAGCGCTCAATTTGGCGATATTGGGCAAGCTCTCCTCAAAGAAGATTTCGAAACTGCAGAAGAAAATTTAATTTTTTGGCAAAAAATCTTTCCAGATCGTTTTTATTTAGAACTACAACGTGTAGGACGATCCGATGAAGAAGCTTACATTAAAGCAGCCATACATCTAGCTGAAAAAACTAATACGCCAGTCGTGGCAACTAATGATGTAAGATTTATAGAAAAAGATGATTTTGAAGCACATGAAGCCCGTGTTTGTATTCACCAAGGCTACACATTAAGTGATAGTAATCGCCCAAGAAACTATACAGAAAACCAGTATTTACAGAGCCCCGAAGAAATGTGCTCTCTTTTTGCTGATATTCCAGAAGCCATAGAAAACACCATAGAAATAGCTAAACGCTGTAATGTAGAAATTCCTCTTTACAAAACTTTTTTACCAATTTTCCCTCTACCCGAAAACATTACATCTATCGAAGACTACTTTGAAAAACAGGCCCGCAGCAGTCTAGAAAGCTATTTAGCAGAAATTTTTACAGAAAGTGCAACACCTCCGCGCTATCCTAGAGAAGTTTATTTAGAACGCCTTAATCATGAAATAGGTGTTATAAAGCAAATGGGATTTGCGAGCTACTTTCTAATCGTCGCAGATTTTATTCGTTGGTCACGTGAAAACAATATTCCAGTAGGCCCAGGACGTGGTTCGGGAGCGGGATCTCTCATAGCTTTCAGTTTAAAAATTACTGATTTAGATCCGCTTGAACATGAGCTTTTGTTTGAAAGATTTTTAAATCCGGAACGTGTTTCATTACCTGACTTTGATATCGACTTTTGCATGGATGGCCGCGACAGTGTTATCTCTTACGTTTTTGATCGCTATGGACGTGATCGCGTAGCGCAAATCGTCACACATGGCACCATGGCAGCCAAAGCTGTAGTACGCGATGTAGGCAGAGTTTTGGCACATCCATACGGTTTCGTCGATAAAATCGCCAAATTAATTCCTTTTGCAATTGGAATCACCTTGCAAGAGGCCATGGAACAAGAACCTCTTTTGAAAGAGCGCTACAACACGGACGAAGAAGTAAAAACTCTAATAAATCTAGCTTTAAAAATCGAAGGCTTAGTACGGAACGTCGGCAAACACGCTGGAGGCATTGTTATTGCGCCAACTGCACTCACAGATTTTACGCCGCTTTATTGCGATCCAGATAACAAAGAAGGCGTAATTACGCAATTTGACAAAGACGATATTGAAACTATTGGCTTAGTAAAATTCGACTTTTTGGGACTCCGCACACTAACAATTATTGCCAAAACTATAGAAAGCATTAATGCTAAGCGCGCTTTACAAAACGAAGATTTATTAAATATTGCAAAGTTATCTTTGGACGATATTAAAACTTTTGATCTTATTAAATCTGGCGCCACTACTGCAGTTTTTCAAATCGAATCTCGCGGCATGAAAGAACTCATCGCCCGTTTACAACCAGACTGCTTTAACAATATTGTCGCTTTGGTCGCCTTATATCGTCCCGGACCTCTGCAATCTGGCATGGTAGATGATTTTGTCGATCGCAAACACGGTCGAGCTCAAATTATTTATCCGCATCCATCTTTGGAGCCAATTTTAAAGCCAACTTACGGCGTGATTCTCTATCAAGAACAAGTCATGCAAATCGCGCAAATTTTATCGGGATACACTTTAGGTGGAGCCGATATTTTACGTCGTGCTATGGGCAAGAAAAAGCCGGAAGAAATGGCTAAACAACGCGCCATTTTCATAGAAGGTGCTGCTTCACGAGGTGTTGATAAACATATAGCTAACAGCATTTTTGACTTGATGGAAAAATTCGCTGGTTACGGTTTCAACCGCTCACACTCGGCTGCTTATGCTCTTCTTACTTATCATACCGCATGGCTAAAATCTCACTATCCAGCTGAATTTATGGCAGCTGTGCTTTCGGCCGATATGGATAACACTGACAAAGTGGTAAAACTCATCGTAGAATGTAAGCGCATGGGAATTAAAATTATCCCACCCAATATTAATTCTAGCGATTACGAATTTAGAGCAACTCAAGATGGAAATATTGTTTTTGGATTAGGAGCTATAAAAGGCGCTGGCGAGGCCGCTATTGAAAATATTATAGAAGAAAGAAAAAATGGTAAATTCAAAACTCTTTTCGACCTTTGCAAACGCTCAGACAAACGCAAATTAAATCGCAAAGTTTTGGAAGCTTTAGTTAAATCGGGAAGTGTAGACAGCATAGGTCCAAACCGCGCCAGCATTTTCGCATCTTTAAATAAAGCCATGCAAATGGCAGAGCAAAACGCACAAAATACAGCACGCAAGCAACTTAGTTTATTTTCTGATGAAGCGCTTTGGGAGGATGAAGATGGGGAAAAAGAACAAAGCATATCTCACTATGTATCAACTCCAGATTGGTCGCAAGAAGAACAGCTAAGTGGCGAAAAAAACACTTTAGGCTTTTATCTAAGCGGACATCCCTTCGATAAATATAGCCCCGAACTAAGTCGCTTCACTACCTCGCTCGATGACCTAGCTGAAATGCAAAAACAAAACGTAGTCACAGCTGGCATAATTACATCTCTCAGGCAAATTCTTACTAAAAGTAACAAAATCATGGCCGTGATTAGTCTAGAAAGCAGCACAGCTAATGTAGAAGCAGTAGTTTTTTCGGATCTTTTTAACGAAAAACGCTCGCTGTTGGCCGTGGATCAACTAGTAATTATAGAAGGTGAAGTTGATATTGATAACTTTAACGGCTCTCCCCGCCTACGTTCGCGCGATATTTTAACGCTAGATCACGCCAGAGAAAAATATGCTCGCCTTATTTCGATCAAATTAGACAAAACTATCAATGAAGAATTCTTAAAACAAACACTGCCTAATCTATTAAAACCTTATCTCGGCGGCCCTTGCCCGGTTTGTATTGATTATCAAAATGAAACCGCTACAGCAAAAATTCTTCTTGGGGACAAGTGGAGAGTAAAAGCTAAGAGTGAATTGATCAATGCGCTCCGGGAAGTTCTTGGAAATGACAAGGTGGAGGTTGGGTATAGTTAAGCAAAATTATGAATTATGAATGATGAATTATAAATGAGGAATGGTGAACCGTTTGCTATAATTTATTCCTTTCCTTAGCTGTTACGATAATCGCAGAAAGTATTTTACATAATTCTTGAACATCGTTTGAAATCGTCTTGTATTCCATTTCATCTAAATATCTAGATTGAAACAACAATTCTATCCAGTAGCTAGTTTCCTTTGCTTCCTTTTGCGCTATTGATAATTTATGGATAAAATCAGCCTTACTTTCCGCATGTTCTGATTCGCAAACCATAGCACCCACAGATGTTCCACTTCTCAAAACTTGCTTACTCAAAATAAATTCTCTCTTTTTTTCAGTTAAATTTTTAAAAAGATTCACAATTTTTAGTGCAAATGCAAATGATTTGGTTTTTACGATATTTTCTCTCACGATATACCTCATCCCATTCATAATTCATCATTCATAATTCATAATTTTCTTCCTACTTTGCTCTAACGTGTGCATACCATGTTGCGATCCCATTTGCATCTGCGAATAAATCTGCATCGTTTTATTTTCGCGAATTAAATTCGAAATCGCTGGATTGACAACTAAAATTTCTGTCGCAGCAATGCGACCGCCTTCTTTTTTCTTACATAAAACTTGCGAAACAACAGCGCGAAGGGTTTCTGCCAGCATAACTCGCACCAAAGGTTGCTCGCTTCCTGGAAAGACATCGACAATACGCGTAATAGTTTGCGCAGCTGAAATGGTGTGCAGTGTCGCCAAAACTAAGTGCCCCGTTTCAGCAGCAGTTAGAGCCAAGCGAATTGTTTCTAAATCACGCAATTCGCCAACTAGCAAAATATCTGGATCTTCGCGCAAAGCATTTTTAAGTGCCTCGCTAAAACTTACCGCGTCCTTGCCAATTTGCCGCTGGCTTATTAAAGATTTTTGACTTTGATAAACAAATTCTATCGGATCTTCGATTGTAATTATGTGACAGGCTCTATTGTGGTTAATGTAATCTACCAAACTTGCCAAAGTCGTGCTTTTACCTGAACCAGTTGGCCCTGTTACCAACAAAAGCCCACTTTTTAGCAAAGCAAAAGTCTCTAAGATTCTAGGCAAGTTTAATTGTTCTATAGATAAAATAGAATTGGATATAAAGCGAAAAACCGCAGCAATACCTTTAGAGCAACGAAAAACGTTAGCACGTAAGCGGTATTCGCTATTGATTGGGTAGGCAAAATCTACTGAAAAATTTTTAGCGAACACCTCCTTTGCTCCATCAGGCATAATAACAAATAGCATATTTTCTAGATCTTGATCTGAAAATAGTGGCTCTTCTTCTAATTGCCTTAAGTCCCCATCTATTCTAAGCCAGGGCTTAGAAGATGCAGATAAATGCACATCAGAAGCTTTTAAGCTAATACATTTCAAGAAAAGTGAAGACAAATGACACGACATGCCAAACAATTTGGCATAACTAAGAAATAAAAACAATACCGTGAAAAACACGGTAGTAAGTTTCATTAAAGCGTTGTCTTGCGCGCACCAAAAATCGCTGTGCCAATGCGGATTAACGTCGATCCAGCAGCTATGGCGGCCTCTAGGTCATCTGACATACCCATGCTTAGCGTATCGAGAGGAAAACCATGATTTTTTAATTTTTCATACAAAGAATAGAGCGTTAAAAAAACTTTTTTCTGTTCCTCATAATCGCTACTAGGAGCTGGGATAGACATTATGCCTCGAAGACGGAGTTTCGGCAGGGTAGAAATTTTTTCTGCTAAAGAACAAATATCTCCTGGCTTAACCCCCGACTTACTAGACTCGCCACTAATATTTACCTGTATACAAACATTAAGTGGAGGTAAATCATCTGGACGATATTTATTCAGCAATAGCGCTATTTTTTCGCGATCTACACTTTGAACCCAAGAAAAATTTTCGGCAATAGCTTTAGTTTTATTGGACTGAATAGGACCTATAAAATGCCATATCAAATCAGGATACGCCTGAAGAGAAGAGCTTTTAGCCAAAGCTTCCTGTAAATAATTTTCGCCAAAAGCCTTCTGACCAAAATTCATAGCTTCTTTGATAGCTTCCACGCTTTGACCTTTGCTCACAGCTAAAAGAAAAATTTCCTTAGGATTTCTTGCAGCTTTCTTTGCAGCTTCCTCAATCCGGTTGTACACTATTACTAAATTTTCATTTATGGTATTCAAGATATTATCTCAAAAACATGTCTATACAAAATACTTATAAATCAATAACTTATATTTTGAAGTTCAATTTAACAAATTGATACGGTAAACATTAATGTTCGAAAATCGTTCCTATAAAATATCTTTCATTTTAGCTCTGATATTGCATATAACGCTAATAGTTTTTTTATGCAGCAAATTAGCTTCTCATAGCTACACATCCGATCTACCACCAACAAATATCATGCAAGCCTTTACTATTACAGAAAAAAATCTTATATCAGAACCACCTAAACCAATAGCAGCGCCCCAAGTAACAAAACCTCAGCCCGCTCAACAACAAAAACTTTTACAAAAAGAAATGGCAAAGCAGGTAGAATTAGAGAAAATAGCCATACTCAAAAAAACCAAGGATTTAAAACAAAAAAAATTACAAGAAGAAGAATCGCGTATCCTGCAAGAAGAGCTTAAAAAAGAGAAACAAAAGCTAAAAGAAGCACAAAATAAAGCTGCATTACAAAAAGAATTAGAAAACTCCATAGCTCAAGAAAAGAGCTCTTTGGTTAAAGCAGAATCTACACCAAAACAACAAGCCCTCTCTCCTCAAATGCAGGGTGAAGTAGATCGCTACAAAGCCATGTTGCTGCAAGCTGTTTCGTCTAATTGGATAGTTCCAGATGGCATTGCGCCTGGATCTTATTCTCTGTTATTAGTCGACGTAGCCCCAGGCGGCGTAGTCTTAGATGTAAAACTGATTAAATCCAGCGGCAATGTAGCCTTAGATCGTTCAGCACAAGCAGCTGTTTTAAAATCCTCTCCTCTGCCCGTCCCCAGTGATCCCGCCTTGTTTGATCGCTTCCGCAGCATTAAATTGACTGTGAGACCAGAAGGCATTGAATAGCCAGATTTATTTATAAATTTGATATAAGATTTCCTTAAGTTAATTAACTTATAATGTCTATATCAAGAGAGTTAATGTGGCAAAGACTAGGTGACTCCGAGGTTGCATATTATAGAGATGTCATGTACTCATAACCGTTTATTTACTTTGTATTTGTAAAAATTGTCATAAGTTAGAAACCCGAGAGGAGAATAAAATGTCCTATAACCAATCCATAGCATTCAACCAAGAGCAGTCTCACCATACACACCACCACCATCACCATTCTTCAAGACACAGTATTGATGGCGCTTCAGAGAGTTCCCATAATCATAGCTCTTCAACCCACTCTTCTCGGCAAGCAGAACAAGCTTCGACTCATCATCACAGTAGCTCCAGTAGCTCTACTTACCATGAACCTTCAACCCGTTATACACACCAAGAATCTTCTTCACAAACTAGAACAATGCATTCAACAGGCTCAAGCTCGTCAGGATATGAGCCAAGAAAACCAGCAAGTTATTATGAGTCTTATAGCCAATCAAGAAATCCTAGCTCCGCTCGACACTCCTCTTCAACAAGCGCTGCAAGGTTCAGTTCTCCACAAACCCAAGCACTAAGTTCATATCGTCAACAACCACATTCTTCATCATCCAGTACATATCCTACTCACCATAGTTCCCACTCTACTAGCTCTTCAGCTGCTTCTTCTAGCCAATCGAGTCTTGCTTGGGCTGAAGTTGCTATTAACAATTTGCGAGGAAGCCTAACAGATCATGAGGAAAGTAATACATTGTCTTATCTTTTGTTGTTGACTAGGCAACAACTCAGTAAGGAAAAAAGATTAACTACTACGGAAATTACTAATGCCGTAAGGGCCATAGATTCTTTCCCTACAGGTGCTCGAAACCCACGACATATATCTACAGCTATTCATAGTTTCGCCACTATATTTTCAATCAAAGCTAGTGAGGTAAAAAGAGAAATTAAAAGTACATACAAGGATCCAAAAGAATTTACGCTGAAAATAATTGCTTTGTTACAACGCCTTACTGAGCTAAAGCAAACAGCAAATCCTCAAGATATTGCTAACTCTTTATGGGCTATAGGAAAATTAGCTGATAGTGGAATCAGTTTTCAGGGTAAAGAACATGAGTTAACATCATCGACCATTGCTTTGTTACAACAACTTACTAAGCAAACAGCAAAGCATCAAGATATTGCTAACTCTTTATGGGCGATAGGAAAATTAGCTGATAGTGGAATCAGTTTTCAGGGCAAAGAACATGAGTTAACATCATCGATCATTGCTTTGTTACAACAACTTACTGTAATAAAGCAAACAGCAAATCCTCAAACGATTGCTAACTCTTTATGGGTAATAGGAAAATTAGCTGATAGTGGAATCAGTTTTCAGGGTAAAGAACATGAGTTAACATCATCGATCATTGCTTTGTTACAACGCCTTACTGAGCTAAAGCAAACTGCAAATCCTCAAGTGATTGCTAACTCTTTATGGGCTATAGGAAAATTAGCTGAGTATGGAATCAGTTTTCAGGGTCAAGAACAAGAGTTAACATCATCAACCATTGCTTTGTTAAAACAACTTACTAAGCAAACAGCAAATCCTCAAGATATTGCTAACTCTTTATACGCAATAGGAAAATTAGCTGAGTATGGAATCAGTTTTCAGGGTACAGAACAAGAGCAACTAACATCATCGACCATTGCTTTATTACAACAACTTACTAAGCAAACAGCAAATCCTCAAGATATTGCTAACTCTTTATGGGCTATAGGAAAATTAGCTGAGTATGGAATCAGTTTTCAGGGTACAGAACAAAAGCAACTAATATCATCGACCATTGCTTTGTTAAAACAACTTACTGAGATAATGCAAACAGCAAATCCTCAAAATATTGCTAACTCTTTATGGGCTATAGGCAAATTAGCTGAGAATGGAATCAGTTTTCAGGGTACAGAACAAGAGCAATTAACTTCAAAAAATAAACTAACATCATCGACCATTGCTTTGTTACAACGCCTTACTGAGATAATGCAAACAGCAAATCCTCAAGGGATTGCTAACTCTTTATGGGCTATAGGAAAATTAGCTGAGAATGGAATCAGTTTTCGGGGTGCAGAACAAGAGTTAACATCATCGACCATTGCTTTGTTACAACGCCTTACTGAGCTAAAGCAAACAGCAAAGCCTCAAGAGATTGCTAACTCTTTATGGGCTATAGGAAAATTAACTGAGAATGGAATCAGTTTTCAGGGTAAAGAACAAGAGTTAGCATCATCGACCATTGCTTTGTTACAACGCCTTACTGAGATAATGCAAACAGCAAATCCTCAAAATATTGCTAACTCTTTATGGGCAATAGGAAAATTAGCTGATAGTGGAATCAGTTTTCAGGGCAAAGAACATGAGTTAACATCATCAACCATTGCTTTGTTACAACGCCTTACTGAGCTAAAGCAAACAGTAAATCCTCAAGATATTGCTAACTCTTTATGGGGTGTAGGGGTATTTTGCTTCTTTCATAAATTAGATCCCAAAAACATCCAAACAACTATAGCAAGCTTCTTGGATGCAGATTTAATAAAAAAACTTACAAGTGATCTTTCTAAAGAAGAGAATCAAATGCATGTAACACAGATACTACAAGCCTATGCTTTGATGGGTTTATCACCACCTGCATCCTTAATTGAAACAGGGATTATAAACTCAATTACGCCTAATCCCTCTGCAACACACAAAGAAATAGCCTCTAGACTAACAAAAGAACTGGGCATAGAGCACTTTACAAATGAGCAGATCCTAGAAAATGCTTTTTTTGTAGACATGTATTTTCCTGAAACAAAACTGGCGATCCAATTAGACGGCCCATGCCATGATATGTCAAAACAAATAACAACCGACAAGCTTGTTGATACTTTTTTGGAAAGCAAAGGACATACGGTTATTCATGTAAATATAGTTGGCAAAAGCGCAGAAGAAGTAGTCGCTGAAATAAAAAAGATTGTTGTCGAAATAACCCCTACTTTGAGCCACACAACCACTACAACAATGAAACCATCGGCTACATCAACAACTACTACCAGCAGTGAAAATCCTAGCAGCTTACACGAAACAGAACCTATGAACTTAGAAGAACAAGCCAAAAAAGATGTAACACAAAAAGCCTCCTCTCGTAAACATACACAACAAACTTCAAAAAAAGTGGAAAAGGAATCTTGCCATCAAGAACAAGACAATGACGAAGAAGGGTGTTACCAACACAAAAACAAAAAAGCGAACTCTTCTCATACTACAGAAGAGGACGATGATAATGAGTTTTTTACTAGCCATAGCCCATTGTCCGGACATAGTTTATGGTCTAGAACGAAAAGCTCTTCGATGGCTGCTTTATCTCAGCAAAGCGAAAATATACCCGGCATGAGCCCTCACACGTAAATGTTATACGAATAGTAAATTCACAAAAAGAGAAAGTAAGAAAATAGCCATCCTAACTCAAGATCATGCTTAAGTAGCATAATCCATAATAAGCGGCGAGTGGTCAGAAAAACGTTGATCTTTGTAGATAGAAGCGCTTTTTACTTTGCTTTTTAGACCTGGTGTAATAATTTGGTAGTCGATACGCCAACCCACATTCTTTTCCCACGCTCTGCCAAAGTTAGACCACCAGGTATATTGGTCTGGATCTTTATTTACGACTCGGAAAGCATCGATAAAACCAAGCTCGTCAAAAACTTTATCTAACCACAAACGCTCTTCTGGTAAAAATCCGGTATGGTTTTGGTTAGATCGCCAATTTTTTAAGTCGATAGTCTTATGAGCAATATTAATGTCACCAGCTATAATATAATTTTCTTTGCTTTCAATGATTTTTTGCAGATATTTAAAGTAACGCTGAAGAAAATCAAATTTAATATTTTGCCTCTCTTCGCTGCTAGTACCAGAAGGCAAATACAAAGAAGCTATGTTAATTTGAGGAAATTTAAGCTCTACATACCTTCCCTCTTCATCTGCTATAGGCCAGCCTAAGCCGTATATAACCTTTTCCGGTTTATGTTTGCTATAAATCCCTACTCCACTATAACCACGCTTTTTAGCATCATGGAAATAATTATAGTAACCAGGTAGAGAAAAGATGCCGTCTAGATATTGATTAACATAAGCTCGCGTTTCTTGTACACAAATAAAGTCAGCGTTCTGTTCCGAAGCCCAAGAAAGAAAACCTTTCTTAGTTGCAGAGCGAATTCCATTTAAGTTTAAGTTGATAACGCGCATAATTCATCTTTCGCTAAAAATTTATTCCTTCAAACTCGCCTCTATGAACATATCTAAATCGCCATCCAAAACAGGCTGGGGATTACGCGTTTCGACGCCAGTGCGCAAATCTTTGATGCGCGAATCGTCTAAAACATACGATCTAATCTGGCTTCCCCAAGTGATTTCTTTTTTGCTAGCTTCTAAGGCGTCGAGTTTTTCTTGTTTTTTGCGCATTTCTAACTCGTAAAGTTTAGCTCGGAGTTGCTTCATGGCATGTAGACGATTTTGATGCTGCGATCTTTCACTTTGGCATTGCACAACTGTATTAGTCGGGATATGCGTAATACGCACAGCTGAATCAGTCGTATTAACGTGCTGACCGCCCGCCCCTTGGGCTCGATAAGTATCAACTCTTAAATCAGCCGGATTAATTTCTATGACAATATCATCGTCAATCTCAGGAGCAATAAATACTGACGCAAAAGATGTATGGCGCTTATTATTGGCATCAAAAGGCGATTTACGAACTAAACGGTGCACTCCTGTCTCAGTTCTAAGCCAACCATACGCGTAAGAACCAGTTAATTTCACTGTAGCGCTTTTAATTCCAGCCACATCGCCAGCAGAACATTCTAAAATTTCAGTTTGAAACCCATGACGGTCGCCAAAACGTAAATACATACGAAGAAGCATTTCAGCCCAATCTTGAGCCTCCGTTCCTCCAGATCCAGATTGAATATCCATATACGCGTTATTAGCATCCATTTCGCCATTAAACATACGCTGAAACTCCAAATCAGCGACTTTTTTTTCAAGATCATCCACATCTTTTTGGATTGCAAGAAAGCTTGCCTCATCGTTTTCCGATGCAATCAACTCCAGCATTTCCTTGGTATCAGCAAAATTTTTACTAAGTTCGGAAAAAATATCTAAAGAATTTTGCAGGAGAGAACGCTCGCGGCCTAAACTTTGCGCCTTTTCTTGATCTTTCCAAATTTGAGGGTCTTCTAAAATGCGCAAAATCTCGGAAAGACGAGCTTCTTTTTTTTCTAAGTCAAAGATACCCCCGAAGAGCGTTTAAGCGCTCCTTGGCGATTT
>Ga0172379_10007291_pt1 | contig 14394 bp, 7 predicted proteins | sample GrowelOW334metaG_FD_119756 | JGI IMG/M metagenome (GOLD analysis project Ga0172379, IMG submission 119756) | Groundwater microbial communities from an aquifer near a municipal landfill in Southern Ontario, Canada - Groundwater well OW334 metaG | ecosystem: Environmental > Aquatic > Deep... | reverse complement strand
CGGGAAAAAGAGATCCGAGAACAACGATGTGCGTTGTTGAAAACGAGGCGTCGGCACCGCTTCCGGTATTATATAAAGTGTCAGTTCCCCAAAAATAGGCGGAAGAAGCCGGTTCATCAGTGTTCCATGACAGCGTTGCTACGTTTTTGTCCGGAGACACGCCCACATTTGAAATTATTGGTGCGGTCTGATCTCCGATCGTAAATTTCCATCCGCTCGGGCCGGAAAGTCCTACGAAAGCATTGCCCGCTTCATCGGCAACCATACCGGCAGGAAGTTCGATATAATAGGACATTCCCTCCGCAAAAGGAGAAATCGGCGTGATCGTAATAATACGGCTTGAAGATAAAATTACTCTTCCGCTAAAGATGGAAATCGAATCAAAGATATTATTGCTCGGGCTCTCTTTAATGGTAATGGTTCCTCCGTTTTTTATCACGGTATTGTCGAAAGTAATCGAAACCGCTGTCGTCGAAGCAACTCCGCTTGCGTTGTTCGAAGGAGTTTTATCAACGATATACGGAGGATCAATATCGCCCACAGGCGGCGGACCGCCACCATTCGTTTCGTCATTATCAAATAGGCTGCTACAACCCGTATCGGCAGGATAATCTATAAAACCATCACTGTCGTTATCAAGACTATCAGAACACTCGGAAGAATTAAATTCAGTGTCGTCGGTAGCCGAAGTACATCCAAGGTCAGCAGGAAAATCGATAAGTCCGTCGCTGTCGTTGTCGGTACCGTCACCGCATTCGGGATTGTAGACGGTTACCTGCAAAGGAGTCGATGCTCCGAAAACAATGTTTCCGGGTACACCCCAAAAAACTACCGCAAAAAGAATTAACAGTGCAGCTAAAAAATATATTTTTTTTCTCTTTTCGATACTATAAAAATCGATGAGTTTCACCATTACATTTTTAAGAAAAATCCTCTGAAAAAAGTATTCTTCTCTGTCTATTATCGCACAAAAACATCTCCATTGCCACGCGAATTATGAACAGTTTATTATGTTCAAGTAATAAACATCTCTACTTCAAATGAAGTAGAGATGTTTATTAATATATATGCCATTCTAAGATGCTGTGAGTAAAAATTACTTAAAAGTAATTTTTACTCTTTTCTTTAGATACCGGAGAACTATCCACAAAACAGTAAACCCTCCGAGGAAATTGAGCAGATACCAAAGAGGAACGGAAACAAAACTGATTGTCCCCCCAGTCAAAACTTCACCGTTAGGGTCAACGATGGTAAGAGTCGCTTTATATTTTCCAAACAGAAAACCTGTGACTTCCCAACCAATATTAAAATCCCGCACACCCTTTGGTAAAACAACTTCCCCTTGAACAGGAACATCCGCAACGTGCCGACCAAACATGTCAGTAATGGCGATTTTTCCTTTTGGTTCAAAGTGAACAGTACCGGTATTTTCAAACTTTATTTTAAAAGGAATATTCGCATCTCCGTTTACGAATGCTGGTGCAGTAAAATCTAATATCTTTCCTTTCTGAAGGTGGTTTCCAGGAATAGTTACAAAAATAAGGATGCCGACCTGAGTACCAACCCGAATCTGCCCCTGATCTCCAATTTTTTGCGCTCTAAAAAATATAACCCCGAAATGTCCGCCCGGTTCTGCATTTACTGGCGCCTTTATTATATAAGGAATATTTCGTGCTTCACCATTCGTAAAACTAAACGAACTATCTCCGTCACCAAGCGATATCCAATCACGGACAGAAGAAACCTCTTCCGTACGACCAACAAACTGAACATTAGCCGAGCCTGCCGCTGGGATAAAGTCTTCTATTTTGGAAGTAATTTCCACAGTCTCTCCACCACTGGCGTTGGAAAGTGAAATGACCCCTCTGACCTCTTCTCCAGGGTTAATAGTGTGTGAAATTTTAATAGGCTGAATCGTAAGACCAGCAGCGAAAACAGTAGTACAAAAACCAGATAACAAAAATACCCCAATTAGCATATTTACTTGCATAAAGAGGTATTTTTTAAATTTTTGTTTTTTGGGGATTGCTTGAATCATAGAATAGAGATATGATATCTTTTTTCAATCCCTGAGTCAATTCAAAAACTGACTGGAATCTTGAATGTTCAAATTATTTAATTTGCGGTTCCTGTGTACGTAAGTGTAGCACTATAGTCACCTCCTTTTTGTGTTGGAGATACATCCAAATAATAATTGACGGTACTCAAACGAGTACTAGCGCTGTAATACGGATCATTTCCGATTCTGCTCGCATTTGTAGAGCTTGCAATTCCTGCCCAAAGAGTCGTTGCTGCTCCGGGATACGCATCCACGCTTCCCCACCATGTAGCGGACCTAAATCCAACGCTGCTACTTGCTTGATAAACACGAAACGCAAGAACATCAGTTCCGTTTGTAACCAACGAAGAATTACCTGCCGTCGTGGTGGCTGCAGCTGCAGGCACACTCCAACTTGCTTTGTCGGGGATATAAGTTACCAAGTCAGAATGTTTCAAACACTGCTCAGTTGTCGTCTTCGAGTCACAGGACAAAATAACGTTATATCCACCATCATTTGTAGTATTCATTGAGATTGTACTCGTTGCATATTTCGGAGTATTAGGTATCAATGTTCCGAACACGTCAGTAGATACAGAAAATGTCATAGTTTGCTGAACCGTGACTGTCAACGTCTCTGTCTCAGCAAAACTATAGTATGTCGGAAACGCAATAAAAATCGCGAGTGTCGCAAGCAATCCGGAAAGGAAAGTCATTGCCTCTTCTCTTTTTGAAAGCTTAACACTCTCTACACGAACAAAAGGTTTTTTCATAGAATTTTATAAATAATGAACAAATTTAAAGTGAAATAATTTTTTTTAATACACAAGGTTATATGTACAACTATTATAATTTATGTTTTCAATTCCCACAATGAAAGTTATCCACAGACGAAGTAAAAAATTAAGAATATTGAATAATAAGAATGACGATCAACTCACCTCCCTGGCGAATGCCCTAAAAAACCCTCTCAGCAACTAAACTTCCCCATCAAAAAATCTCCATGCTTTGTGGAGATTTTTTATGTTTTTTAACCTTATAAATACAAATTATCCGATATTTTGTATTTCACAAAGACGTTTTATCTAATGGTTCAATTGTATTCACTGATTCTTAATTCAATATTTCTCATTCTCAAAAAGGCTTGCTTTATTTTTGAAAATTGCTATAATAGACACTAATGAATTATATCGCCACAATTTTGCCTTGGGCTCAGATTGTATTGTCTGTTGTTATGACAGTGCTTATTCTTCTGCAACGAAGCGACGCTAGTCTTGGAAGCGCTTTTGGCGGAACCGACGGTACTTCCGTCTATACCAGACGCGGCGCAGAGAAAATCTTGTTTTATCTGACTATTGGCGTGTCGGTTTTGTTTGCGTTATCTGCCCTGGCCGCGCTTGTGATTTCTGCGAAATAAACTATACCAATTTCAAAAAAACTATTTGCTTTTTGGTCTTTGTTGCACTGACCGAAATCACTACCCTAGGTCTCTCCTTTCCCCGTCGTTTCGTTTCACTCCACTCCTCCTTAAGGAAAGACCTAGGTCCGCGATTTCTTCCTTTTGTTCATACTTTCCCTTCTTTTTTTATTTTAAAATCATACTATTAATTAACAGAGTATTGTACCCAATTTGGGCTATCGTAAAGAAGGTGCAACTCCTCTTCATATTTTTGTGGAAGAAAATATCAATATTATCGAGAAAATACGAGCGCATCGAACGCAGTTCTACTCGTTTCGTGAAAAGATATCGCTCGCCATACGTTCATTTTCAAGGAAAGAAAAAATTCTCTTCGGTTTTTTTATCGTTGTCGCCATTTCGAGCGGAATAATGATAGTCTCGGCGATCAATCGTTCCTTTATGACCACGATACCCGCATACGGCGGCGCAATTGTCGAAGGTGTAGACGGAACGACTCCTCGATTCATCAACCCGGTGCTTTCCGCGCCTGATTCCGCTTCTGAGAAAGATCTGATCCAGCTGGTCTACTCGGGACTCATGCGCGTCGGAAAAGCGGGAGTTCTGTATCCTGACATGGCAAGCTCGTACCGAATTTCTGAAGATAAAAAAGAATATACATTCATATTAAAAGAAGGATTACAGTGGAGCGACGGCGAACCGATTACAGCAGACGATATTGTCTTCACGATCAAATCCATTCAAGATCCGACGATCCGAAGTCCGAAGAAAAGCGAATGGGAAGGAATTATCGTTGAAAAAAAGGACAACAAGACAATTACATTCAGATTGACCAAGCCCTACGCTCCATTCCTCGAAAATACCACGGTGGGAATTTTGCCGAAACACATTTGGGGAGGACTTGAGCCGGAACAATACGTCTACAGTTCGTACAACGCCAAGCCCGTCGGTTCCGGTCCGTTCATGGTTTCCGATATCAAGCAAAACACTTCCGGCATACCGATCTCATACACGCTTGTTCCCTTCGAACATTTTGCTCTCGGCAAGCCGTATCTTGGGAGCATTACATTTAAATTTTATCCGGGATATGAAAAACTTCTCGAAGGATATCTAGCGGGCGAATTCACTTCCGTCGCCGCTCTCTCTCCCGAAAGCGCAGAGAAAATAAAAAAAGACTCAGTGAAGATCATATCCACGCCGCTACCGCGAATTTTTTCCGTATTTTTCGATCAGAACCAGCAAGAAGTATTCGTGAACACCTCGGTAAGAAAAGCCCTCGACCTCTCGACAGACAAAGACCGTATCATAAAAAACATTTTCTACGGTTACGCAACGAAGATCGACGGACCGCTCCCCCCGGATATGACAAGCACTTCGACCGTCGAAGCGGGAATTACAGAGAGAATCGAAGAGGCAAAAGCGCTCTTAAAAAAAGACGGGTGGGTATTGAATGAAAAGACGGGAGTTTTGGAAAAAGCGGTTAAAAAGAAACCGACGGAGACTCTGGAATTTTCTTTGTCAATCTCGAGCAATCCCGAGATGAAAAAAATTGCGGAGATTTTGAAAGAAGACTGGGAAAAGATCGGCGCAAAAGTTACGATCAAGACCTATGAGGAAGGAGATCTTTTACAGGCGGTGATCCGTCCGCGAAAATATGAAGCGCTTCTTTATGGAGAAATAATCGGACGCAATCCTGATCTCTATCTCTATTGGCATTCCTCGCAAAGAATGAATCCCGGATGGAACATGTCGCTCTACACGAACGTAAAAGCGGACAAATTACTGGAACAAGCGCGAGAGGAATCGGACCAAGACACCCGCACAAAACTCCATGCAGATTTCCTTGATGAAATTCATAAAGATATTCCTGCAATATTCCTTTACAGTCCGAATTTCATCTATGTCTTACCGGGCGATGTACACGGCGTTGAATTAAGCGGCGTATCCGTCTTGTCGGACCGTTTTTCCAATGTTCACAAATGGTACTTAAGAACGCAAACCGTGTGGAAATTCTTCACGAAATAATAAATAATAAATAATAGAAAAATAAAAAAATAGAAAGATGCAAACGGTGATTGTTTTGTTCTTCCTATTTTCATATTTTTCTATTTAAAAAATATGCAAGAAAATAACGACAATAAAGGGGAAGGGCAAAATCCTTTCCGACCGATGGCGAGACGATTGCCTTCGCACAAGATCCCTCCGATGAAGCGGCGTCCAAAAACGTCTGTCGGTGAACCGATGAGAAATACAGAGAACGGCAATCAACACCCCGGACATTCACAACATCGAGCGGAGCAACCGGGAAGATTTCCCCGCAGAAATCAGAATACGAGCACTATGCCCGTACCATCTTCCGCCACGCCAGAAAAAAAGAAACCTTTTGAAAAAGGCCGTCAAAAATCGGGGGTGAAACGTCTCCGCAATCCGGGGAAACGACCGGTTCCGACGTCCGAACATACCGCACCGAAAAAAGGTTCGGGAATACCGGAGGTCCGCGACGGCGTCATTCGCATCATTCCGCTCGGAGGAGTTGAGGAGGTCGGCAAGAACATGACCGTTTTTGAAACCAAAGATGATATTTTTGTCGTGGACATCGGACTGCAATTTCACGACGAAGACACTCCGGGCGTTGATTTTATTCTTCCAAACACGAAATATCTCGAAGAACGAAAAGAAAAGATTCGTGGCGTCTTCATCACCCACGGACATCTCGACCACATCGGAGGAATTTCCTTCATCATGCCGAAAATAGGCAATCCGCCGATCTTCGCGAGAAACCTTACCGCCGTTCTCATTCAAAAACGTCAGCTCGAATTCCCGCACTTCCCCGCTCTTGATATTCGCATCGTTGAAAAAAATGAACGGATCAAGGTGGGAAAAACATTCATCGAATTTTTTGCGGTCTCGCATTCCATTCCGGATGCGATGGGAATCATCATCGAAACGCCGTACGGCGATATTGTTCATACGGGAGACCTCCGCGTCGACAATAATTCCGGAGTTCCGACTGCCGCCGAAGTGGAAGTTTTCTCGCGATTCGGGAAAAAACCGCCGCTTCTTCTCCTTTCCGATTCCACCAACGCCGACTCCCCCGGTTTTTCGCTTTCCGAAACCGTTGTTCTCAAAAACATCGAAGATATTATTAGGGACACGAAAGGTCGCCTGATCATTGGTACGTTTTCCTCGCAGCTTGAACGCATCATTAAGATCATTTATGTGTGTGAAAAATTCGGCAAAAAAGTCGTCATCGAAGGTCGCAGCATGAAAACGAATATCGAAGTCGCAAAAGAGGTCGGATTGCTTAAGATCAACAAAGACACCATTATTTCTTCTGAACAAATGGAACAATATCCGGCGAGCAAGATTGTCGCCATTGTCACAGGTTCGCAAGGGGAAGAATTCGCGGCACTCATGCGCATGTCCAACAAGACGCACAAAAATTTCAAAATCACCAAACATGATACCGTGTTGCTTTCTTCTTCAATAATTCCGGGAAACGAAATGGGGGTTCAGAAGATCAAAGACAACCTTTCCCGTCAGGGCGCGAAGATCATCCACTCCAAAATGTCCGACGTCCACGCATCCGGTCATGCCAACGGTGACGAGATCGGTTGGATCCATCGCCAGGTCAAGGAGAAATTCTTCATCCCTATTCATGGTTTTCACTACAAACTCCGATCAAACGGCGACCTCGCTGTCGCTGCGGGAGTAAAGGAAGAAAACGTCATGATCCCCGACAACGGAATGGTTATCGAGATTGACCGCGGCGAAAAGATCACCGCACTCAAAGAAAAAGTGGTGAACGGACTCGTTCTCGTCGACGGATTTTCTATCGGCGATATGCAAGAAGTCGTCATGAGAGACCGCCAAGCGCTCGCCCAAGACGGCATGTTCATCATCGTCGCCGTCGTCGACATCAGCACAAGAAAATTGAAAAAATCCCCGGATATTCTTTCAAGAGGTTTCGTGTATCTCCGAGAATCACAAGACCTTCTCCGCCAATCCCGATACATCATCAAAAAAACGATAGAAGATACCACCGAAAGTATGAACCCGATCAACTTCGATTATTTAAAGACGGTAGTGACCGATACGCTCGGAAGATTTTTATTCCAACAAACAGCAAAAAGGCCTATTATTTTACCTGTCATTCTCGGAGTATAAGAATAAGTTTTAGCTGAGTGATTCTGTAAAGAATTGAATACGGACGAAAAAAACCGACGGAAACGTCGGTTTTTTTGATTATAAAAAACGAATCGCTTGACAAACAAATATAATAGTGTAGACTTCTAGCAGAAATAGCGAAAGTGCGATTCTATTGTCACCGACAAGGAACGGACAAACGTTCTTTTTTTATAATAGAAGAGAAAAAAATGCAGATCACGCAAGAAAATCAAAACAATGAACAGAAAGTAAATGCAAAGCCTCAAACAAGAATCGAACGCCGCAGCGCAAGCAGAAACCCGTACGCCTTCGTCCTTGGTCACGGAGGAAGCAAGATCTGCACCAAATGCGGCTCAGTAATAAGTGCTATTTTCGGAAACTGTCGAAACTGCAAATACAAATAAGCGAAGACAAAGCGGAGCAGTGTCAACTGCCCGCTTTTTTATTATTTTTTTGCCGCCAATCCCATACAAGATATCCCAAGCCAAAACATGATTTCTCGTATATACTATAGCTATAGGGAATATTTTTTATGTTTTTATTTCAATAAATTATGCTTTGGCGTCCTTCACATAAAATACAGGGGTTGTTGCCGAGTGTGTATCTCGCGACTTTTTTCTTGTCTCTGCACTATTCTATCGCTCTGTATGTCGATTCTTCCTACCTCGCTCAATACTTCGGCGATACCGACATCAATGCGGTATATCTTCTTGGCGCCCTCGCTACTATTCTTGCTCTTTCTTTTGTCCCAAAGTTTCTGGAAAAGTATGGGAATTATTCAATGGCGATTGTTTTTGCGATCATCGAGATCATATCGCTGCTTTCTCTGACGCTCATAAATTCTCCGATCCTCGTCGCCGCCGTTTTTATTATTCACGTTATGGCGGTCAGTATTCTTTCGTACAATCTTGATATATTTATCGAACACGGATCGGAAAATAACACAACAGGAGAGACGAGGGGGCTGTTTCTGACGATCATGAACCTTGCCGTATTTTTCGGACCTCTCTCCGCCGGTTTTATACTTTCGGATCATCAATTTTCGAGAATATATATCGTTTCCGCCATTCTCGTACTTCCCGCGCTTTTTATCATCGCAAAAAAACTCGCTCAATTCTGCGATCCGGTTTATGTTGATATTCCTCTGAAAGAAATGTTCGTCACCGCATGGAAAAATAAAAATATTCGCAATATTTCCATTGCGAATTTCCTTCTTCAATTTTTCTATGCTTGGATGATCATCTACATGGGCATATATTTAAACCAATACATGCATTTCGACTGGAGAGAGATCGGTATAATTTTCGGGATCATGCTTCTGCCCTTTATTTTTCTGCAATTTCCGCTCGGAGAGATCGCCGACCGTCGTTTCGGAGAAAAAGAAATTCTGATCATCGGTTTTGTTGTCACCGCAATTTCAACGGGAGTTCTTTCTTTCTTAAACCAGCAAACGTCCGTACTCATATGGGCCGCAGTCTTGTTTGTTAGCCGTGTCGGCGCCGCAGCAATAGAAATCATGACGGAAACCTATTTTTTCAAACAGATCGAAGCGAGCGATATGAGCCTCATTAGTTTCTTCCGCCATACCCGCCCGATATCATTCATAATAGGAGCCGCATCCGCATCCCTTTTTCTCACGTTCGCCAATATGCAGTATTTTTGGATCACGCTTGCCGCAATCATTCTTTCTGGAATCTATTTTGCGGCACAGATTGAAGATACGCTATAACAAATAAGAAAATAGGAAAATTAACGAAAACTTGTTTCGCCGGAATCTTCCTATTTTTTTATTTTTCTATTTTCCTATTCGGTTTCCATCCCCTTCTTCACTTCCTCAAATTCGTTCTCGATCTCCGCGAGCCGCGCTTTGCTCGCTTTAATAAGTTCCGCGCCTTCTTTCACTTTTTTGAGCCCTTCCTCCACATCCACCTCGCGCTGCGAGTCGAACCAAGAAGAAATAGCCTCAAGTTTTTTTAACGTCTCGTTCAAATTTACCCCGTTTGTTTTCTTTTCCATAAAAATAAGTTTTTTAAATATAAATTAATTACCCCACGGAGAACTCCGTATTCTTTCGATCATCTCTGCTTCTTCCTTTGTATGTTCGCTGTCTTTTTGAATAAACTTAACGCTGTAGAGATCGATATCCTCGTACTGGTCTTCCGGACTGCGGCTCTCTCCTTTCAGCACTCGTTCATTTCCTCCTCCGCGCGCCATCTTTGCTTTCATCGGTTCGGCGACGAGCAGATCGACGAAAAGATTGAAATATTTATCCATGCCGAGATCGCCTTTGTTTACCGACGAATACGTCGGCTCCAGCAAAATGACGGGTTCCTCCTTATTATTTTTCGTCATTTTGACGATCGACCTCGCAAGGCTCGCTTCGAGAAGCCGCTGTCTCGGAATATTTTCTTTGACCTCTTCAAACCCTTTTTCTTTTATCTCATTTTTTACGTCGTCCGGCAACTTATTGAGATCGATCAAATAAGAAACCTTGCAGTTGGCATCACTTACGTAGCCCATAAGTTGTTCCGCATAACTTCCTTCCGCATAATGCTGACAAGAACCGCTCCCGAGAGGATATTTTCCCGCCTGCCACAAAACCTGGGGATCATCCGTGAAGATCATCGCCAGCCGCCGTTTTTCCCCGAAATCAATCTTTTCGTTCAATACGAACTCGACATTAACTATATCTTGGAGCAAGGGGCTGTCTTTGAAATATTTTTTGAGCCTTTCGATGACGCTCGTTATCGACTCTCCGCTTTTTTTGCCGCTATTTTCAGATATCCGATTTGTGGCGATAAGCTTATTTGATAATCCGAGAAGTCTTACAAGGTCCGCGGCAGATTTGAGTTCTTGTCGTTTTTGATACAACGGCGACAAATTATCGAGGTCATTCTTATCAATTCGAAGTTTCTCCCATGTGTCGGAAGCGAGCGCTTCTCGGTATTTTTCTTCCATTTCGCTGATCTTCCGTTCCGCCGCATTTTTCATTTCCACAGGGAAGAGTTCATCAGCGACCGCTCCCTTCCCCCCTCTTTCAAGCGCCGCATAATTTTCTTCCAGAGCTTTCGCCAGGTCGGACGACAGGTACCCGGAGAGAAAATTTACCGTATTTTTAGTTTTTGATGACGGAATGATCTCTTTTCCCGCGCCGAAAGTCGATTCGATGTCTTTTCGGATCCGCGGGATATTGTTAAAATCGATCACGGCGTCGATATTTCCGGCTTCAGATAAAACGGCGTCGAGCTCTTTTTCGAGGATATCCTGCTCGTTCCCGCGGTCTTCTGGTAGTCGACCGAATATTCCCGCGACCGTGTTGTGTATAAATTCGTGCTTATCCTGTCCCATTTCGGGGTTGAAAATATGCTTATGCACGAGTGTCGCGTCACGAAGTATGCTTTGTATCTGTTTTGGCTTATCGGATCCCTCCGATGCAAGCATTATGTCGCCGACCTCCAAAAAATGATCGCTCTTCCAAACGTCTGTCTCCACATCCGACAAATGCCCGATCTGATTTTTAACGTCATAGTCTGAAAGGTCGTAACGCCAATTTTTCCAGGATTCCCTATTATCGAAGTGTGCCGCCATTTCGGCAATATAATCCCGTAGCGCCGGGTACCGTCCGAGATACGTAAAGATCGGTTCAAGGTCACCCCACTGTTTTTCTATCGCTTCGATCTTTTCGGCGGTAATTTCTTCGTTCGGCAGGATCTCTTGAATTTTTTTTGTTGTCGCCTCTTTGATAAGCGAATTCAAACTATTCAGATCTCCAACCTCTTTCAGGAAAAGTTCCAAAAATTCTTGTGATAGCCGGGATCTCTCTTCGTATTTACGGGTCTTGTCTTCCTCATTATCACCGGTGTCGTGCGCTTTCATTTTTTGAATTCTATCCAGAAAAACTACGTGACGCAACAACTCCGACAATGAATCGGCGTCTTCTTTTGAGGCAAGATCGAGCCCTTTCAAATTCTCGGTCAGGCGCTGACGTACTTTCAGGTCAACCCATGAACCGTGAATGATGCCATACAGCAAATTGTCTTTTTTCGTGCCCTCTTTGCGAATCGAGGCGTACATATTCTGGAATTTCCCGAGCAGGACATCATCGCCATTCGTGAATTTATACAGCTGCAGAAAAGCATTTTCCGGAATATTATTATATTTTTTTTCCCACAACTCATTCATTCCTGCCCCGCCTCTGCTGTTTTCCGATAAAGGATATAAACAATCTTCCGACAGCTCCCGTAATTCGGCGCTTGGGATGGAATTCTGGATCGCCTTCGGGAACCGCAGGTCTTTCCAATCTATCTCATGAGTTTTTCTTGACCTGTACCACCAATCAAGATTGATCCTTGCTCCGTTGCCAAAAAAATCGCAGTCCGGAGCGACCATTTTTTTCATAATGGCGTGCTTCACCGTTTCGTGGACATTTTCCTCGGGCAGCAGGTCAAAAAGAGCGTGGCTGACGTTGGAGTTGTCCAATTTCATGAGCGTATAAAACGCCGCTTCTTGAGTAGGGTCAAGCGCCCATTTCGACTCGGAAATTTCTTTTTGTTTTGATCTCTCCTTTATTATACCGATAAATTCCTCTTCAATATGCGCGACTCCTTCTTTTGCCAGCCCCGCCAAAAAATTTATGGCGACTTTCCTTTCGGGAAAAGGCAAAGATACGTCAGACGCCCATTGTTGGTAACGGGACAATGTTTCGCTATACTTTTCTTTGCAGACATCGATCTTTCCAAGTCCCGCGACCGCCGACCAGTTCTCGTTCTTCACCTGTTCGTCAAAAAAGTCATGGAATGTCTTTTGGTCGAATGGGAGAAAATTTTCAGCATACTCAATTACCTGTTCCGCCCGTCCCTTGCTTATTGCATTTAAAGCGACACTATTATCCAGCTCTTTGAACGACGAGATGTAGTCAACGACATAAAAAACATCATAAACACCATATTCAAAACCATCAAGTTCTTTCGCGACAGAAGAATCCAGCCCTTTGAAATGAGTTATGTTTGCCGCAACGATTTGATGCCCTATACCTACACTATAATTATCCTGCGGTGCAAAAAGTCTTTTGGCTATAAAATTATGAAGCACGGGATCAGTCTCTTCAAGGGTTTCTGAAACACTTTTTTCTATGTCACGAATGCTTTGTGAACCATTCTTCCATCTTTTTATTTTTTCACCGACAAGCTTCTCCGCAATATACGAAAAATATTTTTCAGGCAAGTTTTCTTGATAAAGAACCGCCGTGGCAATTTTCTCGGAATCATCGTGCTCTGAATCGAGCAAATGCTTCAATAGCCGAACAACATGCGGATTATCGACATCTGCTTTTGCAATTTCATTCGAAACCAATTCCGCAACATCTTCTGTCGCCAAATCATTGAGCGCAATCAGAAGTTTTTTAAGAATGGAACGATCTTCCTTTTCTCCTCTCTCGACATATTCGGAAATCATACCCTTTGTCTGTACTAAAAGACTTTCATATTCTTTTTCGTAATCCAATCTTCCGGACAACGAGCGTCCGTAAGTCATAAGAGCCAAATCATCCGAAGAAACTGCGAGGTCTCGCGAAGTCTCCTCTCTTTCTCCTTCTGACATGACGGTGCCGAGCGACTCAATAAGATTTTTATCTTCCGTCTTGATTGCATAATCGAGCACCTTTTTTTTATCAACCTCACCGATCCCTTTTTCATCACATTCTCGGAGCTGCTCACGGGATCTCTTCGCCTGCCCCTCCAAAATGTCCCAAAGGACTTCTTCATTCTTCCAGTGATCTTGAGTCTTCAGTGCTCCGGCAAAATCTCCGATGCCACATTGTATGCGCATAAGCTTTCTCGCCTCCTCGGCATTCCTTCCAGAGTACAGTTCAGCTATATATGCTTTATTCTCATCAATGGCTTTAAACACTTCATGGTACGCAGTGCGCAATGTTTTATACGCAACGTCTTTATAACCCAGGTCAATAATCTTTCGAATCATGGGAACAGGAGTTCTTCCCGCCCAAGAGCAAGCTTCTGAAAGATATTTCTTGGCGTTTATCACATCTCCCCGCTTATGATACAGGCTTCCGATCTCAAATTTTGTTTCTGCGATGGCATCATTTTCAAAGGTAACATCGGAACTTCCATACTGCCGCGAGTAAGAGAGCGACTTATGGTAAAAGTCACTCCAAGCTTTTTCATCATATTCAATGGCCGCTTCCAAATCCCCGTTTTTTGCCGCCTCCGTAGCTTTTTCCGCCAAGGTCATTTCCGGCTGCTCTTTCTTCTTTTCCCCATTTTTGAGTCTTTCTTTTTTGTCTTCAATGTGTCTTTTTGTCCACCCTATTCCATAATTTCTTTTTAGCTCATCTTCAAATTCCATCAAGGGAGCTGCTTCTTCGGCAAGCTTGATATATTTCTCCGCCGTCTCTTTGTTATTTCGCTTGATCTCAAGATCAATAAGCGACATAAGGATGCCTATTTTTTGATTGGCGTTGAGATTTCCGAGACAATTTTCTACTTCTGAATATTCGCCTTGTTCCGCGAAGTTTTTACAAAGAATGGCATAAGATGCCTGTTTTCCATAAGGATATATTTCTGCTAAAGAAAGTGCTTTTTCTTTTTCCCCGTTCAATAAAAGAGCTTCAACAAGCCTCGAATATATGCCGGTATTGTCGTAAAATTTATCACCCTCAACAGCTTTCATAAGGACCGTCTCCGCCAAAGAAATCTCACCCTGTTCAAGAAAGGCAGAGGCCATCTCTGAATAGAGATCTCTCAACTTATTTGTG
>Ga0172379_10007290_pt1 | contig 14395 bp, 10 predicted proteins | sample GrowelOW334metaG_FD_119756 | JGI IMG/M metagenome (GOLD analysis project Ga0172379, IMG submission 119756) | Groundwater microbial communities from an aquifer near a municipal landfill in Southern Ontario, Canada - Groundwater well OW334 metaG | ecosystem: Environmental > Aquatic > Deep... | reverse complement strand
TACCTTCGGTTTGGATAAGCGCTGAAAGCATCTAAGCGCGAAGCCGTCTTCAAGATTAGATTTCACAGGAAGGCGAGAGACTATCGCCTTGATAGGCTCCAGGTGTAAGCATAGCAATATGTTCAGCCGAGGAGTACTAATATTCCATCAGATTTTCCCACACTTTTGATTTTTATTGATTAAAATTTTTTTGGTTTAAACTTAGATTCCATCATCTTGGTGCTTCAAGAGAAAGGGTCACACCTGTTCCCATCCCGAACACAGAAGTTAAGCCTTTCATCGCCAATGGTACTTGGGCCTGAGCCCTGGGAGAGTAGGCCAGCGCCAGGATAATGGAATTTAGGAAAAGAAACGCCTTTATTTATATGGGTGTTTTTTTGTTGGTGATTGTGGATAACCTGTTAATTGAAGGTTTTATGTATGACAGTTGTATATATAAAATATGGCTAATTTTAAATAAATAATGTATATAAATTAATATTTGAAGAAAAATATTTGACAGTTAATATATTGGGTGTATAATGGTATTTAGATGAGTTTTTTGATCTTTCTTGGCCTGCCTAACGTGGGTCGTCGTTCTTTCAACGGGTATATAGATTTTGACGGGTCTGGTCGCTTTGGAATTCCGCCTGTGGCGCGGATGAGCACAGAGACGCGTTAAAATCGGGAAGGAGAAGTGAGTGTACAGAGACAGGGTTAGGGAAAGTGAATTGGATGAGTTTAAAAAAAATCATCCTGGCGTAACCCGATATCTTCCGTATATTATTGCGGTTTATGCCGAATGTAGAGTTCTCCGAGGACTGAATCCGCTTGTCTCCTATGAAGAAAAGTTTATGCATATCTTCAAAAGGAAAGGCGGATGTAAGAGATGTAAAGAGAGGATGAAGGACTTAATTCGTCCAAAGAGGATAAAGACCTCATCTTCTTTTTTCGCTCTCTGTAAGTCCTGTTTAGACAAGCTTGGTTGGAGGTAAATATGAATGTTTGCCGACAGCCACCTTAGATGGGGAGACGCAACCAGTCTCCCCATCACTCAATTCTACAAGATTAAATTATTCAACTCTTTCCTTTTTGTCATTCCCGTCCCGTGTCAACGCACGGGATAAACTTCAGCGGGAATCCAGCCTGCCTGCCTGCCGGCAGGCAGGCAGGGATTAAGAGGTAATAATGTGTTCATTTGTCAGACCCAATCCGGCGGTATAATCCTGGATTCCGGATAAATTTCTGCGCTTCGCTCCGAAATTTTCCGGAATGACAAAATGTTTTCAAAATTTTTCAATGCTCGCATCCATTGCTTTTAATAAAATTGGAGTTATGGGTTATGAGATATGAGTTGTGAGAATAAATATTATGGATCTAAGTATTTTAAAAAAACTGGATTTATCGGACAAAGAGATAAAGGTATATTTGAAGCTCCTGGAAAACGGGGCGATTTCGGTTCGGGGGCTTTCTGAATTAACCGGCTTGAACCGGGGCACGACTTATGATATTTTAAAGCAATTGCAGGTGCTCGGGCTGGTAAGCTACTACCACCAGGAAACCAAGCAGAAATTCGTCGCCGAAGACCCGGAAAAACTTCTGAAACTGGTTAAAGATCGGGAGGAAAAGCTGAGCGAAGCAAAAGTAAAAATCAACGAAATTATCCCGGAGCTGAGATCATTAAAAGAAAAAGAAGGCGACCGGCCGGTAACCAAGTTTTACGAAGGAAAAACCGGGGTCCGGCTGATTTTGGAAGATGTTTTGGACGCGATGGAAGCGGAAGCCGAAAAAGAGTATTACGTCTATTCCTCCACCAAAGCCTCCGAAGCCATAAACAGCGCTTTTCCCGAATATACTAAGGAACGGATCAAAAGAAAAATTTACGTTAAAGTAATATCGCTGGCTGAAGGAGGAAAAATGCACGGCCTGGACGAGCGGCGCTGGCTGAAAACTTCGGAAGACGCGGCCACTTTTATAATTATGTACGCCGGAAAGTGCGCCTTCATCTCCCGCGACTTATCAGGTAATCCGGTCGGGGTAATTATAGAAAACCGGATGATTTACGAGACGCAGAAAACACTATTCGGCGCCTTGTGGCAAAGAATTTCATAATATGTTCAATAATTTTGGAATAATTATACTGGCCGCCGGACAGGGCAAGCGGCTCGGGTGTGCGGATACGCCCAAAGTGCTTTTAGAAATCGGTGGCCGGCCGATTTTAAGTTATGTTTTGGAAACCCTGAATAAAGGCGGAGTACCGAAAGAGAATATTTGCCTGGTAGTCGGTTTTCAGGCGGAAAAGGTAAAAGAAAAAATCGGGCCGGAATATGTTTACGCTTTGCAGAATGAACAACTGGGAACGGCTCACGCGGCGCATACCGGCGAACAGGCTTTACCGGAAGAAATTACCAATTTTTTAATTTTGAACGGCGATGATTCGGCTTTTTATAAATTTAAAACTTTAAAAAAATTAATTGACGCTCATCTAAAAAGTAAAAACGCTTTAACCCTTTTGACTTCCAGGGTTGACGATCCATCACTCTTAGGAAGAGTAGTAAGAGATGAGAATAAAAAGCTTAAGGCCGTAGTGGAAAAAGAGAATGTGACTGAAGAAATGAAAGAAATTAACGAGACCAGCACCGGGACTTTTTGTTTCAATCGGGAATGGTTTAAGAAAACATTTCCCAATCTGAAATTAATCCCGGTTTTAAATGAATGCGGCTTGCCTTTGTTTATTGACGAAGCTAATAAGGAGAGAGTTGCTTATGACGCGGTTATCCTGGAAAATCCGGATGAATGGTTCGGAGTAAATACGCCGGAACAGCTAAAAGAGGCGAATAAGAGAAAAAGAATTTAATACATATCGTCATCCTGAGGCCACAGGCCGAAGGATCCCGAGTTAGGAGCGTTGCCTGCGAGATCCTTCGCTACGCTCAGGATGACATAATATCATATGTGTGGAATAATCGGATATTTTGGCAAGGGTGAGGCTCTGCCGATCATCGTCAGCGGGTTAAAAAAACTTGAATACCGGGGATATGATTCAGCCGGCATCGCCATTATCGGCAACGACGGAAAAGTTTTTTCCTGCAAAGAGGTAGGAAAAATCAAAGAGCTGGAAGAAAAAATTTCCCGCGATAAGGCGCTTCTTTGCTGTGAAAAGACCGAAGTTAAAGACAGATCCCATATTCATGTCGGCATCGGCCATACAAGGTGGGCGACGCACGGCGCGCCGACCGAGTTAAACGCCCATCCGCATACTGATTGCGCCGGAAAAATCTGGCTCGCTCATAACGGGATAATTGAAAATTACCAGGCCTTAAAAGCGACTCTGGAAACGCGAGGCCATAAATTTAAATCTGAAACCGATACTGAAGTGATCGCCCACTTAATAGAAGATTTTTATTCGGGCAACCTGACCGAAACTCTCATGAAAGTCTTAAAATTACTAAAAGGGACTTACGGCCTCGTTGTTATGCACATTGAAGAGCCGGAAAAACTTCTCGCCGCCCGAAACGGCAGTCCCTTAGTCATCGGGCTCGGAGAAAATGAAACGATTTTTGCTTCCGACGTTTCGGTAATCCTCCGCTACACCCGCCAGGCGGTTTATTTAAATGACGGCGAGGTAGCCGAAATTAACGGGAGCGGACTGAAAATATACGACCTTGACCAAAATGAACTGAGCCGGAACGTAAGCGAGGTGGAGTGGGACGATGAGGCCTGCGAAAAAGGCGGTTACGCTCATTTCATGCTGAAAGAAATTTTTGAACAGCCCGAATCAATCGCGAACAGCCTGCGCGGCCGGACTATTCTAGAAGAGGGCAAAGCTAAGCTCGGAGGACTGGAAAGCGCGCTTAGCCGGATCAGAGAAACCGAAAAGATAATTATCACCGCCTGCGGAACCGCGCGCCTTTCAGGCCTGGTCGGGGAATATATGCTCGAAGAATACGCCGGCATAGATACGGAAGTGGATTACGCCCACGAGTTCCGCTACCGCAAACCGGTATTAAGTAATAAAACCGCGCTACTCGCCATCAGCCAGTCCGGGGAAACAGCCGACACCTTAGCCGCCGTCCGGGAAGGAAAAGAAAAAGGCGCTCTAACCCTCGGCATAGTGAACGTTGTCGGCTCAACAATCGCGCGGGATACCGACGCCGGAGTCTATAACCATACCGGCCCGGAAATCGCGGTCGCTTCCACCAAAGCTTTTACTTCGCAGTTGGCGATCCTCGCTTTAATTACCGTGATGCTTGGCCGCCAAAGGGACATGTCGCTCGTTACTGGCGAGCGGATTATCCGGGAATTATCAGAATTGCCGGACAAGATAAAAGAGATTTTGAAACAGAACGAGCACATATTACACATCGCCCAAAAATACGCCCATCATAAAAATTTTGCTTTTTTAGGGAGAAAATATAATCATCCGATCGCCATGGAAGGCGCGCTAAAATTAAAAGAGCTTTCCTACATCCACGCCGAAGGTTTCGCGGCCGGGGAGATGAAGCACGGCGCCATCGCCATGATTGACGAAAATTTCCCGTCGGTCTATATCGCGCCCGAGGATAGCGTGTTTGAAAAAAATCTATCCAACATGATGGAAATAAAAGCCCGTAAAGGAAAAATAATCGTTATAACGACCGAAGGCAATGAAAGAGTAAAAGATGTTGCCGATGAAGTAATATATATCCCGAAAACTTTGGAAATGCTTACCCCAATTTTGTCGGTTATCCCTTTGCAGTTATTCGCCTACCACATGGCGGTCTTAAACGGCCGCGACGTTGACCGGCCCCGCAACTTAGCAAAATCAGTAACTGTTGAATAGTAAAAATTGGTAAAAGCTTCTTAAGCTATTATCCGATCAATTAAAGTTAAGTGCGGGGTAAACCAAGGAATTTAGCGAAGAGCGTTACGGTGGAATAAAAGACGGTTTATTGGGAAAAATAGGAATTATAATGCAGACTGTAGAAAAACGCAGCTAAAATTTTTCCTTTGTCATCCTGACCCCGAGTCTTCGGGGGAAGGATCTGCGAATGCGGTAATTAATCCAGGGTAATTTTATGGATAAAATCAATCTAAAAATTGATCCATAGTCTAATTATTACGTCCGTAGATCCTTCCTCCCTCCGGTCGTCAGGATGACAAAGAAAGTAGTGGGTGTCTAAATAGTAAAATGCGCTTATTAATTAAACGCATAAGTAGTAATTTAAGTTTGAATTTAACCAAAAACATGAATAAATATAATTTAAAAGCGTTAATTTTTGATTTGGACGGGGTGATAAAACGCTTGCGCCGGGCTGGCGCAGATAAAACATTTGACAACTTTAAAGAGATAAGTAATTTTTATTAAAATAAAAAGTGAAGCATAAAACAGGGTCAATATTAATGATCACTATTTATAATCACTGAAAATTAACCAGTATGCCAATAAAAGTGGACAGGGATAATTGCGTCCGGTGCGGAGCCTGCGAGCGGCTCTGCCCGGAATGTTTTAAAATAGATGAGGAAGGGATAGCGGTAGTAATAAAAAACGAATCGGCGCCGGGGCTTTCTGACGCGGTTGACGCCTGCCCGACCGGAGCGATAATTGTCTCATAACTCATATCTCATATCTCATAACGCATAACGCATAACTCGTAACTTGCTTCAAAATTTTTAGAATGTGGTAACAATAAAATAACAGATATGAGATTTGAGATACGAGATTAAACAATATGTCAAAATATTTCGGCACGGACGGCATTAGGGGAAAAGCCGGGGATGAAATAATTAATAAAGCCATGGCTTTAAGGCTTGGTTCTGCTATGGCCGGATACTCTAGGGCGACTGGGAAAAAACCGAAAATTATAATCGGACGAGATACCCGGGAATCCGGAGAAGCATTATCAAGAGCCGCGGCCAAGGGGATTGAGTCTGCCGGGGGCGAGGCGGTTTTAGCCGGAGTAATTCCGACTCCGGCGCTCGCCTTTCTTACTAAATCCGGCGATTTTAGCCTGGGATTAGAAATTTCCGCTTCGCATAATGACGCGAGCTATAACGGTTTTAAATTGTTTACCGGTGAAGGGGATAAACTGAATTCAGGGCAGGAAAAAAAAATTGAAGAGTTGACTGACCGTCCGGAGACCGGCATGGCGGCGGAAAAAGAAATAGAATTGGCAGAAGCTAAAAATATGGACTTAGCGGCGGAAAAATATAAAAGCGGGTTACTTAAGGCTCTGCCGGAAAATTTTAATGCTAATGGATTAAAAATTGTCCTTGACTGCGCCAATGGGGCGAATTATAAAATCGCTCCGGAAATTTTTAAAAAAATCGGCGCTGAGGTTATCGTGATAAATAATCAGCCGGACGGGAAAAATATCAATGAAAACTGCGGGTCGCAGTATCCGGAAAATTTACGGCGGGAGGTTATAAAAAATAAAGCCAGCCTCGGCCTCGCTTTTGACGGCGACGGCGATCGGGTTATTGCTGTTTCGGAAAAAGGTGGGGTATTAAACGGCGACCACTTATTATATATTTTTGCCAGGATGCTAAAGGAAAAGGGCGAGCTGGGAAAAATAGTCGTAAGCACTTCCATGTCAAACCTCGGATTTGTCAAAGCTTTGGCTAAATTAGGAATCAAACATTCTTACACCAACGTCGGCGACCGGGAAGTTTACGAGGAAATGGTAAAAATCGGAGCCATGCTCGGGGGCGAAGAGTCCGGGCATATTATTTTTCGGAGTTTTCTTTCTTCGGGCGACGGAATTTTAACCGGCTTGAAATTATTGGAAGCCATGAAATATTTTAAGGAGCCGCTGTCGGCGCTGGCCGAAGAAATTGCCTTTTTTCCTAAACTGCTTTTGAATGTTCCGGTAAAAAGAAAACCCGAATTGCGGGAAGTCCCTGAAATTGCTAAAGTTATTAAAGAGGCTGAAGCGCGTTTTGGCGCCGAGGGCCGCGTCGTAGTCCGCTATTCCGGCACCGAGAATTTATGCCGGGTGATGGTGGAGGGGAGAGAGGAGGGGGCGGTGAGGGTTTGGGCGGATAGGATTGCGAGAGTGGTTGAAATAACATTAAAATAATTCTCTCATAACTCATAACTCATAACTTTACGTTAATGAGATACGAGATACGAGATATGGGGAAACATGAATATCCAGCAAAAAGAAATCCAGTCCAAAGGAATAAAATTTTTTGTAAATGACGAGGACGGCAAAGAAGTTGGCCGGGGATATTTGTTTTTATTAACCAACGAGCTTCACGACACACCTTTCGGCTTTATTGAAGATGTTTATGTTGACGAATCCTGCCGGGGGCGGGGATTAGGTTCCGGCATCGTTAAAGAGATGATCGCCAAAGCCAAGGAACTCGGCTGTTATAAACTTATTATTACCGCCCGCTATTCAAAGCCCAAAGTCCGCGAACTCTATCAGCGGCTCGGGTTTCGCGACTGGAGCACATCTTTCCGGATGGATTTTTAAAACGCGGAACGGACGTTGAATTTTATTGTTCAGTATGTATTATACGCCATATATATTAGCCTCGTATGTTTTTATTGTTTTCGGTTTGTCGCGGTTTGCTATCCCTCATCTTAATTCCCGGCCGGAAAAAATTCCCGATAAAATTTCGGAGGACATGGAGAACGCTATTAATGAACTTAGAGCCGGATCAAAAAGCGCCGGTGAATTTTTAAATCTGACTTTTAATTATATCGGCAATAAGTTCCGGTCAGAAAGGTTTAATACGATTTTAAAATTTCATTATTTGTTTTTTCCCCTGGAAAAAGTTTGGCCGATGTCCGGTTACATGCCCTGCACAATAAGCAACTTTATGTTAACGGTATTTCTGGTGAAGAGCGGATATTTTAAGGCTGAAGATATAAAGAAAAAACATGTTTTTGTAAACTTCATCCCGCACCAGTATTTGAAAATGAAAGTCGGCGAAAGCTGGATTGACGTTGATGTCGGGGAGAAGCAAAGAGGACTGCCGATTGGGAAGCATTTGAGGTTCTTCGGATAATTTCTCGTCTTGCCCTATCTTGATCGTTCTTATTGGTTCGCGCATAAAATATTTTGCCACTTTTTTAGAAAAAGTGGCGCAAAAATCGCGAGCAGAAAAAATTTTTGATCATTCGCTGTGAAACCTAGTAAAATTCCAAACTCCCCGCTCAGGCGCTTGCGCGCTGAGCGGGTCAAACAGTGGAATTTTACACGGTTTCCACGCTCATGATTATCGCCAAAATTTTTCAATGCTCGCATCGACATTAAATGCAAAAAATACTGGATCTCCACATCCATTCCAAATACTCCCGGGCCTGTTCAAAGAATTTGACTTTGCCGAACATTGACGCGGCCTGCCGGATTAAAGGGATTGACGTGATTGCTACCGGCGACTTTACCCATCCGCAATGGTTTTCGGACATAAAAAATAACCTCACCCCCAGCCCCTCTCCATTCGTTCCTTATGGAGAGGGGGGATTAGGGGAGCTGTATAAATTAAAATCAGCGCCGGATGACAAAGTAAAGTTCATATTATCCGCTGAAATTTCGTTAATATATAAAGATGGCGGCAAGGCCCGGCGGATACATCTCGTTTTGCACGCTCCGAACGTAGAGGCGGCGGAAAAATTAAATAACCACCTGAAAAAAAGCGGCTACAACATAAAGTCGGACGGACGGCCGATACTTGGCATGAAAGCGCCGGATCTCGTAAAATTATGCCTTTCAATCAATCCTCGGTTTTTAGTTTACCCGGCTCATATCTGGACGCCCTGGTTTTCGGTTTTCGGGTCTAAGTCCGGTTTTGATTCAATGGAAGAATGCTTTCAGGATCAGACAGAACATATTTACGCGCTGGAACCCGGCCTGTCGTCCGACCCGGAAATGAACTGGCGGGTTTCCGCGTTAGACCCCCTGACGATTATTTCCAATTCGGACGCCCACAGTCCGGCTAACCTTGGCCGCGAAGCCAACATTATGGATTTAGACGAGGGAAGCTATGATGAAATTTACGGGGCGATAAAAAGTAAAGATTTAAAAAAATTAAAAGGCACGATTGAGTTCTATCCGGAAGAAGGCATGTATCATTTTGACGGGCACCGGGACCATAACTTAAGGCTTACCCCGGCTGAAACGAAAAAGAATAAAGGCATCTGCCCGGTCTGTAAAAAACCGGTTACCATCGGCGTAGTTTACCGGGTGGACGAACTGGCGGATAGGGTTGAAGGCTTTAAGCCAAAATCGGCTGCCCCTTTTATTAAATTGGTCGGGCTGGATAAAATTATCGCCGAGGCGATCGGAGTGAAGGCGAGAAGCGCGATAAAAGTCCGGACTGAATATGACGAGATAATAAAAAAAGGCGGGACCGAATTGGATATCCTTATGAAAATTCCGATTGAAGAAATTAAAAAAATTGCTCGGTCGGAAATCGCCGAAGGAATCCGGCGGGTAAGGGCCGGGGAGCTTCAGATTGAACCCGGCTTTGATGGCCAATATGGAACGGTGAGGATATTTAGTGACGAAGAAAGGCTGAAAGTAAAACAAAAAAGTTTATTTTAATTGTCTGAACCACTGATTATCACCTGATTTTTCAGATTGCACTGATTAAATTTCAGTGAAATCATTTTAATCAGTGTTAATCAGTAGTTCAGATTTTCAAATTTTATCTTCACGATTTCCGGCCGGACCGTTGTCCGCATGGGCGGGCCCCAGGTGCCGGCGCCGGAGGTCGTATAAAGCGAGAAATCACCGTCTTTATGCAGGCCGTAATCAAGGCCTTTGTAAACCAGGCTGGTAATGAAATTTACCGGCCATACCTGGCCGGCATGAGTATGGCCGGAGAGCATTAAATCCACTCCGGCAATTTTCGCTTCTTCAGCATAGCCGGGCACGGGTTCATGGTAAAGAAGAATTGACGGCCGGGTTTTATCAAGAGCGTTTAAAACCGGGCTGATATCTTTTCTTAAGTCTTCTAACGGATAATTGATGCCGGCGATCTGGACTCCTTTAAGGTCTGTAATCCCGTCTTCCTGAACAATTAGCGGGGTTTCGGATAAAGCGGCTTTTATATCCGCGAGAACGCTGTAGGTTTCATGGTTTCCCGTAATAAAATAAATTCCCATTGGAGCGCTTAACCTCTTTAGAGGGGCGGAAAGACCTTTAAAATCCCGGCAAGTACCGTCAAATAAATCTCCGGTAATAAATACCATATCCGGTCCTTCTTTGTTTATAAGGCTGACTATTTTTTCCGCGAAAGAGGCTCGGTTTATGGCGCCGAGATGGACATCGGAAATTTGGATAGCGGTTTTTCCGGACCAGTCATCGGGCAAGTCCCGCATTTCCGCGGTAACGGTTGCGACCTTAATCCGGCCTGAATTCCAAAATCCGTAAGCTGACGAGACAAGCGCGAGAAAGACAAGGAAAATTCCCAATCCCTTTAAATTTATGCCGTTGTTAGAGGTTTTAAAAACCGCGATAATGATCCAGCCGAGCGAAAAGGTCAGTATCAGATTTATGGCCAGCCCGGTCCAGAGCGAGAAAAAATAATAGGCGGTTTTCAGGATTGAGGGCTGGAACCAATGGAGAAGGACGGCCGAAGCGAAAAAACCGAACGATAATAAGGCGAGGCCGGCGTAAACGGAAAATTGTTTTTTTCCCAGAGGAACGCTAAAAAATTTGACAGCCGAAAAGCCGATAAAGGCGTGACTGCCGATGATTATGATAATCGTGAAAACGAGAAAGATAAGGAATAGAAACATGTTATTTTATTTTATATCATAATATGATAAAATTCAAATATGAAACAAAGGAGGGCAATAATCTCATCATTATTGATCCCAATTTTAACGGTTTGTTTTTACAATACCGGGGAGGCTGGAAACCCGCCGGCGATTTTAATAAACGAAATCGCCTGGATGGGGACTGGAAGTAAAACTACTAACGAAGAGTGGATAGAGTTGAGAAACACTGCAAACGAAGAAATAGATTTGGCTGGCTGGACGCTAGTGGCGGAAGATGGTGTACCGTCAATAAATTTGAATGGCAAAGTCGCGGCAGGCGGCTTTTTTTTAATGGAAAGAGTTGTTAATAAAAAACCAAGAGAGATATTCCAGGAAATTTCGGCTGATTTTTTCTACGAAGGCGCTCTTGAGGATGGAGGAGAAAAACTATTGCTAAAAGATAAAAATGGAAATATGGAGGAAGTTAATGCTTCTGCCAAATGGCCGACGGGTGAGACTGTAACTAGAAAAACTATGGAGCGAAAGTCCGATGGATCTTGGCAGACGAGCCTTAATCCGGGCGGAACGCCAAGGGCGGATAACAGCGCCGGAGAAGCAGAGGCGGGCGAGCCGCCGGAAGAGGATGAAGAAGAGATTGAACAGCCGGAAGATGGGGCGAGCGATGAAAACGGCGCGCCTGATGATGCCGCGTCGGGCGATCCGGAAAATAATTCGGAAAACGCCGCGGACGGCAGTTTAGGCGCGGCCAGGCTGGGTGATATTTTGATTAACGAATTGGTGAGCGATCCGGCCGACAACGACGTGGAATGGGTGGAAATATATAACACTGTTTCCCGAGAATGGGATTTAACCGGCTGGACGCTAGAAGACGGAAGCGGCGCAAAGACCGTTTTAACCGGAAAAATATCCGGCTCCGGAGCGGAGAAATATCTAGTCATAGAAAAGCCCAAAGGCAATTTAAATAATAAAGGCGACCTGATTATTTTGCGCGACGCTAAAGGAAATTTAATTGACCAGGTCGTTTACGGCGACTGGGATGACGGCAGTCCGGAGAATAACGCTCCGGCCGCTTCGGATCCGAATTCATCGGCGAGGATCATGGACGGCTATAATACTTTTAGCAACAAAAATGATTTTCGGGTAACGAGAAAAATTACTCCCGGTTTCGGCAATGTCATTGAAGCCGAGGGCGCTGATGATTTTGATAGCCAGTCAGGAAATTGCGCTGATATAATGTTTACGGAAGTTTCGCCTAATCCGGCGGGTGAGGATGGCGAAAACGAGTTTATTGAGCTTTGGAATTCGGGCAAAAAGGAAATTGACTTAACCGGCTGGAAAATAACCGATGAAAGCGGCAAGCAATATGTGTTTAGAGCGAAAACAGCCGGAGCCGGGAACGCCGGTCCGGCGACAGAGAATATAATTAAGCCCGGAGAGTATCGCGCGGTTTACCGGACTGAAAGCAAGCTGGCTCTAAATAATACGAACGACTCACTCGCGCTTTTTGAGCCGGAAAAAGAAAAAGCCTGCAAGAGCTTAAATTACGAAAAAGCGGCTGAAAGTTTTAGCTTTAGTTATGATTTTTCCGAAAAGCGCTGGGTCTGGTCGGAGATCGCTACTCCGGGCGCGGAGAACAAAATAAAAAAACCCGCCACTCCTCCGGACGCTGATTTTACGGCGCCGGAAAAGATTATTGTCGGCGCGCCGGCCCGCTTTGACAGCTCTGATACGGTTGACGAGGATGGGGACGCGCTCAAATATTTTTGGGATTTCGGCGATGGAATAAAAAACCGGCTCCCAAATCCCGAGCATACTTACTTAAAGGCCGGAAATTTTGTCGTTAAGTTATCGGTTTCGGACAGCCGGGCGACTGGAACAAAAGAAAAAATCATTAAAGCGCTGGCGGCTGGCGAGAGTTTTGATGGCGGGAATGGCGAAATTAATGACGAGAGCGATGAGCAGGGCATAACACTCTCGGCGGACCAGTCCAATCTAACCGGTCTAAGGATTAACGAAATTTTTCCCGACCCAGCCGGTTCGGATCAGGACGGAGAATTTATTGAATTTTGGAATTCGGGCGGAATAAGGATAAACGCGATAAACTGGATTTTACGGGACGGAAGCGCGAGCGGAAAATACCGTTTTAAAGACGATTTATGGCTGGAGCCGGACGAGATGTTTTTAGTAAAAAGGGAAATAAGCGGCCTGACTTTAAATAACGATACTGACAAAGTCCGGCTCTTTAACGCTCTGGACGAGTTGGCCGAGGAGGTTGAATACGCCGGAGCGTTGGAAGGCGCTTCTTACGCTAAGGGAGAAAACGGCAAATGGTTTTGGACGACAAAAGTTACGCCCGGAAAAAATAACATCATTGCCGCGGCTGAAGTAGCTTTAAAAAATAACGACGCTAAGAGCGGGATCGTGAATGGCGTTAAAGTCGTTGCGGCCGCGGATGACTCTCAATTTCAGGCGCTGGAGTTAAGTAAGGTTCATGAAACTGAAAAAGGAGAAAAAATCCTGACCCGGGGAATCGTCGCTGTTCTTCCCGGAGTCTTCGGATCCCAGTATTTTTATATTGTGAGCGGCGCCTCTCTTAATCCTTCTGGCAGTTTTGCGCCTGAAGGAGGTGGGGCGGTAGGTGCCGTCGGCGGAGAAAGTGATGCTCAAAAAAACTGTGGTATCCAGGTTTATAATTATAAAAAAGAATTTCCGGATTTAAAAATCGGCGATGTGGTTGAAGTCCGGGGCGAGATAACTGAGAGCGCCGGGGAAAAAAGAATAAAAACGAGCGGATCCGAGGATATGAAAAATATCCAGGCTGGTAATCCGCCCGAACCGATGTTAATAACCGGAAACGGAATTGAAGAGACAGTTTCCGGCGGACTGGTAAAGATTGCAGGACAGGTTACGGAAAGAAAAGGCTATCAGTTTTACATTGACGACGGCGAGGCCGAAGCCGTCGGTTATATTAAAAAAAGCACTGGCATAACGACCGCCGAAATTACTGAAGGCGACGAAATTGAACTAACCGGAATTCTCATCCGGAACGATTCAGGCGCGAGAATTTTTCCGCGAAGTCCTGACGATTTAGTGAAAGTAAAAAAAGCGGCCGCTTTGGCTGGCGATGAGAGCGGAAACAACGCGGAAGTTGAAATCGCCGGGGAATTGCCGCCTGCTGACGAATGGGCTATTGCCGGCCGCGACCGAAAATTACAGATGTTTAAGTATTTTTTAATCATCGCCGGCGCCGCGATAATCGGGCTTTTGATCTGGCTCGGGAAACTATTAAGAGAGAAGGATTGATTATTGCCCTTTTTTTCGTCCCTGGAGAATGATATAATCGTAATGCCTGACAAATTCAAACAAAAATACACCATCAAATCCGCCAGATTGGAAGGATATGATTATTCCAAAAATGGCATGTATTTTGTGACGATCTGCGCGAAAGACAGAGAACATTATTTTGGAGAGGTGAAAAACGGGAAAATGATTTTGAATGATATTGGGAAAATCGTTCAGGAGGAATTGTCGCAAACGCCAATAATTCGCCAGAATGTAATTTTGGATGAACAAATAATAATGCCGAATCATTTGCACGCAATTTTGGAAATTTTGTGCAAGATCAAATCATCCGTAGAGACGCCCCGCGCGACGGTAGAGACGCCCCGCCGGGGCGTCTCTACCACCGCGATGGTTGCGGTT